>Ga0116226_10006651_pt1 | contig 10387 bp, 11 predicted proteins | sample S1TSphfallax_FD_89692 | JGI IMG/M metagenome (GOLD analysis project Ga0116226, IMG submission 89692) | Host-associated microbial communities from peat moss isolated from Minnesota, USA - S1T2_Fa - Sphagnum fallax MG | ecosystem: Host-associated > Plants > Peat moss > Unclassified | place: USA...
CTCCCCTGCTCTCTTGCGTCCTATTTTAATTGAAATCCACAAACTTATTATCAACTGGTTGTTCATTCTTGGGGAGGAATGATTTCTTATGGGGATTAGGTTTTAAGATTATCGCTTCATAGGGAACCACCCCCGTTGTTTCGCTGCGAATAGAGATAGCTGCTTGTGTTGATAAATCCAAACTTCTGGGTGGAATGTAAGGACCGCGATCATTAACACGCACTATGACGGAGTTACCATTGAGTAAATTTCTGACTAGTAAGTAGGTATTAAATGGTAAAGAACGATGAGCAACAGTAAATTCTTTTTGGTGATAAATCTCACCGTTTGCAGTTAGCTTACCATCAAAATCATCACCATACCAAGAAGCTGTACCAGAAAAGCCTACATCTGAAGGTACTAAACCGTACATCTCCATTTGTAATTCTGCTAAACTTAATGGAGGTGCTTTTAATGCTATGCGCAAATTATTCACCCATTCAATCGCCAATAAATCAGCGCTTAGGTTCAATTGTCTAGAGGTATGCTCGCTCACTCCAAAAACAAATTGATTACCAATCATCACAGAGGGCATTTTATTAACTATAGCTGGTCTTAATTGCGTACCATCTAATTCTGGTAATTCGGCTAGTTGTGTCAGCCGTTGTTTGAACAAATTAATCGCGAATTCGTCGGGAATGTAAGCGACAAATTTGTGATTAATCCAGATTTCATAACGTTCCTGATTATGATCAAAAACCATGAATAATCGGTGAGATGAAACACGCGCAACCCGATGGGCTATTTTAGGTATGGATTTGACAATTGATTTGCGTTTTATGGGTTTCTGGACACTCACCGAGAAAAAACTTTCCAGCGATCGCAATATTTTGCTAGGAGAAAAATATTGCTTCTGCATACTTGATTGCAGCAAATTCATCGGTGACAAGATATTCACAATATTCTCATTTTTCCAGTAGGATGTTGCTGCTAGTATGTTGCTTCCACTGGATAAAAATCGAGATTGGCTATAGCTCAAACTAGATACAGTATGAGGGTTTGTCTGTAAATAACTTACAGATTTCTCAGAAAGTACACCAGTAAGTTGCCGAAGATTTGCTGTTTTTGCAGAGCTTATTGGTAAATTTTCTTGGGATAACCCTGTTGAATAAAGACTTATAACTAAACCTGTATTCAACAACCAGATACTACTCAGCCAAGACGTAATCCACAGATTTAAAAAAGATATCATGATTAAAGTATAATAAGCAAAAATGCTCACTGAAAAGAGGGAACAGGGAACAGGGAACAGCAAGAAAAACCTGCCTGAATTTTTGTCTGAAAAGAAATAAAAACATTTTTTTCTAGATGTGTAGACGAGAAAAAATACGTCCTTATACAAATCCCCTAATTTTAATTATGGGGATTTCCCTGTTGCCTTTTCCCCGTTCCCTGTTCCCTCTTAAGTTACATTTTTGTGAATGATCTTTTGAGAATGCAACAGTTTTAAGGTAAATTGTTCTTCTAACTTACAGGGATTATCATAGCTTAGTTACGATTGGATAATTAATCAGAGTTTAGAATAGGTCTTTAATCATTTGATTAAAATTTCTAATCCCTTATCCTGTGTAGGATAGAATTTTCCCACATCACTGTTAAAATTACTCACCATGCAAATTAAGTGGCAAAGTGTAAAAACATACGAAGATATTCTCTTTGAAAAAAACGATGGTGTTGCCAAAATTACCATCAACCGTCCGGAAAAACGTAATGCTTTTCGTCCAAAAACAGTCGTAGAACTATATGATGCTTTTTGTAACTGTCGAGAAGATACTAATATTGGTGTAATTCTATTTACTGGTGCTGGACCTCATACTGATGGTAAGTATGCCTTTTGTTCCGGTGGAGACCAGAGCGTTAGAGGACAAGCAGGTTATGTTGATGAAGCAGGTATCCCTCGATTAAACGTTCTAGACCTACAACGTTTAATCCGCTCTATACCCAAAGTTGTCATTGCTTTAGTCGCGGGTTATGCGATCGGCGGTGGTCATGTGTTGCATTTGATTTGCGACTTAACTATTGCGGCTGATAATGCTATCTTTGGTCAGACTGGTCCGAAAGTAGGTAGCTTCGACGGTGGTTTTGGTGCTAGCTACTTAGCGAGGATTGTCGGTCAAAAAAAAGCCCGCGAAATTTGGTTTCTCTGTCGTCAATATAGTGCTCAACAAGCCTTAGATATGGGTTTAGTCAATTGCGTTGTCCCCGTGGAAGATTTAGAAAGTGAAGGGATAAAGTGGTCTGAGGAAATTTTAACCAAAAGTCCCATTGCTATCCGCTGTCTAAAAGCAGCATTTAACGCTGATTGCGATGGACAAGCAGGATTACAGGAACTCGCCGGAAATACTACATTACTTTATTATATGACAGAAGAAGGCTCTGAAGGCAAACAAGCTTTTTTAGAAAAGCGTCCCCCAAATTTTCGAGACTTTCCTTGGTTACCTTAGAAGTCAAGCCGTTCAACTATTCTATTGAGTAGTTACTCAGCAATTAATTAACTTAATTAAACTTAGCTTTAATTGACTATATATCTATATATTGTCAATTAGACTAATCCTACCGGTGTGATGGTCATTTTATATAGATGTTGTTACTGGAACTTCGCAAGAGTCTGGTGTGAGATTTTCCGGATTTTGAGAAGTAGCAGTAGATAAAGTTAGAGGGATTGTGGGTAAATCTGGTAAATTCCAAGCTTCCTCCAAGGTTTCCCAAGGAGCAGTGAAAGCCGTTAAAGCTAATGAACAGGCTTTCCAACTAGGTTTTACAGGTGCACTTAGCTGATGACAAATCCCTCCACGCCGTCCCTCTGGTTGATAATGACGGCAATATTTACAAGCTGATATAAAAGCGTCTATTGATTTCATTTGGGTTCAGCCGTTTAAAATCTAAATTTGTCATGCTTAATATTTTCCTTCCATGACAAATAGACTTAAAACCCCCAAAGTAATTATTCTCCTAGCTTCTGGCTATATTTATCCGGGGATCAATTTTATAATGTTTTTATATTCTCGTTATATATGTCAATGATTACCGGAGTGTTTGCTCAGATTTCGTAGTTAAAACTTGTTAGGGATCAAGGTTAAAGCTGGTATTCTCAGATTTGAGTAATTTATTGGTTGTTGTTTTTAGGTATTTTAGCCAGGATTCATCAGGTTAATTCGTCAGGAATCATTCTGGCGAATTCTCACACTTTTATCCTGCTTTGGCGTTAAGATTAGTTAATTTTTTCATTGCTTGGTTGTTTAACAGCACAAGGACCACAAACTAGCCAGCGTTCTAATTCTCCTGGTGGAGTGGGACATTGACAATTAGGACAAAGAGGGAGGTGCTGCGATCGCAATTTCATCTCTTGCGCCCAATCCTGAAAAGCTGTATGAGCATCTTTCCCAGTTGGCTGAATCTGGGAACTGGATTGAGTCGCAATTTCCTCACCTAAATAACTGGGATGCTCTTGTGGGGAACAAGTTGATTGGGGCTGAAGACCCACTTGCAAATTTTCCCATTGGCCTGTAGAAAAGCGTATATCCACTAAAGGCTGGTCAGGTAATTTTTCATTTAGCTTTAACAGTAGCTTTGTCCGTCCAAATGTCAAATTCTGCGCCCAAGCAGCACTAGAAGTCGCTACCCATAAAATACCCCGCTGAATTGATACTGGGCGAGCTTGAGCTGCGGCTACAGTACCAAGTACTTCTGACCAACATTGGTATATAACTAACATTGGTTGTTCATACCATTTTTCTTCCCGTGCTAGGATTTGTAAAATGTGATTAACTGGTTTTAGTGACATATTAGGTGGGAGGGTAAAGAAATTTGATTTTTGGGTTTTTTTGAGGTTTTTTCCTATTTTTAATTAATTCAGGAAAAGCCAGCCTTATTGGGGATTTAGATAAAAACGCAGTATATTTGAATTCAATAATGCTGAACTTACGTTTGAGGCAATGTGGAAATGAGCCAAGATCCAATGATCGATTCTGAAATTCAATTCCCGAAAACAGCTAGGTTGAATCCTGCTTTAGCATCAGCGCTAGCAAGCTTAGAAGTTCAATTAGATCAGGAGTTAACCAGATATCGTCGTAACCGTAATGGTATCAAGAAGTCTTCTGGAATTGAATTTCCTCAACCCAATTCAACTCAATCTGTAGGGACTGAGTCAACTAGTCAGACTAGCTATCGCACAGACTCTCCTATAAGTATTAACACAATTCTTGATCAAACTGTTAACCCAAATACTGTTAACCCAAATACTGCTGATAAAAATGCTGCTGATAAAAATACTGATAACAATGCGGTTTTAGTAAATTCTGCTCGCAGTTCCCTGGCGATAAATCTGAAGGATGTCCCAAATAATTCATCCCACACTGCGTCCGCTGATTCTGTAACCACCTCTCCACCAATTCCTCCCACGGAAAATTCTCTCCTAGCGGAAAATACTCCTCGACAACCAGATGATTATCTAGAATCTAGTGAGGCTTTGCTCCGTAGTTTAGCATCAGAACCATCGAAAACTAGTCAACCAGAAGCTAATAAAGATGGTTTATTATCGCCTCTAGGTATCAGTTCTATGGTACTACTGATGATGTCTAGTTTGATTCTGGGCTATGTAGTGATGAATTCCTCATTACCCAAATTGGATTTAGCCAAGTTATTTAACTGGAATTCTCACTGGAATTTTTCATCTACATCAAATCGACAAGCTGAGACTAACAATAGTCATGTATCGAGTAATGTCTCGTCATTACCTCAAGCAGATCTAACACCTATATCAAAACACCCTAATTTAGCTACTCGCGAGTTCCCCGACCTGAGAGATCCTAGTGATGTAGCTAATATGAAACCGATAACTCAACCCCAATTATCTACCAATACACGTAATGCTAGTACTCTTCAACAACCTATTCAACAACCTATTCAACAACCTATAGAACCACTAAATGCCATTCCATTGCCTACGCTTCCCACATTTCCTGTATCAAAGGAAACTACTGGAACACAACTGAAACCACCGCTCAAACCCTCATCGGATGGATTTTATCATATAATAGCTAATTATCAGGGTAAGGGTGATTTATTAGCGGCTCGCCAAGTAGTACGGGATGCTTACTTGTCTCCTAATAGAAAATATATTTATTTAGGCACTGTAAATACACAAGCCCAAGCTCAACAGAGATTAAGCAAGCTAGAAAGTAAGGGTATTAAAGCCAGGATTCAGTCATAATAAGGATATAGCATGGAGCGCTGAAACTACAAATGTTCAACCGGATTATGCGAGTAATCAAGGCTAATATCTCCAGTTTTGTAGGTCAGACTGAGGAACCAGAAGCAATTCTGGAAGCAGCCTTTCTCGAGTTACAAACCTATTTGACTCAACTACGACAGGGAATAGCCGCAGCGATCGCTACTCAAAAACGTCATGAACGTCAAATAGCCAATGCTCAATCCTATGCTGAGGAATGGTATCGTCGTGCTCAATTAGCTCTCAAGCAGGGAAGTGAAGCTCTAGCAAGAGAGGCTCTAATTAAGCGCCAAACATATTTAGTCACTGTGACAAACCTCTCCCAGCAAACTGAACAGTATAAAGACGTTTTATCTCAACTCAAACAAGATATGCGGACTTTAGAATTCAAACTGGCTGAGTTGAAAACTAAAAAAGATCTGTACATGGCTCGCTCCCATTCCGCTCAAGCGAGATATCGCATCCAAGAAATGTTACAAGCTGTTTCAGATGTTTCTAGTTTAGATATTTGGCGACGTATGGAAGAAAAAATTAATCTCATCGAAGCGCAATCAGAGGTTTTAGCATTAACTGCTAGCGATCGCTGGGAAAACAAGTTTATCCCTGTGAAGTCTTTGGATAATTTGGATAATTTGGATACAGAACTAACAGCAATCAAAATGCAAATTTTATCTACTGAAGATAAATGAGTAACTACAAATACATCAGACTTATGTAATCTAAATCTAGCAGATTTGTATGGTTTTGATCCAGAATGGAGAAAAGATATTTTTGTAAGAAAACAAAAAATTATGGGATTATTTGACCGCCTTAAACGAGTAGTTAGTGCTAATCTGAATGACCTAGTAAGTAAAGCAGAAGACCCGGAAAAAATGCTGGAGCAAGCCATCCTGGAAATGCAGGAGGACTTGGTACAGTTGCGACAAGGTGTAGCACAAGCGATCGCCGCCCAAAAACGCACTGAAAAACAGTACACTGAATCACAAAATGAAATTAGTAAATGGCAACGTAACGCCCAACTAGCCGTGCAAAAAGGTGAGGAAAATTTGGCACGACAAGCATTAGAGCGTAAGAAAACTTATGTTGAAACTGGAAATGCACTCAAAACTAGTCTTGACCAACAGACTTCCCAAGTAGAAATTCTTAAGCGCAGTCTAATCCAACTGGAGAGTAAGCTTTCTGAAGCTAAAACCAAAAAAGAAATGCTCAAAGCCCGGATTACTACTGCTAAAGCTCAAGAACAACTGCAAGGTATGATTAGTGGGATGAGTAGCAATAGTGCTTTAACAGCTTTTGAGCGCATGGAAGAAAAGGTGCTGATGCAAGAAGCCCGCGCTCAGTCATCCCTTGAGATAGCAGGTGCGGATTTAGATAGTCAGTTTGCTAAATTGGAAGCTGGTAGTGATATTGATGACGAGTTAACAGCTATGAAAGTTGAAGCTGGACTATTAAAACCTGCAAATCATAACCAAGCACAATTACCACCATCTGCTCCCGTTGATGCTGAACTAGAAGCACTCAAAAAGCAGATAGATCAATTATAAACCTGTTTGTGTTAGTATTGAGTGGTGAGAAAACTAATCAATTTATCAGCCCTGTATACAAGCAATCAGGACTGATAAATACCATATCTAAATTTTTATGTTTGTTTCTAGTTCGTATTAATCCATTATTATAGTCAAATTTTGGCTAAATATCCATTATTAGGGAGAATTTAATGATTTTCTGGTTAAAACTCTCCTACAATTCCTTTGTTGAATAGTAAATTATCAGATAAATTATGACAAATCAAGCTTCTATTCCAGTGATTATCAACGGTGCTGGTGGCAAAATGGGGCGTGAGACGATCAAAGCAGTCGCTCAAGCACCAGACCTGATTTTATTGGGCGCTATCGATAGAAATCCTGCATATCAAGGTAAAGATGCTGGAGAATTAGCAGGATTAAATACTCCTTTAGAGGTACCAATTACTGATCAATTAGAGCCCATGTTGGGTTATGTGGCTGGTGAAAGACAATTATCGCCAGGTGTGATCGTCGATTTTACTCATCCTGATTCTGTTTATGCCAATGTCCGCAGTGCGATCGCCTATGGTATTCGACCAGTCGTAGGTACTACTGGTTTAAGTCCTAAGCAAATCCAGGAATTGGCTGAATTTGCCGAAAAAGCCAGTGTTGGTTGTCTGATTATTCCTAATTTTTCCATAGGTATGGTATTGCTACAACAAGCAGCGATCGCAGCTTCTCAATATTTTGAAAATGTGGAAATTCTGGAACTCCATCATAACCAAAAGGCTGACGCTCCTAGTGGTACAGCTATTCAGACAGCCCAGCTTTTAGCTGATATGGGAAAAATTTTCAATCCAGCCATAGTGAAAGAAACGGAAAAATTACCCGGAGCCAGAGGCAGTTTAGCAACAGGTGACATTAGAATTCATAGCATTCGTTTACCTGGTTTAATTGCCCATCAGGAAGTCATTTTTGGTGCACCTGGACAAATCTATACCTTACGCCATGATACGAGCGATCGCGCCTGTTATATGCCAGGAGTTTTACTAGCAATTCGCCAAGTGTTACAGTTAAAGACATTAGTATATGGATTAGAAAAAATACTTTAAATAAACCAGCTACCTAAACAAATCCACTTAAACAAGTCAACATCATGCTTGTGCCACTAACACGCAAAAAATTTGAACAACTTATCCCTCTGTTAGCTATTGGCTCACAGTACAAATACTACTGGGGAAAATTTACTAGTTTTTTGCAACGACTATTAACTTCTGTGGTGCTAGTAGCTGCACTGCTATTGCTAAAGATACTTTTTGGGTTGGAATTGGGACCATTCTTAATCATCCCCGGAGTATTTGGAGGCTTCTTCTGGTTATGGTATCCAGTTTTTCAAGCAAGTATACGTAATAGCAAAATACGCAAATATAAATACAGTGGATTTTTGCGGGGAGAAGTTCTAGATTGGTGGATCGCAGACCAGTTAATGGGGAAGCAAGAAACTGTGAATAATAAAGGTGAACTGGTAATTATCGAAAATCGGGAAAAACGCATCCACCTCGAAATAGGTGATGAAACAGGATTTACTGTAGAGTTTGATGCTCCATTACGCGCCAACCATAAAGTGATTACTCGCGGTTTAGTAGCTGAAATGTTATTGATGTCTGATAGCCCTGATTTGAGTGAGATTGAGGATTTTAGTGATGTATACATTCCTCAGCATGACCTATGGATCAGCGACTATCCTTGTTTGAGACAAGATTTTTTCCTAGAAGTCAGCATCCGCTTAGGTGGGAACAGACAAAGACCACGGCGCAAGCGGGTAGGGGGATAGAAGAAGCTCCCCTACTTCTGCTAGTTTCCCCCATTATCTTGTCCATAAGCAGTCCAAGCTAGGTCTACCAATCCATCAACAATAGCAGCTGCTACAACTGCATTCCCCTTATGGTTATCAATGGTAATATAAGGGACTAAAGACTCTTGCAATTTTTCTTTGGCGGAATCCACATCAATAAATCCTGCTGGAGTAGCAATAATTAAAGCTGGTCGAATTTCCTCAGCTACAATCAAATCTGCTAGCGCACTCAGAGCAGTCTGTGCTTGACCAACCACAAATATCCCTTCTGGATAGCGCCTAGCTAGAGTTTCAATTCCCCAAGCAGCGCGTGTTTTTTCTTTTTGTGGACGTGTTAATGCTTCCATACTACAGTACACGGGATTAGCAAAAGTATTTTGAATATGATGGGCAATACCTACCTGAACCATAGGTACATCCACAATAATAGTATTACGGGCAGCTAAAGCAGCAGCGCCAGCTTGTAAAGCATGTTCTGAAAACCGGATTAAAGACTTATATTCAAAGTCATAAGTAGCATAAATAACTCTTCTCACAATTTCATATTCTGCCGGTGAAAAGACGTGGTCGCCTATTTCACTGTCAATGATTGCTAAACTTTGAGCATCAGTTACGTGCCATTCCATTGTGATAATTACTTTTTTTAGCTTCTTTGAGTTTTATGCTTTTAGCTTAACAGTTTATCAAGACGAATCGCAGTAGAATTCAGAACTCAGAATTAGAAGAGACAGGGGCGCAGGGAGACAAATTGTACACACAAGGTAGGGGTTCGTATGCATTGCGCCCCTACTCCACTAAGTTGAGCGATAAAAAACAGGGGAAAGGTAAGCTACTAGAGTCCCTATGGAAAAAGCTGAAATATTACGCACCAGAGGAAGCCAGTCACTAGTCCGAGTAATTACTGGAGCAATACCAAAAGCAATAAAGAGTATTCCCCATAAAGGCGAAAAAATTAAAGCCCATTGCCAAGCAAAAGCTTGTTTCTCGCTCCGAGGTTGAGCAGCAAAACCACAAATTATACCACCAACAGCAGAAGTAATCAGAGTAAGTATCCACTGTTCCCTCGGTAGCCCGGGAACAACTTGACAACCACCTTTGAGCAAACAACCTTTTACTGCGTCTAAAGCTTGTAAAATAGCTTGGTCTTCCCCTTGTTCTCGCACAAAGTATAAATTACCAAAACGTGTTTGTAACTCAATCCAAAAACCTCTAGGTAAGAACTGATAAACCGCATCCCCAACGCTAAAGCTGAGAATGTTACCTCCACGCGCATCAGCTACTAGCAAAATACTTTTATCATCTAAACCCCAATAGTTGATCACGGCTCTACCTGGGGTACGATCATACTGGGTTAATACTCGCAATTTCCAGCCAGTGTCTGTTTCAAACTGTCCTAATTCCTGCACAAGTTTTTTTTCCTGCGCGTCCGGGAGAGATTCGGCTAAATCTACAACTGGGGTAAAGTTCTTGGGTAGCAATTCGGGATTATCATAAGCTAGGGCTTTAGGGGAATTTACCACCCAAATTGTTCCAGCTAATAAGAATGCTGCAATGGATATGAGAAGTCGTCGCCAAAAACAAAGCTGCATGGACGTTCTTTTGATTAAATGTCTAACGGTAGAGCTGAACGGGTAATTTGAGAAGATGACAGGTAAAGTGAGAATTCTTTACACTTCTTTACTTTACTCTAATCTTACAGATGAAAGCAAACCAATATTTAAATCCCAATAAGTACCTTTTCTTAATCCCCTGCTCTCC
>Ga0116226_10006652_pt1 | contig 10387 bp, 11 predicted proteins | sample S1TSphfallax_FD_89692 | JGI IMG/M metagenome (GOLD analysis project Ga0116226, IMG submission 89692) | Host-associated microbial communities from peat moss isolated from Minnesota, USA - S1T2_Fa - Sphagnum fallax MG | ecosystem: Host-associated > Plants > Peat moss > Unclassified | place: USA...
AGCGGACATGATATAATACACTAATAAGTTATTTTCCTGATTTAGTATCAAAAATTATACCAAGTAGTTAGCGATCGCCTTTCTGAGTTAACTGCTTGGTATTGTTTTTACACGATTCAATTTTAGGCGATGTCTACGACGGTAACAGAGCGACTTGTACTGATACCATTTCACTTTAATAATGATACAAATACATTGGTAGGGGTATGTCAATGCCCATTGGTGTCTACTTTTGCCACAGATGGCTTATTTGCTGGCTTTCATACCCACCTTGGAATGAATTCTCTGGCTTTTAGCTAAAGTCTACTGAAGTAGACTAGTACCGCTTGGCGGAAGTAAGCAGACCATTAAAACCTACAAAAATTCGGCGGAGTGCAAGGCTTAAAAATGGTATGTGTATTTCCGCCGTGGTGTACTAGGGATTTGTGAGAATTTTTAGTCATCTAAAGATTACTTTTGCTATGAGACTGGGAATTCATTCCTAGTCGGGCTATGGGTTTGGCGTTAAGTTGACACGTATGGTCAATGCCATGCCCCTACGAGAAACCTATCTGTATTAGGATTTTCGTGAATTGGTATGAGCGAACGCGAACAGCGTCTCGTAGAGTAGTCGAAGTCCGGGCTATTCGGCATCGCATCACCTTAATCAAACCTTAACCTTAAAATCATAGCTGCTTCTTTGTCAGCGCAATTTTATTAAAAAATAATTAAAAATTTAACTTTCCTGGAAACAGTTATAGGGGAAATTTCAACCTTAGCCAAGACCATAGAATTGATCCCCGGAAGCAATACTAAAATAAATATAAATTATTTATGCAAAACTAGGTTTTTTTAAGTGATATATGCCACTCAATGATTAAATTTTAATATACCAAGTACATGGCTCAGAGTAACGCATAGAATGAGAAACACATTGGTGTCAACTTTAGCAACGATGTTAAAAAGAATTCTCAATGCTTAACAAAGTCATCGCTTTTTCACAAACTTACAGTCAGTATAAAAAATTGGCAACATTGGTAAAGACAGTAAACAATAACCATAACTAAACTTGGAGTTTTGCCAACCTATGCAGCCAATTCGCACATTTAATGTATCCCCTTCACTACCGCCGCGACTCGAACCACTCCGGCGGCTTGCATATAACTTGCACTGGGATTGGAACGTTGAAAGTAAAGATTTATTTCGTCGTTTAGACTCTGACTTGTGGGAGTCTAGCCATCACAACCCAGTGTTAATGCTGGGTACTATCTCTCAATCGCGGCTTTTGGAAGTTGTCGAAGATGAAGGCTTTCTAGCGCAAATGGATCGAGCTGACCGTCAGTTAGATGATTATTTGCAAGAGCGCACTTGGTATCAAAAACAACGGGAAGATCAACCAAAAGAATGCTACGCCTATTTTTCGGCGGAATTTGGACTTGTCGATTGTTTGCCCGTCTATTCTGGGGGCTTGGGAGTTCTGGCGGGGGATCACCTTAAATCTGCTAGTGACTTGGGGCTACCGCTTGTGGGTGTAGGTTTGCTGTATCAGCAAGGCTACTTTGCCCAGTATCTCAATGCCGATGGCTGGCAGCAAGAACGCTATCTGCTCAACGATTTCTATAATATGCCCTTGCATCTAGAGCGCAACGCCGATGGTTCAGAACTGCGGATTGCGGTAGATTATCCCGGACGCAAGGTGTATGCCAGAGTTTGGCGTGTACAAGTAGGAACGGTTCCCCTGTATCTGCTGGACACCAACATTGAACCCAACAACACTTACGACCACGACATCACAGATCAGCTGTACGGTGGCGACATCGATATGCGTATCCACCAAGAAATCATGTTGGGGATCGGTGGTGTGCAAATGCTCAAAGCCTTGGGGCTGAAAGTCACCGCCTACCACATGAATGAAGGCCACGCTGCCTTCTCTGCCCTAGAACGCATCCGCTTGCTGATTCAGGAAGAGGGGCTGACTTATGCCCAAGCAAAACAGGTGGTGGCTTCCAGTAACATCTTTACTACCCATACACCAGTACCAGCGGGAATTGACTTGTTCGCTCCCGACAAAATTTTGTACTACCTGGGGTACTATGCAGAGATATTTGGGTTGCCCAAAGAGCAATTTTTAGGACTGGGGCGCGAGAATACAGGTGATTTATCTGAGCCTTTCAGTATGGCGGTGCTGGCGCTGAAGATGGCAACATTTTCTAACGGTGTAGCACAACTGCATGGTGTGGTGTCACGGCAAATGTTCCAGGGATTGTGGCAGAAAGTACCAGTAGAGGAAGTGCCGATCGCCGCAATTACCAACGGTGTCCATGCTCGGAGTTGTGTTGCGAAATCGACTCAAGAATTGTATAATCGCTACCTTGGGCCAAACTGGTCATCAGCACCACCAGATAGCCCATTGTGGGATCGCATGGAAGCCATACCCGATGAAGAATTGTGGCGCAATCACGAACGCTGCCGCTTAGATATGGTTTTGTATGTGCGGGAGCATTTGGTGAAGCATTTGCACGATCGCGGTGCTTCCGCTTCTGAAATTGTCCAAGCCCAAGAAGTTTTAGATCCTTACGCTTTCACCATTGGCTTTGCCCGGCGGTTTGCCACCTACAAACGCGCCACCCTCTGGATGCGTGATTTAGACCGCATTAAGCGGCTTTTACTGGGTAACAAAGACCGGAAAGTGCAATTCGTGATTGCTGGTAAGGCACATCCCAAGGATATTCCTGGTAAAGAACTGATCCGCGATATCAATCACTTTATCCGCGAACAACATTTAGAAAAACAGGTAGTGTTTGTTCCCAATTACGACATTCACATAGCCCGATTGATGGTTGCGGGTTGCGATATCTGGTTAAACACACCGCGTCGTCCACGGGAAGCCTCTGGTACCAGTGGCATGAAAGCAGCAATGAATGGATTGCTGAATTTAAGTGTACTAGATGGTTGGTGGGATGAAGCTGATTACGTCCGCACCGGCTGGGCAATTGGACATGGAGAGAATTATGACGATCCCAACTACCAAGATGAAGTAGAAGCAAATGCTCTCTACGAGTTGTTAGAGAAGGAAGTTGTACCGTTATTTTATGAACATCGGGATAGTGATGGCTTACCCCGTCCGTGGGTTGCCAAAATGAAGGATGCAATTCGGTTGAATTGTCCCTTCTTTAATACAGCGCGGATGGTGGGAGAATATGCTGGGAGAGCTTATTTCCCGGCTAGCGATCGCCATCATACCCTGACTGTTGATAACTATGCGCCAGCGAAAGAACTAGCCGCTTGGAAAGAAAAACTGGGCGAACACTGGTTCAATATCAGAATCAAAGATGTTGATGTATCAGCAGCTTCAGACATTGAGGTTAACCAAACCGTTGCTGTCAAAGCCAAGGTTGACTTGGCAACTTTGACCAATAATGATGTGCAGGTGGAGTTATATCAAGGTGCGATCGATGCCAATGGTGAGATTGTCAACGCTGTAACAGTGGTGATGGATTACCAAGGTGAGGATGGACAGCACTTGAGTATTTACACGGGTCATATCACCTATACTGCTTCTGGTTTGCAAGGCTTGTCTTTGCGTGTATTGCCGAAAAATCAAAATCTGGCTAATGCTTATGAACCAAGGTTGATTGCTTGGGCAGAATCATAGTGCTGAGTAGTTATTGAATACTTAAAATTAGGCGTTGCTGATTATTAAGTTTAGCAACGTCTTTTCTTTTACAAATTTTCATCAGGTAGGTAATTAATATCTAGTAGCTCTTCTAAGGTATAAATAGAATATTGAGGTAAGTTATCGAGTTTGCCTTCAGTTTTATCAATTACATATCCTAAAGCATCATCATAAATTGATGCTAATTCTTTTTCTAAAAATTGATATAAATTTGTTGTTAACTGACGTTTTAATTGATTCCTAAAACCTCTAATTTCTGCTTTCCAATGTCCAGAATTATATTGATATTCTTCTGTCCAGTATTGCAGCAACAAAAGATGTCTAATAATTTGTTCTAATAAACTAGCAACTTTGGCTTTGTCTCTACGACCCAAATTTTCTAGCTCCTCAATTAAATTTTCTAAATCTAATTCCTCTAAATGGTTAGCTTTCAAGACTTTGATTGTTTCCTCTAACCAGAGATGCTCGTCAATTTCATAAAGTTGTTTTAAACTCAAATTAGAACTAACTCCTTGCATAAAAACTCCTTGAGTTAAATCTTCCGAGATTACAAAGATATACCTGATTTTAGCTAAATACTCGTCAACTGTAGCAGTCTTAACGCTAAAACCTGTTCCTTTCCTTATAACAGATTTTTCCTTGTTTTCCATCCCAATAAGCGAGGCTTATTTTAGGCTTAAATTCTTTGAGGGATGACAATGTAGCCTGTGGTGCGATCGCCTAGAACTAAATTACGTTCTTCTCCCCAATACCACCAGTATGCACCAATGTAAGCGCAAACTAGGCTATCTAGTTGGTCTTCGGTTGTTTTGAGGGCTGCGCCTGTGGTGGGGATTTCAAGAGGAAAGGAACCGCAGAGGCGCAGAGGACGCAGAGAGGGGGAAAGAGAGGGGAGGATATTGAGAAGATAATTTTGGAGTTTGATTAGTTCTAGGCGGCGATCGCTGAGTCGTCCTTTTTTGTATTTGAGGATGCGTTCTAAGTTGAATAGGTTAACGATTGCTGGGTGGGGGAAGACTTCTATTTGATATCTGCTGAGTTTTTGCGGTTCAATGGTGGGGGCGTGGGCAAAACCGCGCGATTCTAATTCTAAACCGAAGTTGATGGTGCGATCGGCGAAGGGTAGGTTTTGGTTAGCTGGGTAGCATCCTGCATGATATTTGCCAAAGTATTTGTGGCTGAGTTGATCGGGGAGGCGACTCCCGGTAGCGTTGGGTATGAGGGTGGGTGCATCTACGGCGATGATGGCTGGTTCGTCTGGTTGGACGCTACGATCAATCCAGGTGAGGATGTCTGCAATGGCTTCTTTGCGGTCTAGATTGAGTAGTTGCAGTTGGCCATTTATCCATTCTAAAGAGCATAATCCACTTGGTTGCGATTTCCAGCCTAAATCAATGCCAATAAATTTCATGGTCATAACACGAATTTGCGATTATTCTCGCATTTTCGGGCAACAATTTACCTAAATTTACTTGGAAAAAATCATGAGAAATAATCTTATGTGTTGCTGATGTGAGTTAACAAAAAACTATCTAAACTTCGTCCACCTGTAATACCATTGCTGGTATTCTGAAAGCGGCAAGACCATTGCCAGAAAATTTGCAAAGCGAAAGTAAAACAATGGAAATCACTACAATCAGAGTACCCCGTTGGTTCGTTCGCAGAGACATCGATGGTTTATTTGGACTGGCGCTTGATAATTTTATTCAAATTTTATTGATTGTAAATTTGTGCCAAGTATTGCTTGGCTTTCCTGCGTCGTTAGTTTATGGGCGCATTTTGCCAGGAGTTGCAATCAGTTTGATTGTTGGCAACTTCTATTACGCAAGGCTAGCCAAAGAGCAAGGGAAACTTGAGCAGAGGGACGATATTACTGCTTTGCCCTATGGGATTAACACCGTCAGCCTTTTTGCGTATATTTTTCTGGTGATGCTACCTGTAAGATTGGCAGCAATTTCTGGAGGTGCATCTAGTGAACAAGCTGCGGAATTAGCTTGGCAAGCAGGACTGGTGGCTTGCTTTGGTTCCGGTTTAATAGAATTTGTTGGGGCTTGGGGAGGAGAGGCACTTCGTCGCCTCGCGCCCCGTGCAGCATTGCTTTCCACTTTGGGCGGTATTGCAATCACTTTTATTGCCATTGGTTTTCTATTTCGGACTTTTGCAAATCCCGTAGTCGGTTTGGTGCCTCTTGGTGTAATTCTGCTGACTTATTTTGGGCGAGTGCGATTTGGCATCCCTGGTGGTTTGTTGGCAGTTCTGTTGGGAATTGCTCTTGCCTGGGGAACAGGTTTGGTGAGTTGGGATAATGCCAAGTTTAGCTCTACTCTGCAACCAATTGGGCTTTATTTCCCTTCTTTGTGGCTCTTAAAATTGTGGAACAGTCGTTCAGTTTTGGTGGAATATTTCAGCATCATTCTACCAATGGGATTATTTAATCTTGTGGGTAGTCTCCAGAATTTAGAAAGTGCATCAGCTGCGGGTGATAGTTATCCGACGGCTCCCTGTTTGAGGGTAAATGGTATTGGTACATTGGTTGCTGCTATCTGTGGTTCCTGTTTTCCGACTACTATTTATATTGGTCATCCAGGCTGGAAAGCTTTGGGAGCAAGAGTTGGTTACTCTATACTCAATGGCATAATCATGGGCTTGCTTTGTCTAAGTGGAACTGTGGCAATGCTGGCTTACTTTGTCCCGATTGAAGCTGGGATGGCAATTGTGTTGTGGATTGGGATTGTGATTGTGGCTCAAAGCTTTACAGCCACCCCGTCGCACCATGCACCTGCTGTGGTGGTTGGTCTATTACCGGGGATTGCTGGCTGGGGTGCTTTAATTGCTAAAAATGCACTGCGTGCAGCAGGTTTGGGTACGCCGGAAAAACCTTTTACACCAACCTTGGTTGAGCAATTTAAGTTGAGCGATACATATATTGATGGGGCTTTTGCTCTTGAGCAGGGGTTTATTTTCTCCGCTATGATTTTAGCTGGGATCACAGTTTACATTATTGAGCGTCAGTTTCGCCAAGCTGCCTATTGGTCTGTGAGCGCTGCTGTAATTTCCTGGGTTGGGTTGATGCACAGTTATCGTTGGACTGTTGCAGATACAGTTGTGAATTTCGGCTGGGGAACTGGTGCGCCTTGGGCTATTGGCTATATAATGCTTGCAATTCTCTTTTTCTATGTCGATTGGCAAGAAAGACGTAAGGCTTAATGCGACTAGTACGTCACGGCGGAAATAAGCCAACCATTTAAAATCGCTAGACATCCTACAAAATCAGCGTTCTTTCTTTTTACTTTTGCCTTGTTGTACTAGCCACTTTTACACAGTCTGATTATTGGGATTTTGTAAAATATTTCTAGCTAGACGATTGAGAAAACTTAGGTAATCGTCAATTTCTTCATAGCTATCTAGCTCTTGTTCTTCTTCTGGGTGGAGTGGAGAAATTTGTTGTTTGGCTAGTAAAACTTCAATGCGATTCTGGACAATGTTAGAAGCTCTAAATATAGGTATTCCCGCTTGTAACTCAATGCTGATTGCACCCTCTAAAGGTAAGTTAGCGGGTAGATTTTGAAGCGTTGGTAGCAATGGAGTTGTCATAGTTCATTCTATGAAATGTTGTGAATAATTATAGCTCACGAACAAAGAATGTATAAATCCTAAGAGGGTGTTTGAAAAGTCTAATTTATTACCAGCCCCGGCGATTAGAAATCGCGGCTACACAGACAAAACCCACCTTCGTGGGTTAAAGACCTTAATTTTGGGTTAGTCCGCACCAGGCGACTTTGCCTGTGTAGTAGCGAATTATATTCGCCCAAAACTTGGAAAACATCCTCTAAAGTTGATCTTTAGACAATAATGGTTCAAATGATTGGTAAGCCTCATAATTGTGAAAATGTCGAGCGTATAAATCAACTCCATTTTCAGCAGTATCAAAGTCATCATCCAAAACAGAATTCACATCTACTACTTGATGTAAAGACCAAGTAATTGTTTCTCCATTCTCATTTGTATAGCTGACGCTTTCATTTTTACCATGATTTAAAGCCTTGTCCTTTGCTGATTCTAAAGAAGTAGCTTTCATTAGCACAAAGCTTTCTTGATACAAAGGTTGATAATCAGGTTGGTCTGAGGATGATTTATAGAGAATTATCGCTATGTAGAAAGATTCAGCTTTATTTGCGCTTTAAAATTTCATCCTAATATCATCTAAAATTACAGTTTAGCTTCATCAAATACAATGCCACGACGGGCAAAATATTTGTCAATATTAATCTGCACAAATAAATCCTTGAGTTCTTCGGCAATCTCTTGAGGTGGGTTTCCTGATAAAGCTATGGCAATTAAACGTTCTGCTGCCGCAATTTCTCCACAGTCAATTGCTAAGGTTGCTGCACTACGGTGTAACACTGAACGGGTTGGTTCGGCTGTAATATTACTCACTGTTAAATCGGCTGCTAATCGTTCTTTTTCAAATGCTTGTCTGGATAGTTGTAAGGCTAAAACAGAGTCGCCTTTTAGTTTAGCAACCTGTGCCATTTCTGCAAAATCCATTGCTTGTTTGTGTAAGTCTTGAATCTCGTTCATTTTTTCACTACAAAACACAAAGGTTTACTAAACTCAACAACCACAATGTAAACTGGTAGATTGTTATCAACAGAATTTACCTACTCCAGTTTTTGTTTAGCTCTAGCTTTTATTTTACCGTCATCACCCTTACGTATGCCTGAAACTTCTAGCCTAACTGCATTTTGAAATGGGAGTTGATTATTGTCACCCTTTTTACCTAACCAGTAATCAAATCCTGTGCCTCTGCGAGAACGTTCGACCACTGTATATAAGGAATTACCTTCATTAATTTGTGTTCATCACTATTTCTGCACTTTATTTTACAGTCGAAACCAAGAGCGAAGCCAACGCCACAACTACGCCCAAGAACCACAATGATAAACTACAGGTGTTTTTGGTTGCCAAACAAGTAAGATTGTATTCTATCGTAATAATGCGTTAAACCCTGCTTGAATAAAATGAATATCTGATGTGACAGCATCAATTAAGTTTTCCTGTTCCATGACGATAAATGAAATACAATCTACTAATCCCCATGTTTTATCCTGTCTAGATTCATATAAATTTAATCCCTGTTGAAATACTTGAGGGGTAATATTAATAATTGAAATGTTATCAGTTAGGTAACATTGTTTAATAAAAGCAGAAACTTTGTGATGATTATATGCACTAAGCGCATTACCAACTTCTAGAAAAATTGCTTCTGTTGTCCAGACTTCCTGTGCATTTTTTACACGGGGTAAAAGTTGGATTGCAGGGGTATGATATTGGTCACGGGGATTAAGAATTGCTTGAATAAAAATCGTGTCTAGAAAAAGTCTATCTTTGTTCATGGATGAAGATTTCGTTTGGGTGTACCATATAAGTAGTGATCATGTTCACTTGACCAATCTTCTGGTGCTTCATACGTTCCTGCCATTTCTTCAAGCATATCCCAAGCATTTTCATTAGTTGTGTCTGTTGGTTTTTGTTGAGCAATAATCTGGATGATATAACGAGTATTTGGTTCTAAATTAATGATTTCTTCGGGATAAAAAGCTAAACCATCATAAGTTACTGTTAATTTTTCTAGCATCTTTTCATCTCTTCTTTTTTGCCTTTATATCTACAATATCGCACTCTATTTTCTGTGTGAAAAAAAATCACCGCCGAAACCAAGCACGAACCCAACGCCACAAGCGACGCAACCAACCCCAAAAACCACGGCGAGAAACTACAGGGGTTTTTGGTTGAGACAGACGCTCAATTGCATTGTTGCAATCTTGCACATTGGCATCCAGTCCCATTCTCTGATATAGTTCACGGGCATTGCGATAAGCACCAAGCGCGTCTGATTCTCGGTTGACGTTTTCTAATGCCAAACCTAAATTAAACCAGGCGTTTGCTTCCCCTCTTAATATCTCCAAAGACTGCTGGTGGGACTCAATCGCCCGTTGGTACTGTCCCAGGGAACGGTAAGCATTGCCTAAACTGTTTAAGGAAATACCTTCGCCATTGCGATCGCCTATGTCCCTAGATATTTCCAAAGACTGCTGGTAGAACTCAATCGCCCGTTGGTACTCTCCCAGGGAGTTGTAAGCATTGCCCAAATTGTTTAACGAGCTACCTTCACCATTGCGATCGCCTATCTCCCTAGATATCTCCAAAGACTGCTGGTGGAACTCAATCGCCCGTTGGTACTGTCCCAGGGAACGGTAAGCATTGCCCAATGAAGTCAGAGCAGCAGCCCGATAATTCCAATTTTCTCTAGCGCCAATTTCTTCCCATTTACTTACCAGCTGCCCATATAATTCCACAACGCCTTTTGGAACTCATTCAACCGATTAAAACTGGCATCCAACACCAAAACCATCCCCACATTTGCCCGGCGATGTTGACCAATTACTTTCGGATCTGTCAACAACTGCTGCAAATTTCCTAAGCCTAAATCTGCTAACCTACTTAAATCCGGGTCTTGTGAATATTCTTCTTTTAATAAATCTGCTACCAATCTCAACAGCAGGGGATGTCCATCTACCAATTCGGTAAACCCCGCTAAATCTCCGCGAATGCCTAATGCAGTTAACAGTGCTGTCCCCTCATCTACTTGCAAACCTTTCAGGGGTAGCCATGTAAAGCCTTTTAATTCTGGTCTTTCTCTGGTGGTGGCTAGCACTTTACTATTACCAC
>Ga0116226_10006653_pt1 | contig 10386 bp, 9 predicted proteins | sample S1TSphfallax_FD_89692 | JGI IMG/M metagenome (GOLD analysis project Ga0116226, IMG submission 89692) | Host-associated microbial communities from peat moss isolated from Minnesota, USA - S1T2_Fa - Sphagnum fallax MG | ecosystem: Host-associated > Plants > Peat moss > Unclassified | place: USA...
CTTCGTCAAAATGCTCCTCACGAACGGTGGAGCCGTTCTCAGCCCCGAGGACGAGGATGCGGTCTTCAAAGAAGTCCAGGGCATGTACCTCATTGACCGGAAGATCCGCAGTCTCTCGAACCTGCTTCTCCCTAAACATCTCAGCCGCTATCTCGCGAAGTGGGTGGGGCAGGGCGTGTATCACGCCATCTTCGACAATGTTGAAGACTCACTTAGTCTTTCGCGCATCCAGTGCTGGGACTTTGCGGGCGTCGCAAAAGACTATCCCGACCTGATCGAGCCTTTGATGGTGTGGCTGCTGCGCCGGATCGATGACGTGGTTTATGACCCGAAGAACCTTGGCGTTCCGAAGCACGTCGTGATCGAGGAGCTCTTCTCGAACCTCAAGAACAAGCAGCTTCTAGAGGGCGCATTGGCAAGCATAAAGCAGGTCCGCAAGAATCTCGGCGGGGTCACACTCATCGGCCAGTCCGCGAACGATCTCGGGGAGCACGCCGACAGCATCGTCAACTCCTGCACGTCGTTTCTGCTGCTTCCGGACGCGACGTTCAATCGTGATTTCTACGGCGAGCTGTTCAAGATGACCGATCAGCAATTGAACCTCTTCGAGAGTCTGGGACCGCGCGAAGGCCTGTTGCTGCGCCGGGATGGAATCACGAAGGTCGTGACCCTCAATCTCGACCCTCGCAGCTATGCCATCTTCTCCACCAAACCCAAGGATCGAGCACGCCGAGGCCGCCTGATCGAACGATGGGGACTGGAGGAGGGAATCTCTCGGTTCGTCGCGGGTGAAGACGGCTAGTCTCTCGAACCTAAAACTCGGCTATGGAAATGACAGGGCTATGGAAGGGGTGGAAAGGATGAAGCCGCTTCACCCCTTCTCACAGCCCTTGGAAGACTGCGCTCATGCTCTGCTGTCTCCCACATTGCCACAGCCAACGGCGCCGCATCGATCAGTTTTAGAAGCAGAAAACCAACCCCACGGAGAATACCTATGAAGACCTCGCTCATCATCGCCGAAAGCGCACTCCTCGCGCTCTCCGCATACGCCGTACCCGCGATCTATGCCCAACAGAAAGCTCCTCGCACCATCGAAGTCAACGCAACAGCCGCCCCACCAATCATCCGCGCCTGTTTGAATGCGTCGACTCTTTTGGAGCTGCCAGCCGAAGAGAAGGTCGCGATGGTCTTCGGTGGCAACACGGATGACTGGATCTTCAACGCCGGTCACGTCGCCAGCCGGTTCATCAGCGTGAAGCCTAAGGCTGCGGCTGCAAAGAGCAGCACGAACGTACACATCATCTCCGACCACGGCAACGATTACACCCTTGAGCTGCGCGAGGTATCGGCGGACCCGGCAGGCGGCTGCGATTCGACAGTGTTTCTCGCGCAGACCGACAAGGAAGCAGAAAAGAAAATCGCCGAAGCCCCAGTCTTCATCCCAGCGGCAGAAGTGAAGGAGAGGGAAGACCGGCTCGAAAGGGAAGTGGCCCAGGCGAAAGCGACCGCCGCAGCCGACAAGAAGACCGCCGAGACCGCCCAGGAGACCTATCAGAGCACCTACCCCAGCAGCCTTCACTTCGATTACCGATGGGATCAAGGTAAGGCGAAGGCACTCGGCTTCCGACAAATCTGGGATGATGGCAAGTTCACCTACCTCCAGGGCAAGTTCGAAGAACCTCCGATCGTCTACGAGTTGAAGGACGGAAAGGGTTCGCTCATCAATTTTGATTTTGCGAATGGCCTCTACACCGTCCCCAAGCTTCTCCAGAACGGCTACGTCGCGGTCGGCAAAGCCAAGGTTGAGTTCCACCGTCAGGAGGCGAACTAATGGGAACCGTCCCCGTAGTGCCGTCTGGCAAGCCGCCCATCGGTAGAACCCTGCCCATCGTTCTCGTACTGACCGGGGTTCTCATCCTCATCGGAGTCTCGACCGCTTACAACATGCTCACCGGAAGCAACAAGAAGGAGCCCGCTAAGAGCACCCTGCAAACAAAGCCATCGACCGCCGATACCCAACAGGTCGAGAGCTTCGAAAACCAGCAAGCCATGCTTCAGAGAGCCGATGCTGACGATGCCAAGGTCAAAGCGCAGATAGCAGCCCTTGAAGCGCAAGAAAAGGCCATGCAGGGGCCAGACGGAACCGTGCCACCACCAGAGGCCGACGGCACAGCCCCGATGACACCGGCCCAACGAGCCGCGATCTACGGAACAGGCCCCAATGCACCCAGCCAGACATCGAACCAGTCCGAGGCGCGCGCCCAGGCGAAGCAGAAGGCAGCAGAGCGTGAGAAGAAACGGCTTGATGCACTCAACAGCGACACTGTAGCGATCGACTTCCAGACGCATCAGGCGAACGAGTCACCCTCAACAGCCGGACCGACCGTTGCAGGGCCGACCACAGTCGCTAACCAGACGATCGCGGAGGCGGGGCCAGCATCACCCGAAGCAAGCGGCAAGGCCGAAGAAACGAAGGCCAAAGACCCACTTGCGGCTTACGACTTCGATGAATATGGCGGAAAACTCTACCGTGTCTTTGAGGGAACGGTTTTAGAAGGCATCATCACCAACCACGTCGACGGCGGCATGGCAGGCCCTGTGCTGCTCATGCTCACGACCGACTACTACTCGCACGATCGCCAGAACCTTCTCTTGCCTCAAGGAACACGGCTCATCGGCGCAGTGACGGCGGTAGGGAACCAGCAGCAACACCGGCTTGCTGTCGTCTTCCACCGTGCTGTCTGCCCGGACGGTTTCTCCATCGACATCGACAAGTACGCGGGGCTGGACCAGATCGGAACCACCGGCCTCGCTACTAAGGTCGACCATGGCTATCTCCAAGCGTTCGCCGCCGCCGCCGCTATCGGGGGCCTGGGAGGGCTCGCGCAGATCGGTAACAACGGGAGCGTTCTTACCGCAGATAGCCAAATCCGCAACGGTCTCTCCGCGCAAACCAGCCAGGAGGGCGAACAGATCCTCAATCACTTCCTCAACCGGCTGCCGATCATCACGCTCAAGGAAGGCTCGAGAGCGCGCGTCTACATCGGCAAAGACATCCTGATTCCTTCCTACGCAGCCCATCGCGTCAACCCGACTCTTTAGGAGCATCTTCTATGAAGAAGTTAATCATCACCCGCATTCTTACAATCGCGAGCGGAGTTGCCGCGCTTGCGTTGGCGGTGCCAGCCCACGCGCAGTTCGGCGGCGTCGTCTTCGACCCGACACAATCCGCGCACGCTACCCAACAGATCTTCAACGAAGCAAAGTCTCTGTCGAATCAGACAGTTCGCATCGCTCAGGGTTCTCAAACGAACCTCACGCTGCAAGAACAGCTCTCGCAAGACATTCAGTTGCTCGCGACCGACATCAAGGTCTACCAGCAGGCGGTAACGACCTACAACACCATCTTCAACAATCTGAAATTCTTCAACTCAAAAGGCATCTGGAAGACCGTCGAAAATCAGCTCACGCTCACAAGCATCGCCAACAGGTACGGAGAGACAGCCGGATTTGCAGACCAGGTGAACGGCAAGTCTCAGAACGCGAGTCTGGTATGGAAACTCATGAACCTGGGTGTCTCTGCAACCTCGTCCTCATTTTGGAGCCAGGAGGTCGTCGGCAACAGTCAGAAGCTGGCGACGCTTGCGCACATCGAAGCGATGGATGCTGCGGCTACGCAATGCCTCACCGCTACGGGCGACTATAACGCCAGCCGCTCCAAAAACGTTGCTGCAAACAACGCTCTAAACACATCCATCTACGACGGCTCATCGAGCACCAATAGCGAGGTCGAGCAGCTCAACCTTCTCAACGCTGCAAACGCGCAGAGGATGCAGGAAGAGCACGCCCAAGGTGAGATTCACGCCTGCATGGCCTCGCAGGCGGCTGTCTCAAACATGGAAAAGCGGAACGAGGCATCGCTGGCGATCAACGATGCTCAGTTCAAGACGACCGCTCAGAGCAACAATCCAACCTACGCCGGTAACGAATCGAGAGTTTGGACGACCTACTACTGATCGTCTTGCCTTCTTCCGGGGGCGTTGATAACTATCAGCGCCTCCGCCTTCAGATGGAACGCAACCAAGACCTACACGCATTCAGTGAGAGTGACGCATGGCTACGCCTCCCGCAGTTGTTGATTGGCTTTCTCAGTTCGCCCAGAGCATTACAGAACTCACGCTGCAAAACGGCGGAGCGCTGTCGAACTTCGGGATGCTGCTCTTGACCTTCATATCGACAATGATCCTTATCGGCATCGCCGTTCGGATGTCGTCCTGGTCGGCGCACTTCGGCGGCCGCCATTCGGTAAGCCTGGACGAACTCAAAACGTTCCTTTTTCGTCTGCTGTTCTGCTGCGTGATCGAGCACTATTGGGTGACGAACCTTCCGGGCGCGAACTTCGGTTTCAATCGGATGTTCTCTTACATCGCCGCTGCGATCAGCCAGATATTAGACCAAAACCAGCTCAATCAGCTCACGCAGCTCATGGCTGACGCGGCGCATCAGACGCCGGTTCCCACCATATTCGCGCCCATGGACAGCATCTGCTATTGGGCGGTGGAAGTGTTCCTGGGAGTAGCGTCCGGCGTTCTCTTCCTCATCAACTGCAGCTCGTTCATCTTCTACGCTGTTGCAGCCTTGTTCGGGCCGATCATGATCCCGCTCTACATGACCGAAACCTTCCGAGGGAAGTTCCTTCACTTCGTCGAGGTGATGGCAAGTCTGGCGATGATTCGCGCCGTCGCCGCCGCGTTCATCTTTGTGTGGTCTCAGTTTCTGATTGGCTTCATGAACCAGACGTTTCACGGCGACTACAGCATCGCCGATTGGCTCGCGAACCTTGTTCCTTTCCTTGCGATCTTCACCGCTTTCATCCTGAACATGGCGTTGGTTCCGAGCCTCACGCAAATGATCTTCGGTGGTGGAGCAGGAGTAGCCGGCAAGGTCGGGGAACTAGCGGAAAAGATTGCCGCACTCGGCGCAATTGGAGTCTAAGACAACCATGCTTACGCTTCTCCTTATCCTCCGCCGCGCACCCTGGCCAATCAAGGTCCTTCTACTCGGATTCCTCATCTTCATGGGCGTAGCAACCCTCACTCGCGCGATCAGAGCCACGCACCAACTACAGGAGAGACAATCACGTGTCCACGCACATCGCAGCACCAGGTAACGTCCTCACTCCGAAGCAGCATGTCGAAGCCGACAGAATCGCCAACCAGGTCTATTCCGCGCACTACAGCGAACGCGGCATGGCAAAGATTGCAATCGGCACGCTCGCTGTCCTCTCGCTCGTCTTAGGGGGCGGTCTGGTGGCCGTCTCGCACCGTCCAGCCGTCACCCGCTACGTTCGCATCGACGACGCGGGCAGAGCGCAGGCAATCCAGTACAGCGACCTCAATTACAGCCCGCGCGAGGGTGAGATTCGCACGTATCTGACGGACTGGACAAGCTACCGCCACACCGTCAACCGCGAGACGATGGCGAAGAAGTACCCCATGAACTACTACTTTCTCTCGGCACCTCTCGCCACGCAGCTCATCCAGCAAGACAACAACAATCACCTCATCACCCAGGTTGTCAGCGGCCAGCTCGAACAGAGCGAGGTCCAGGTCAATAACGTAACGATCACTTCGATGACGACGGAGAAAATCGAGAATGCGATCGTCTCACGCGGAACGGCGCTTGAAACCTTCGACTTGATCTACTCGTCGCGCAACTCGAGTAAGCCTCGCACCGAGCATTGGATGGCCTCGATCACGTACTACCTGAACCCTGCCCAGGTGAGCGACCAGGCGAAGACAAACCCGCAGTACGAGACCATCAACCCTCTCGGGCTGACGATCACCGAATTTCACGAGAACCGCGTCTCGGTCGACCAGACCGTAGGCGATGGTTCGACCTTTCGCGCGGCGGTGAAGCAGTGAGCGTCCAGGGCGGATGGGAGAAGGTTCTACCGTTCTTTACCGAGGATCTTCAGGCGCTGATTCTCGATCCCACAATCAGCGAGATCATGATCAACGGCGTGACCGGTGTGTACGCCGAAAAAGGCGGGGTCATCGAACGAATTCCGCTCCAGACCGAGTACAGCGTTGAACGTCTTGAGGCGGCTATTCAGCGCGTCGCTCGCATGATGGGCCAAGACCTCACCCATCAGAACCCCATCTTGAACACCCGAATGCCGGACGGATCGCGTGTTGCTGTTGTCGGCGCACCTTCGGCGATCGGCGGGCCCTCGCTCACCATCCGCAAATTCAATCAGTGGTTCACGACAGATCAACTGATCGAGAAGGGAAGTATGCCGAGAGAGGTTCGCGACCAGGTAGTTGCGTTCCTGATGAAGAAGAAAAACGGCATCATCGCGGGCGGAACTGGATCGGGGAAGACCACCTTAATGAAAGCGATCCTCGACCACGTTCCCGCAACCGACCGGCTCATCGTGATTGAGCAGGTTGCAGAGCTTCGCGTGTTGCAGCCTAACTCTCTAAGGTGGGAGGCCGTCGATGCGATTCCCGGCCAAGTTGCCGTCACGCCAAGCGCGTTGCTGGCTGCCGCGTTGCGTCACCGTCCCGATCGCATCATCTTCGGCGAGATACGCGACGAATGCGCGAATGATCTGCTTCAGGCCATGAACACCGGCCACGGCGGAACTCTCACCACATTGCACGCGAAATCGGCATGGGATGCGCTCAGCAGACTGTCCAATCTCGCGCTGAGCGCGCGACCCAACATCAATCACAGTTTCATTCGTTCCGAGACCGCAGAAGCGATCGACTTCGTTCTCTACTGCGAACGCGATCACACCGGGCGTCGGCGAGTCCGCGAATTGATCTCGGTGACGGGCTACGACTTTGCAACCCAGGCCTTCGAAACCAACGACCTCTACCGGGCGGAAGACAGCTCGCTCAACGCCGCTTGAGGGTAGCTTTCGAGCTTCCATCTTCCCGGTTTTCGCTCAACGCTACACAGTCACCCAGCTCAGGAGGAACACAGAACATGCCACTGCTAGAGATCAAACAGAGCCGGAAGGTAACCGCCATCTGCACACTTGAAGAGTCAACCGCCATCCAGGTCGATCAGTATGCTGCCTTCGCCAATTGCCATCCGGATCAGGTCATGAACAAGGCTCTCGAATACATCTTTGGCAAGGATTCTGAGTTCCAGAAGTTCCGCAGCACGACCCCAAAGATCACCCCTCAACTCCGGATCAAGAAGACTGCCGGCGCGCAGACGGGTGCGCGCCGAGGACCGAAGCCTATCGGTCTGGTCGCAGCAGGCTGAAGGCGTTCCTGCGGGTGCTGGCGCACTCGCAGGAAGTGACGTTTGCGTCACGGAGCAGCAACGGCAAATACAACGGCAAATGCAACGACAACAACACCAGCAACAGCAAAGACAAAGGCGATGTGCTCCGCACATGGAGATGATGACACTCCATCCCTTCCAGGGTTGAGTTTGAGGCCAAAACGGTTCCACTTGGAAACGTGTTCAGGGTCAGCCACTTACGGGCAGCCCGGTTCCAATTGGAACCTAGAGCATTTGAGGAGATTTGTATGACCGAAGGCTTTGATTTGGCCGCACGTCTGACGCCCAAACGAGGGCGTGATCCTCGCAGCGAGAGCATGGCAACGCGGTTTACCAAGCCCGAGATGCAGGCACTTTCGCGGGCTGCAATAGCTGACGGTAAGACGGTCCGGGAGTGGGCGCGCGAAGTGCTTTTACGTGAGGCGCAGAGTTCTCGCACCGGCGCTCTTTTCACTGAGATTGTCGCAACGCGAATGCTTCTAAATCTCGCACTTAAACCGCTGGTTTGTCGCGAGGCGATGAGCTCGGCAGAGTTCAGCGCCATGCTCACCGAGGTGCGCACAACGAAACACGAAGCAGCGCTCGATGTGATGCAACAGTACGCAACCGACAAACAAAAGGAGCGTTGAGATATGGCTACGCAATGGGGACGTAAAGAGACAGTTATCTGGCCACCGCAAGTGCCCATTTACACCATCGGCACGATGATTCTTGCAGTGCCGATCTGCATGACGTTGTTGTTCGGGCTTTACATGACGAAGCCGTTTCTCGCGCGCAACTACACCGGCGATTACCTCAAGAGCGCCGCTGGTTCCGAGTTCAAGATGCACAACTCGTTCCGGCTGATTTACCTCTTCGGAGGCAAGGTCGCGCCCCGCGTCGCCCAGCCCGAGGACTTCGTTTCCGGTACAACTACCCTTCCGAACGGAAAGGAAATCAGCGTCCAGTTGTCGCCCGCCGCGACCGCCAAGGGCTTCACGAGTTTTGCGCGCGGGCCGGAGCGGAAGATTGCGGACGACGGGCTCTATTCGTGGTTTCGCGCGGCGATCTTTAGCGGCGACGACGTTCTGAGCGCCTACGGCTCCGCAGTCGTCGAGGCTGCCGTTGTCGTCATCTTCATGCTGTGTTTCGCGGTGCCGTGGGACTTCAAACGGGGTAAGCGCATGAAGTACGGACGGCTGTTGCGAGGTCCGGTCATGTCCACGCCGAAGGAGTTCAACGAGATTCTGAAGGGCCACGGGCTAGGCATTCGGACGGATGAAAAAGGGACTATCATCCGCCTTCCGTTGCGCGATGAAGCCAAGCATATCCAGGTCATGGGCGATACCGGGGTGGGCAAAACGACCTTGCTGATTCAGGCCCTTGCTCAGATCGAAGACCGTGGCGAGTCTGCCATTGTTTACGATCCGGCAGGCGAATACATCCAACGTTTCTACCGCGAAGACAGAAACGATGTGATCCTGAATCCGCTTGATGCCCGCATGTTTTATTGGTCGCCTTCGAGCGAACTCAAGAACCCCGCCGAGGCGAGAACGATCGCCACTTCGCTTTATCAACCAGCCGACGGAAAGCCCGGAGAGTTCTTTACCGAGACCCCGCAGAAGATCTTCGCGCACCTGATGAAGTACCGTCCGTCGGTCCAGGACTTGATTTCGTGGATGTCGAATCCGGACGAAATAGACCGCCGCGTGAAGGGTACGGAACTCCAAGCGATGATCTCGAAGGACTCTCCGGATCAGCGGCAAGGTGTCCTTGGATCATTGGGTCTGATCGCCGACAGCCTGCGCCTGCTTCCGACCAAGGAGCAGACAGAAGGCAAGGAGTGGAGCGCCACGGCGTGGGCAGTGAAGCGCGAAGGCTGGATCTTCCTAACCGGTACTGAGGCAGAGCAGGAGGCCCTTCGTCCTCTTCACTCTCTCTGGATCGATCTCCTCATCCTTCGTCTTCTCACGCTGCCCGAGCCCGGACAGAAACGAGCATGGTTCGTCCTTGACGAGTTGGCCACGCTGCAACGCCTTCCGCAGTTCCATAGCGCCCTTACCAAGGGACGCAAGAGCAACAATCCCATCATCTTTGGCTACCAGGGCAAAGCCCAGTTAGAGGTGATCTACGGCCATCTAGCGGAGGTGATGTTGTCGCAGCCCGCCACGAAATTTGTGCTCAAGACATCGGAGCCAGTTGCAGCGAAATGGGCCTCAGAACTCATCGGGGAGATCGAGATCGAGCGTGTGCGCGAGACCGTCGCGGACGGCAAGAGGGCAGGGAAGAGCTTCACGATGGACAGGCAAATAGAGCCACTGGTCATGAGCTCCGAGATCAAGGGCCTCGCTGACCTCCACGCTTTCATGAAGCTGGGCAATAACGTCACTCGGTTCAGCTTTCCTCACATGGACAGGGACAAGATCGCCCCGGCCTTTGTGCCGCGCGCGATCGCCGACTCGGATATGTGGTTTGACCCTCTCGCTCCCGTGTCAGAAGCCACGGAGCCGCCAACAGTTTCGCAAAAAACGAACGACACCAGCGTCGCCGCTGCGTCCTCCGGCACTGTTGAGGTCACAGCCCCGCCAGCCGAGACAGTCGCCGCAGAACCGGAGGCGGAAGAAGCCGCCGCGAAGCAACAGGAGCTTTTTGCAGTGCCTACAGCTCCACAATCCGCTCCGATTCCACTGCCTACAAACATCCCGGCCTTCGGGCCGGTGCCCCAACCTCAAGTGACTCCGCGCGGTCGCCAACTCTAAGCCATTCGGGAGGACTCGATGGTCAGTATTTCGAAGGCTCTCAGTTCAGGGCAGGCCCAGACTTATCACAAGATAGAGTTCACCTCTGGCACCCAGAGTTACTACAAACAGGACGGCGCTGTAGATGGCGAATGGCAAGGCCAGCTCGCTGCCAAGATGGGTCTGTCCGGCGCGGTAATGTCTGCGGAATTTACTCGACTCACTGAAGGGCAGCATCCCGAGACCGGTGAGGCGATGGTGAAGCATCGGGAGGCAAAGGAGTACACGAACCCGGACGGGACGATGACCAAGGCGGCCGAGCACCGCGCCGGTTGGGATGCCACGTTTTCAGCACCCAAGTCGGTTTCTC
>Ga0116226_10006654_pt1 | contig 10385 bp, 8 predicted proteins | sample S1TSphfallax_FD_89692 | JGI IMG/M metagenome (GOLD analysis project Ga0116226, IMG submission 89692) | Host-associated microbial communities from peat moss isolated from Minnesota, USA - S1T2_Fa - Sphagnum fallax MG | ecosystem: Host-associated > Plants > Peat moss > Unclassified | place: USA...
GGAAGTTCTTGCCTCGCCTGCTGAGCATTCGAGATCGGCCTGCACGAAGCGGAGAAGTTTAGGCTTCAGGCGATTCGCGCGTTTGTCCAGGCTAGCAAGTGCGCCTTGGGCTCGAAAGCCAGAGCCGGGAGAAGGTTTAGGCGTAATCTTAGGGCGGAGCGTAACTATTTGGTGAAATGAGCGTCTCCATAAGTGCCCGATCGTAGAGTGCCCAGTCTGGGCCGCGCGTGTTCCGGCGCGATCGGACGGCGGTGCAAACGGCGCTGTTTGAGACTGGACTTCGGTTTGGGCGGATGTGGAGGAACCATGCGAAACAAACTTTTGGGGAACTGCTTAGGACCGGCGCTTTTGGCCGGAGCTATGGCTTTGGGCAGCGTCGCCATGGCACAGGGCAGGGGACTGTCCGATGCCCAGGTTGAAGCGAACGTGCTCAGGGCGCTGGCTGGAGCGCCGGAGCTGGCGACGCAATCGATCAAAACGACGACTGTCTATGGCACGGTGACGCTGAGCGGAAGCGTGAGCGATGAGGCGGCGAGGACACTCGCCGAGACGCTGGCGTCGAAGGCGATGGGCGTGCAGAAGGTGGTCGATGAGTTGACTCTGGCGGACGGGACCGCCGGAACGCCGCAGCAGGCGGCACCGGATCCGGCCCAGAATCAAGGCACCGCGCCGCAACTGCAGTCGGATGGGACGATGGCTCCGCCCGATGGCGTACAGCAGTCTGGACAGCCGAATCAGCCTGCGCCAACCTATCAGCCGCAACCGGCTTACCCGCCGCAGGGGGGCCAGAATGGAGTCCAGAGCGGAGCGGTTGATCCGCGTTACGGTCCGGCGGGACCTCCGCCGGATGTGCAGGACGGACAAAGTCAGGGTGCTCCGAATGAGGGCGCGCAGGGTGCGCCTCCGGTCTATCGGCAGCCCTATCAGGGCGCTCCGCCCGTGCAGTACGGACAGCAGCCGTATGGGCAACAGCCGTACGGTCAGCAGCCGTACGGTCGTCAGCCAGCCCCGATCCAGTACGGGGCGCAGGAGGGCGGCAAGGCGGTCACGATTCCCAGCGGAGCTCTGCTCCGGGTGCGGCTGGTTGAAGGCCTTACCGCAAAGCGCATCAAGGCCGGGACGGTCTTCGATGCGACGGTGCTGAACGACGTCATCGCCGATGGCGAGGTCGCCATTCCGCGCGGCGCGGCGGTGCAGGGAACGATCGTCGAGTCGAACCCCTCGGGCGCGGTCGGCGGCAAGGGACAACTCGCGCTGCAATTGACTTCCGTATCGCTCAGCGGACGGAACTATCCGATCACGAGCGATACCTGGACGCACTATGGTCGCGACAAGACGGGGCAGACCGTCGGCAGCGCGGTCGGCCTGGGCGCATTCGGCGCGCTGATCGGCGCGGTTGCTGGCGGCGGAGCTGGAGCGGCCATCGGCGCGGCGGCAGGCGGAGCTGCGGGAATTGGCGCTTCGGCGGCCTCGGGGCGGAACGACGTCGTCGTACCGCCGGAGGCGATCATCAGCTTCCACCTGGCGCAGCCGGCGGCCGTCACCACGGTCTCGCAGCAGGAGATGGACCGGCTGGGGTACGGCGTGCAGCAGGCCAACCTGCAGCGCAGGCAGCCTCCGCCTCCTCCCGGCTACTATGGCCGTCCGGCGTATTACCCTTACGCGTATCCTTATTAATTCGGTTGCGTATAAGAGCTGGCTCGCCTCCCTCCGGAAGGCGGCCAGCTCTTTTGCGGTTCCACTGATTTATACTTGAGTCTTGCCCTGCAGTCGGCGGAGCGGTGGCCTTCCAGTCCACGCAAGCTCGCGAAATCCGCCGCGCAAAATCCCGGGCACGCGTCTGTTCCTATTTTTTATAATCCAGCCGCGCGAAGTGAAGGTCGTCAGCACAGCATGATTCGCATTCTGCAAAAAGACAGCAAGACACTCAAGATCATCTTCGCCGTAATCATCAGCATCGTGGGCCTTTCGATGGTGGCCTACCTGATCCCCGGCATCGGCGACAACCCGGATTCGGCCTCCAATGCGGGCGTATACGCCACGGTCCGCGACCCCGGCATCTTCGGCAAGTTCGATGGCGACTCCACGCCGATCAAGACCACTGAAGTGAGCCAGGCGGCGCAGCAGCAGTTGCAGCAGCAACGACTGCCGGATTTTCTTCTGCCCTACATGATGCAACGCGCCGGGCAGATGCTGGTGCAGCGCGCGATCTTGAAGCATGAGGCCGTCCGCTTGCATCTTGAGGTGAGCGACGCCGACCTCGCGCGCGAGCTGCAGACGGGTACTTTCGCGCGCTATCTCTTCCCCAACGGGCAGTACATCGGCGACGACAAGTACATCAACTTCGTCCAGACCTACTTCCAGTTGAGCCGCTCGGACTTCGAGACGCAGGTGAAGAACGACATGGAGCTGAACCGGCTGCAGGCGCTGGTTACAGGCGGCGTGTCGGTCTCGGACAAGGCGGTCCGCGAGGCCTACATTACGCAGGCGACCAAGGTGAAGTTCGACTACGCCGTGGTCTCGGCGGACGACATCCGCAAGACGATCAACCCGACCGACGCCGAGCTGCAGGCCTTCTTCAAGTCGAACGCGGCGAAGTACGCGACGGCAGTTCCCGAGCAGCGCAAGATCGAGTACGTGAGCTTCGACGCGTCGAATGTCCCCGGCGGCAAGCCGCAGGTCACCGACGCCGAGATCGCCGCGTACTACAACCAGCACAAGGACCAGTACCAGGTGAAGGAGCAGGTCAAGACCCGCCACATCCTGATCACGGTCCCGGCCGGAGCGGACTCGAAGACTGATGCGGCTGCGAAGGCCAAGGCCGCAGACCTGCTGAAGCAGATCAAGGCGGGGGCGAACTTCGCCGAGCTGGCAAGCAAGAACTCCGACGACCCCGGCAGCAAGACGCAGGGCGGCGAGCTGCCGATGATTCCCACCTCGAGTCTCGACCCGGCGTACGCGAAGGCGGCGATGGCACTGAATCCCGGCCAGACCTCGGACCTGGTGCGGTCGCAGTTCGGCTACCACATCATCCAGACAGAGCAGAAGGACGCGGCGCACACCAAGCCGCTGGCTGAGGTGAAAGATTCGATCGTGCCCGTGCTCGAACAGCAGAAGGCGGGCGCGGCGGAGCAGAGCTTCGCCACGCAGCTTGCGGCCGAGGCCAAGCAGAACGGCATCGACAAGACGGCTGCTGCGCATGGACTGAAGCCGGAGACGACGGACTACGTTGCCAAGGGCGGCGTGATCCCCGGGTTGGCCGACTCCGCGCAATTGCTGGCGCAGGCGTTCTCGGCGGCCAAGGGTGCGGCACCGGCTAGCGTCTCCACCGGCGACGGATTCGCCATCTTCCAGGTGGTCGACGTGAAGCCCGCGCACGCGCCCGACTTTGCCGACTACAAATCGCACATCCTCGACGACTATCGCGCCCAGCAGGTCCCGCAGTTGCTGAACGCGAAGCTGACCAAGCTCGAGGACCGCGCCAAGGTGCTGAACGACCTGAAGAAGGCCGCGGCGGAGCTGGATATTCCGGTGAAGTCGAGCGATCTGGTCGGCAAGGATGGCCAGGTGCCGGACGTCGGCGCGATGAGCGGACAGGCGTCCGTCGCATTCACGCTGGCCAAGGGAGCGATCTCCGCGCCGATCAATCTCGGGACCACGGGAATTGTGCTGACCGTCACCGACAAGCAGGAGCCAACGGCCGACGAGATCGCGAAGAACTTCGATGCCACCCGCGAGCAGTTGCTCAACGAGCAGCATGAGGAGATCTTCCGCGTCTACATCGGAACGCTGACCGATATGTACACAAAGAAGGGCGCGATCAAGTACGCGCAGAAGCAGCCCGCGCCGGGTTCGTCGCCGTTCGGCGGATAAGCGAGTATCGTTCTGGGCCCCATCCATCGCGCCATTGTCTCTTGCGATGGGTGGGACCGAGGATGCTCGATCAACCTGCTTGTGAATTCGCCTTCTAAAACTCCGTCATCCTGAGCGAAGTCCGTCGCGCACTTGCGACTCCGCGCACCTCAAAAATCGCGGCACGCTCCGCTCAGGATGACGGATTTCTTTGCAGACAGGCACTTTCCCATTTACAGCCGATAACCGGGAATCGGGCATCTCACCAGCAGCAGTATTTGCGTTCTCGCGCGGGTTGCGGGCGTACTCTGGATATTGCTCGATTGAGTTTGGACAGGGAGAGAGAATGGCGCAGGTGGATCGGCTTTCCGGAGTATTGCTGCATGTGACTTCATTGCCTTCGTATGGCGGTGTGGGAGATCTGGGTCCGGCGGCCTATGCGTTCGTGGACTTTCTCGCGGCGTCAAAGCAAAGACTCTGGCAGGTGCTTCCGCTCAGCCCGACGGGCTACGGCAGTTCGCCCTACTCGGCGCTCTCGGCGTTTGCGGGCAATCCCATCCTGATCAGCCTGGAGAAGCTGGCCGAGGCCGGATGGATCGCGTGGGACAGAATTGGCGGTCTGCCGGGGCATGACGGGCCGGCCGACTTCGAGGCGGCGATGCGGCTGAAGCTGCCGCTGATCGAAGAGGCCGCGGCCAACTTCGTCGAACGCGCCAGCGACGCAGAGAAGGCGGCGTTCCAGAAGTTCTGCCAGGACAACAGCTACTGGCTCACCGACTACGCGATGTTCAACACTTTGCGCCGGCGGTACGAGTATGCGAGCTGGATCGACTGGCCGAAGGAGTTCGCGCAGCGCGAGCACGACACGATGACCTCCGTGCTGACCGACCACGGCAGGGAGCTCGTCATCGAGCAGGCCATCCAGTACTTCTTCTCCGAGCAGTGGTCCGCCATCCGCAAGTACGCCTGCGAACGCAAGGTCCGCATCATGGGCGACGTCGCCATCTTCGTGAACTACGACAGCGCGGATGTGTGGACGCACCCCGAAATCTTCGAGCTCGATGAAGACCGCAAGCCGATCCGCGTCTCCGGCGTTCCGCCGGATTACTTCTCGGCGACGGGCCAGCGCTGGGGCAATCCTCTCTACAAGTGGGGCGAGCTGAAGGAGCGCGGCTTCGACTGGTGGGTCGCGCGCATCCGCCGCTCGCTGGCGCTCTACGACATGAGCCGCCTCGACCACTTCCGCGGCTTCGAGGCCTTCTGGTCGATCGCCGCCGATGGGGAGACCGCGATCAACGGGCAGTGGGTGAAGGCCCCCGGGCATGAGCTCTTTCAGCGCCTCAAGGAGGTCTTCGGCGAGCTGCCGTTCGTCGCCGAAGACCTGGGCCTGATCACGCCCGAGGTTGACGAGCTGCGCGAGCATTTCGGCATGCCGGGCATGCGCATTCTGCAGTTCGGCTTCAGCGACTGCGGCGCGCATCTCTACCTGCCGCACCGCTATGTTCCGAACACCGTCGTCTACACCGGCACGCACGACAACAACACCACGCAGGGATGGTGGCGCGACGACTGCGGCGACACAGAGCGCGCGCATGTGCAGACCTATCTGCAGCGCATCAACCACGACGGCGAGATCGTCTGGGCGATGATCAAGGCGGCCGCGCGGTCGGTCGCGAACCTGTGCATCTTTCCGCTGCAGGACATCCTGCACATCGGCAGCGAGGGCCGCATGAACACGCCTTCCGCGCCCCAGGGGAACTGGACCTGGCGCTACCATCCGAACGCGCTGCATCCCGACTTCGCGACGCAGCTTTCTGCCCTGATGGAGATGACCGACCGCGACGGGTATGAGAAGCCTATCGCCGGAGACGAAGCGGGCAAGCCGGTCGAAGAGGCGTCGGCGCGGGTTGAGCTGGGCGCGGCGCAATGAGCCCAGCATGTGCCCAGCATGCCGGGTGCAAGCGAAGCGCGGCCTTAGCATTTAGAATGGCGAAAGCAGTTTCCCAATCTGAAGGAGTACGAAGATGCCGCTCTCCGGCGAAGCAATCCGCACCATGAACTACGTTGACGATATCTCGGTGACGCTGCGGCGCATCCTTACCGTGCTGCCGTCGTTGACCGACGAGGAGCGGCAGCGCGTCTCGGACCACATCAAGCACGCGGAGCCGAGCTACGACTCCGTGATCGCGGCCGTGGCCAGCAAGAAGTAAGCATGGCCTCCGCGGTTCCATTCAGCAAGATCCAGAAGGCAGCGGTGATCGGCGCGGGACAGGCCGGTCGCCGCTTTGCTTTAAGGTGCGCCCGCGCTGGCTTCGATGTGGTCCTCGAAGACGTGATGCCCGCGAACCTGCGCCGTGCTGAGGCCGAGTTCGCCGACCTCACAGGCGGAATGGGCGCGGGTTCGATGAGCTTTGCCCTAACCGTCGAGGACGCGGTACGCGATGCCGACATCGCCATCGACTTCGTGCCGGATGAACTCGAATCGAAGCTGGAGATCTTCTCCCTCATCGACCGCATGGCCCCGCCGAAGACGATCCTCTGCACGCCGAGCGACGCGCTCAGCATCACCGATCTCGCCTCCTGCACGTACCGCGGCGAGCGGTGCGTCGCCGTGCGCGGCGATCTAGGCTCTGGTCCCAGCGCCGGCGGCGAAGTGCGGGTGCTCTATCCTGAATACGCGCCAGTGGAGATTCTCGACCGGGTGCGCGAGTTCTTCGCGGGGCTCGGCTTCGATGTGACGGCAGAGACCGATCCCGATCTGCCCATGCTGATGAAGAACATGCGGCTGTCCGTCGCCTCCACCGACCCGATAACGGGAACTAATGTTGGTCCACCGAAGGGAACTCAATCCGTCTAACCTGCGTACCTGCTTTTGAGTCATCGCGAGCTGAGCGACAAAGGCATTCATGCGTGGGTTATTCGAGATCTTCGTGCAGGTGTTTCAGGCGATCTGGGCCAACAAGCTGCGGTCGTTCCTCACCATGTTCGGCATCGCCTGGGGCGTGGCCTCGCTGCTGCTGCTGGTGGGCCTCGGCGAGGGCTTTCGCTCCGGCAACAAGCGCGGCCTCGCCGAACTGGGCACCGACGTCATCATGATCTTCGGCGGCACGATTCCCGCGCTCCCCGACCAGCACCAGGGCATGGTGCCCTACAAGCTGACGCTGACCGATGAGGCCGCCATCCGCGCCGAGGCCCCGCACGTCCGCAACGTCACGGCGATCATCAATCGCGGCGATCTCAAGGAGGCCAGCGAGTTTTCAAGCGCCGGCGGCCCCGTTCTCGGCGTGCAGACGAACTTCCCCGAGATCCGCCACCTGCCCATCGTGCAAGGGCGGTTCCTCAACGAAGAGGACCTGAAGCAGCATCGCCTCGTTGTCGTGATGGGGCAGAAGAACAACCTGCTGCTCTTCCCGGGGCGGCCGTCGCTTGGCTCATTCATCACGCTGAACGGCTACCGCTTTCAGGTGGTCGGCGTCGCCGCGCGCATCGGCCGGGGCAACGACGACGGCGACAACCAGAAGCTCTATGTCCCGCTGACGACGATGATGGAGCTCTTTCCCGTTACCGGCGAAAACATCCCGCGCGATGCGGTCACTTCGCTGCAGTACCAGCCGCTCACTCCCGACCAGAACGAGCAGGCGAAGGCCGAGGTCCACGCCATCGTCGGCCGCAACCACGGCTTCGACCCCCACCTGAAGGACGCCTTCGAGGAGTGGGACTCGATCAAGTCGAACCGCATGGTGGGCGTCATCTTCACCGCCATGGACATCTTCCTCGGCGGCGTCGGCGTGGTGACGCTGATGCTCGGCGCGGTGGGCATCGTGAACATCATGCTGGTCACGGTAAGCGAGCGCACGAAGGAGATCGGCCTGCGCAAGGCCCTCGGCGCGACCAACCGCAGCATCATGGTGCAGTTCTTTCTCGAAGGCCTGCTGCTGACGGGCGTAAGCGGGATCGTCGGCATCGGCGCGGCCAGCGGCCTCATGGTGCTGCTCGGCTCGGTGATGAACGGCAACCAGACGGGCTTCGATCCGCCGCAGCTTGTGCCGTGGTCGGCGGCCCTGGCCTTCGGCAGCCTTACGCTGTGCGGCGTCGTGGCGGGAATCTATCCGGCGCGCAAGGCCGCGATGCTCGAACCGGTGGAAGCGTTGAGGAAGGAATAACGATGCTGGGCATGATGGCAGACATCTTCGGGCAGGCAGTGGAGGCGATGCGCTTCAATGGGCGGCGCACGATCATTACCGTGGCTGGGATGGCGTGGGGCATCGCGACGGTGGTGCTGCTGCTGGCCTTCGGGGCGGGCTTCGGGCGGGCGATCGAGACGATCTTCGCGCAGTTCGGCACGAACATGATCGGCGTCTTTCCCGGCACCACCAGCGAGCAGGCGGGCGGCTCTCGGGCCGGCGTGAAGGTGCGGCTGACCTCCGACGACCTCGAACGCATCCAGGAGACGGTCCCCGGCGTGCAGAAGGTCTCACCGATGGTGTGGAAGAACGTTGCCGTGTCGAACGACCTGCACACCTACACATGGGAGGTGGATGGGATCGCGCCGGAGCTGCAGTCGATCCAGAAGATCGAGGTGGCCATGGGCCGAGGGCTGACGCAGGCGGACATGGAGGAGCGGCGGCATGTGGCGCTGATCGGGTCGGAGGCGAAGACCAAGCTCTTCTCGGGGATGTATCCCATCGGTCAGTCGATCCGGCTGGACGGCATCTCGTTCGAGGTGGTCGGGGTCGAGGTCGCGAAGATGCAGGAGGGCGACGACAACATCAACCGCACCATCGACGTGCCCTTCACCACGATGAGCGACATCAAGGACACCAAGTATCTCGACGGCATATGGATGAGCTACAAGGGCGACTACAAGGAGGTCGAGCATGGCCTGCGCAACGCGCTCGCGGCGGAGCACGGCTTCCGGCCGAGCGACCGCAACGCCGTCTACGTCGCGAACATTATGGAGAACCTCGCCCAGTTCCGCATCGTGTCGCTCGGCCTGCAGGCGCTGCTGCTCTTCATCGGCGTGCTGACGCTCGGCATCGCGGGCATCGGGCTGATGAACATCATGCTGGTCTCGGTGCAGCAGCGCACGCGGGAGATCGGCGTCGAGAAGGCGCTGGGCGCACGGAAACGCCACATCCTCTTCCAGTTCCTCTCGGAGGCGATGGTCATCTCCTGCGTTGGTGGGGCGGCGGGCGTGGCCTTGGCCTTCCTCGTGAGCAAGGCCGTCGGGAGCATCACGCTCTACAGCGCCATCGCCACCAACGGCGAGGCGGCGGACATCCATCTGCTCCTCTCGGCGGGCAGCGTCGCCATGGCGGCGGGCGTCCTCGTCGTGGTGGGAACGGTAAGCGGGATGATCCCCGCGATCCAGGCGGCGAACCTGAATCCTATCGAGGCGCTCAGGTACGAGTGAAGCTGCGGCCGACGAACTTGACCTGCGACCGGCCCACCGCTACTCTCACACCATCATGTCCGATCATCCCAGCGGCCTCTCTGCTGCAGCAATCGAAGACCTCCGCCGCCGCGCCGCCGAAGCCGCCGAGAATTCGCACTCTCCCTACAGCCGCTTCCGCGTAGGCGCGGCGCTGCTTCTCACGGCCGGAGACGCGCCCGAACAGAAGATCGTCACTGGCTGCAACGTCGAGAACGCCTCATACCGCCTCACCACCTGCGCGGAGCAATCGGCCATCGCCACCGCCGTCGGCCTCTACGGCCCCGGGATCAAGCTCCACGCCGTCGCCGTCGCCAATCTGAACTCCGCCGCATCCATGCCCTGCGGGGCCTGCCGCCAGACCATCCTGGAGTTCAGCACGCCGAACACCTGGGTCTTCTATCCCGCCGAGAACGACGCCCCCGCCGAAGCCACGCTCACCGATCTTCTGCCCGCGGCCTTCCGCCTGCATCAGGACTAGAAGCAGCCCATGCCTGAGAAGCCCATCCATCCCGTCGACGTGATCCTGCACAAGCGCGACGGCCTCGCCCTCACCGACGAGGAGATCCACTACTTCGTCCGCGCCGTCGTCGACCGCACCGCGACCGACGCCCAGATCGCGTCATGGCTTATGGCCGTCTTCCAGCGCGGGCTTAATCCGCGCGAACTCGCCACCCTCACCACCGCGATGCGCTTCTCCGGCGAGACCTTCGACTCCCGCTTCCTCAACGCCTTCTGCATCGACAAGCACTCCACCGGCGGCGTCGGCGACAAGACCTCGCTGCTCATCGCGCCCATCGTCGCCGCCGCGGGCCGGAAGGTGCCAATGATCTCCGGCCGGTCTCTAGGTCACACTGGTGGGACCCTCGATAAGCTCGAGACAATCCCCGGCTTCCTCACCCAACTGTCGATGTCTGAGTTTGCGGACATCATCGCCAAGTGCGGCTTCTTCATGGCCGGCCAGACGCCGCGGCTCGTCCCCGCCGACCGCATCCTCTACGCGCTGCGCGACCACACCGGGACCGTCGAATCGCCCAATCTGATCTGCGCCAGCATCATGAGCAAGAAGCTCGCCGAAGGCATCGACGGCCTCGTCCTGGAC
>Ga0116226_10006655_pt1 | contig 10384 bp, 10 predicted proteins | sample S1TSphfallax_FD_89692 | JGI IMG/M metagenome (GOLD analysis project Ga0116226, IMG submission 89692) | Host-associated microbial communities from peat moss isolated from Minnesota, USA - S1T2_Fa - Sphagnum fallax MG | ecosystem: Host-associated > Plants > Peat moss > Unclassified | place: USA...
AAATACAGTAAAAAAAATTTAAAAGAAACAAAATTTCCAAAAATGAAAAAACCAAATAAAGAGTAAAAAATAAAAATAAATAAAACTTATAAATATTGAAGAAAAACCCTAGTTGAAAAAAAATGAGGTGTCTTCTTTCTCCAAACTTCAAACTTGCATTCAAATAAATATATATATATAAGTGAAAAAGAAACACTTTATTTCTATTATACAAAATAATAATAAAATAAAAAACACATAAAAATAATAAAAATAAAAAAGTTAAAATTTTCTATAAAAAACTAAAACCGGGGGACTTCACAGTAGCCGAAGGTCACGGGCACCCACTAGTTGTTCATATGTTAGTAATACATTTGTCTATTAAGATGTTCCACTATGAAAAAGCATGATTTTTTATATGTTATTTTATTGCAAAATTTTTAAATTTACAAATACAATTTTTTTATTAATATAATGTTTATTTATTTCATCCCTATCTATCTTATGTTTCTTGTGTAATTCTCACATGTTATCTTAATGACAAGGTGAACAAATGTATAATTTACATATGTTATTAAATTGCATTTAAAATTAAAATTAAAAAGGAGCATGATTGAAACATAATGATTAAAAAAATTATTTTCCATGATCTTGATCACAATTCATGACTAATGTTTTCATGCATTCAACATAAAATTTAAACAAATACAACAACACGTTAAATAGACATCAACCATGTAACGAAATTTGATGGAACCTTTTTTAATATATGGGTTCATAGATTAACATTAATATTCAAAGTAGAAATTTTGTGGAATGTTGTAAGTGGTAACAAAATCAACACCTCCAACTACAACCCAATTTGTTGTAAGAATTCCAACTTTAGCTAGCACAAGAGTGAAAAATGTAAGTGAATGTGAGGAAAAGAACACAATGTTTCTACCCATAATCAATAACTATTTGTGATAAAAGACTAAATCTCAAAATAGTTAACATGTTTTGGCATGGATTCAAATTATGATCATTTTTCAAAACCAAACATATAAGTCTAACGTAAAATTTTACATTTAAAAAAATCATATGTATTCAAAAATGATTAACAAAGAACATGTAAGTAAAAGTAATAATTTAAAAAATATTTTGTTAAAAATTTCCTTTCTATGAAAAACATTTTTATGGCAAAATGATAATAGTCCTTTGAAACAAAATAAACATATTGGCTCATTTAGTCTTGATCACACCATTATAGTGAAAAGAATGGACCCCACTTGATACATACATAACAAGGCATATATATGTTTTGATAAGGAATCATTCATTGATTACCAACCATTTTAAAATAGTCAAATAGTGTTCCCATGTGACAATACAACACATAAAATATATGGGAAAGGAATGGTTACAATAAAACTTTTAAATGGTATTTTTAAAAAATCTTGAAGTTTTACATGTTCTTTTGTTAAACAAAAATCTATTTCTAACATTTTTTTGTGATAAAATAGGAAGATAAATGCACATAAAACAAGGAATATGTATTCTTATCAATAAATCAAGAGACATCATAACATAATGTAAGTTGAATTCAAATTTATATAAACTTGTAAAATTGTAAACTTGTGAAATTGTAAAACAATAAAAAAACAAGTTGTTGCCATCCCAAACATAAAACAAATTAATATGGTTGACTTCTAGCACTTAATCCTTGGACATATTAATAAAAAAAATTAGACACATACAAACATTGGCAATAGAAGTTGATCATTTTAATGAAAAAAAATTACGTGGTGTACACCTTATGTTGAAGGAAAACAACACAATCAATTTTCTTAAATAAGGAGCTTATAGATCCACACAAATCTTTGTATTAATACATTTTGACATATGTGGACCCTTGCAAACCAATACACATGAAGGTTATAGGTATTTTATAACTTTCATTAGTGATAAATCAAGATTTGTTTGGTTTATCTAATGAAAAAAAATTCAATGAATTTTTCATGTGTTAAGATTTTCTTGAAAAACAAACCAATAAAAAAATTAGAACATAAATATTAGATCAAAAAGGTGAATGTAAATCAAAGGAATTAACTGAATTTTGTTAAAAAGAGGGCATAAAGAAGGTTCATTATAACTTATACACCACAACAAAAGAAACAAGGCATTTATTGAAACAATCTTAGCCATGTTTTCATATGCAAAATTATCAAAAATCTTTTTGGGGCAAAGTTTTGATGACTTGTAGAATTGGGATCCCACTAAATTGAATCAAAATCAAATGACAACATATCAATATGGTTTGGACACCAAAATAAATTTGTCTCACTTGCAAATATTTGGCTACAAGGTTCATGTTTTAATTCATAAAGAGAAATACAAGTTGGATACACATTTTATTAAATGTATATTTTTGGGATATAGTGAAGAATCCAAGGCACATCAATTTATGACAACAAGTAGGAGAAAAATACTTGTGTCAAAAGATGTTATTTTGTATGAATTACACTTGAAAACTATTAATAATGTCATACAACAAAAAGATGAAAAAGAAAATTTCTTCCTTGAAGTAAGTCTGTTTAAATTCAACATGATTACAATCACAAATTAGTAAATCCAAACACAAGTTGTAATCCAAAACAATGCACAAAATCCACAACAATACCAACACACATTTCAAGTATAATTTCAACTTCAACAATCTTCACAAAATTAACAAGCATCTTTATTAATTAATAACTAATTCTCAAAGTGTGGAAAAGACCACAAGATAATAACTTGATACAATTGTTGAAACATTGTCCCAATTATTTTAAAACAATGAACAAGATACAATACATGTTTAATAAGTAATATCAAGCCATTTTTAAAGATCTGAAAAACTAAAAACCTCCACAAAAACTAATTGAAAAAAATACAAAGGAAGAAACCACCAAAGTTCATTTTTAATTAAATGTTAATTCACTTCTAGTTAACTTTTAATTTATTTTCAGTTCATTTTTAGTTTATTTTTTTCTAATTCCTAATTGAGTTTTAGTTCACTCTTAGTTAAATCTTAGTCCACTTTTAGTTGAATTTTTATTCACTCGTAGGTCACACATGAGCACACATGGGCTACATGTAGGTTGGAGGTTTCTTAAAACACTTCTTTGAACTCGGTACCCGATAATTATAAATAAAGGTAAAATTCCCATTACATTTAATTTGTTCAACATCAATTTTGGGTACATTTTATTTATAGCCTTGTTTTGTTTCTTCCTTGTAATAAGACCTTATTGGATTTTTGTTTCACATGTGTTGTGTTTTTGTTATTATTTTTCTTGTTTCATGATTTGGATTTGGAGTTACGTTTGCCTTTATTCTTGTTTTAGTTAGGAAATTCTATAGACTTGGTTATTTTCGTGCCCATGACACTTACTATTAATGTTGATGATTGTATATTAATCAATAACACATTAACTTTATTCTCAAATAATAATTTTGATGTGATGGATGACAAAAAACTTCATTACACCTTAGGCAATGCCATCCTTTGCAACCAAAAAAAAAAGGACTATCATACATCAAAAAAGACATTTGATGTTTTAGATGTTTAATTGTAATCCATTTGACACCCCCGTGCAAATGGGGACAAGATTCAATAAGATGAATATTTTGATTATGCAAACTATGATGGATAAATATCATTATTAAAAAATACACTAGTAGAAAAATTGTCTTTTACAACTTGTCTTATACAACTACACATGTTGCATGCAACTAAAAAATAGTTACATACGACATGTGTAGTTGCATAAAATGCATAAGACAAATTGTAAAAGATAATTTTTCTTATAGTGAAAGGTTGTAGCCTTGTGCATTCAAGTGTTGATTCAAGACCCGATTGTGCATTTGATGTAAATAGATCTTTCCAATTTGGAAAATGTGCACATCCAAGTTTTTAAACATATAATGATGTGATATATCAAAAGAACATCAAGTTATGGAATCAAATATCAAATTCTCTAAATGGTCAAAATATACATGGATATTCCAATGGAAATATTGTATTTATTTATGGTAACACCCCATAGTGATGGGCTTTGGTGCTCCATTGAAGCTTTCTTTTCCATTATTCTTAGTGTTTTCTTGAAGCTTTTCCATTTCTTTTGGAAATTTTTTCCATCATAGCCTTTGCCGTTTGAACTTTGGTCAATACTTTTCAAATGTTTTACTTTCTTTTGAAATTTAGATTTTTTTTCAAAGAGTTATCAAAGTTTGTTGATCCATTGAACTTTGATGTAATTAGGTCTTATTTGCACCACATACATATGGATGTAGCCCAATTTTTGTATTGCCATGGGATGTTGATACAATTTTTAGGTTTGATTTGCACTAAATGCAAGTGGATGCAACCCAACTTTCTAATTGCCCATGGGGTGTTGATGTAGTTTTTAAGTTTGATTTGCATCACGTACAAGTGTATGCAACCCAACTTTCTTGCTGCCCGTGGGGTGTTGATGTAGTTTCCAAGTCTGATTTGCATCACATACAAATGGATGCAACTTTACTTTCTTGTTGCCATGAGTGTGATGAAGTTTCCAGATATGATTTCAACACATGCAAATGTCTATAATCCAACATGCTTGCTACCATGGGGTGTTGAATGCATGGTTGACATAAATTTCATAATTGAAGGTCATTCAAGAGGCATGTATGCTTGTGAACAAATTTCTAAAACTTTGAAAATGGATGGGATTTGCCAATATTTTTATTGGATGTAGTTTGTTTGACATCTATGTAAAAGAGGGCAACAAGAAAATATTGCATGAAATGATTACTTTTGTTTGTGATTCAAAAAGTTATGCTAACATGAACAAATACATCATTATTTCCATTTTTTTAGGTCTGATTTTGGTCATGTTTCAATTCTGATGTGATTTTCATGTATGGTTTTTCACAAAACACAAATGTATGCAACCCACATTGTTGTTGTTATGAAGGCAAGTGTTGAATGCATGTGTTCCAACACATATGTACTTGAAAGTCAAGGCAAGTACATTGAACAAACCATTGATAATGAATAAAATTCATTATACTTGTTGGAAATAATTTGGTTCATGTACATGCAAAATGTGGCAATTAAAATATGTTGCAGAATGAACATGTTTTTTCAATCCCTAAATTGAAACCCATCCTAAACCACCCACGTTGAAACACATTGGAATACCAATATATTACACAAAGTAATGCTTACACCATGTATAGAAACTTCCATATGTGTCCACCTTGAAATGCAACCATTGATGGATCACACTTAATCTTCGAGGACAATGGAAATCACTAATGCATCACTTAACCTTCATGAACTATTGAAGTTCAACACAATGGACCAATGCATTATACCAAAAGTTCCACTAGACCAACAATTCCACCAAGCCAATCCACTTGACCAACAATACCACTATGCCAAAAATTCCACTAAGCCAATCCACTAGACCAACAATTCCATTGGGCCAATAATTCCATCAATCCAATCCATTCGACCAATCCATCATGTTTCACTATAGTCAATATATGGTGGAATGGGACGAGTCCCATTCCACTAAACTACATTAAATTCCACCACACATAGTTTTATAAGATTAAATTTGGTATAAATAATGAATATTTGGTGTCCCAATTGGACAAGAGCGGAGTTCAATGGAATGAGTTGGTGCATGGTGGAATCTCAGTGGGGTCATTCCTAGGCATTATGTTTCACTAGCATTTCCATCGAAAATCTTCAATAATCCACTTTGGTGGAGTTGGTGCAATTTGAGTGGAACTTGAGTGGAATGTTCAGTGGATTGGGGACATGTTTTGTAGTAGTTCATATGCACTTCTATAATTATGTTTTGGATGTGAAAAAACATCATTATTTTGTGGAGATTTTTTCGCATTTCAATTTTTTTGAAATAATTTGGAATGCATCCCCACAACTAATTAATACAACTAACAATAGGTTAAATAAAACTACCATAACATAGGGTTAGTTTTAGTTTTGAGATTGACAAAACAAATAATTCATTCTTTTCAAAATATCAACTCATTTTCAAACATTGGTTTTTCATGATGTTCAATAATCTATTACAATATTATTGTATGAATAATGAAAATTATTCATATGGTACTATTTGACCTCTTGGGTGCAAGTTGTTCCATCACATAATCATGATCACATAAAGATAATGTCCATTTCTACCATTTCCATTGGCCTTTTGAATTTCAAAAACTTATCAATCCTTTTTACACATTTCATTTAGTTTTTTCAAGATAGGTAACTAAGAAAGAAAAAAATTCATACCACCAAATCTAGCAATTTTAGTGGCCATAAATTTATTTTTTCACACTTACACAAAAATCTATTCAACTTCTTTCGTCTTGTGTAACAATGCATTAATAATTTAAAACTTATGTTAAATTCACACCTTGTGTTAACTTGGACAAGTTTTTCCTATGATTCACATGTGAAATGCTAGCTAACATTAAATCCTCCATGTCATCTTATATATGTGGCAAACAACATTAGCTTGATGTTATGTGGAAGTTAAGAAAAAAATTAAATTAACATTAAATTTTCAAAATTGAAAATTTTATCTCCATAAATACATTGCTAGCGAGCACCTGTCAAAAGGGGTGCTAACTTAATGTTTTGAATTTTTACAAATAAAACTTTTTCCCTTCCTTTACCTTCCATGTTCTCTTCCACTCAAAACACACCTACCCACTTATTTTTTATTTTATTTTTTGTTTGTCTATTGTTTGTTGAAGAACTTTGTTTAAATAGGAATTTACTAAAGGCATATGCTTGAAAAGGAAATTATTAGACTGTTGTTTGAAGAAAAACTTGTTAAATACTACTATTTGAAAAGAAGATTGTTGAAAATTGTCATTAATTAAAGAAGACTTACTGTTAAAACTTGCTACAACCTTTGTTGTTAAAGAAAATTTTGATAAATAAACCATGAAGATTTTTAGAACCATAATCTTTAACACTTGTGGGGAAGAATATGTAGATTGTAAACATTTTAAAAGATTAAAAGATCCTTGCATAATTTCTTTGCATCATTATTGATCAAACAAATTTGGACAACATTCAAAACATTGAATTTACAAGAAATTACAAAAGAAAATTAGAAAGAAAAACAACCTTGTTATTTCAATCTTTGTTGTTATTCAAATTAATGTTGTTATTTTGATCAACAAAACTTGGAAAAAGATACACATGACACACATGAAATGAACATCATTAATGTTATCAAAAGCAAATCATTTAAAAAAAAATCAAGTTATTTCCTTTCTAGGTGTTATTTATGGCAATGCATCTACCAATGATGAAGGAACAAGTTTTGCTAGGAAAAAAATAAAGAAAAAGGTAAAAAAATGTAGAGTATAAATTTTGTTGAGAAATAATCCAAAAAATCTTAGTAGCAAAATTAGGAGCATATCAAAATGATGGTTATATTGTTGAAACCAAGAAAAAAAACCTCACAAATCTAAACAAAATTAATGGAAGAAATTAGATAAAAACGACAATTAACAAGTGGAGAAAAATTTCAACGTTTTTTTATGAAATTTGGTTACACAACTCATTTGATGAATGACCCAATTTGTAAGGACAAATGAGGTTCTATATTCAAAGATTTCAAAAAAAATCTATGATTATATGGCAAGTATTGGACAAAATGAATAATACTAATCCATGAGTGTTATAAACAAAGTTGCACAAGTAGCTTTCCAAGAAACTTTGGTAGAGGTTTATGTGAAACAATTGCATAATTTATGGGCACCACATGTGACCTCCTAGATGACACATACTAAATCTACAAACCAACAAATGAAATCATCAATATCAATGATGTTTCACAATTACAAAAGGAAATGATTCATCATCACATTCATGTGAGCTTTCACCACACCAATTCAACTTTGAACAACCAAAAGTTTCACAAATTTGATCTAGGATTTAATCAATGGCAACAAGTTTCCATATGGCCAATAATAACTATACTGCCCATTCAACTAGATGCCAATATAGGTATGAACCCCCAAATCCCCATTGTATTAACAAAAAAACTCGTATAAATTTTTTTTGCAAGTATTGAAAATATTGTAATTAGATTAATTATAAACACAAGGGTGAAAATGACTTACTTTTTTACTCATAAGAGCATGATTGAAGCCATGAAAAATGCAAGTAAATTGTTGGAGTCCATTGAGTGAATCAACACCACAAGTTTGGAGGAGGGTACAAGCACAATACATTGCTAGAAAAACAATTGGAATTTTTCAAAGAAAGAGACCAAACCATCAACTGCACTCAAATGGGCATGGTGAAAGCTCCCACCAATTTGATAATAATGATGACTATGGCATTCAATCAAGTTGCAAAGAACAACAATAATAACATGGGTAATACCAAATTGGGAAATGAATATCCTAAACCTATTAAATGACATATCATTGAAACATGAAATGTGAAAACTTTCAAAACTTGCAAGGATAGAATAATTGATTTGGATTTAAACTTTACATACAATTCATGTGATGTTTTGTTGTCTACCAAGGTATTTAATCAATTGCTTGCATAGTGTGTCATTAAGTTTTTCTTCACCTTCAATGTGTGTTTGCACGCCTAGATCTTTTGTTACATTAACTTGAACATGAATTTCAATTCCTTCATCTAAGGTGGCCTCAAATTTTATAAACCAAAGTAATTGACTAATGTTTGTTTCATTTTCATATTTAAGTAGATTATGTAGTAAACAACATGTAAACACGTTAAATAAGAAATATATTTGAAGATTTGATTTTTTCATCAATTCTTCGAAATTTTGTTTTAAAATTCCATGGGCATTTTTTTATTAGAAACCAAATTCTTGTGTGTTTTTTTTATTGTGTACCAATTCAAAAAAATCATATGGTGCCCATCATCTTTGAAAGGTGTCATCATGTAGTCGATTAATGGATAACCTTTATCACTCAGTAAATAAGGTGGAATTCCTTCTATTCCTTTATGAACATCAAACAAACCTTGAAATTGATAATGTTTATACAAACTTGACCTATGCAACACTTTAAGTCTTTCACATTTTTTAGAAAACTTTCACAAACATTAAATATTTTTTTTGGGCAATCCACAATTGTTTGTGCAACTATTAAATAACCCCCCATTTTATGATAGGAGTAATCTTGAAGGAAGGGCGTTAAAGGTTTTAAAATTGTTATATGGGTGTTATTGGTTGCACTTTAAACATTTGTCAATCATATAATTGTTTGTAATTGTTACAACCCTAACCTTGGCTCATGACCAACGCAAGGGCTTGCAAGGGTGCGGCCCAAGAAGGAAACCCGGGAGTCACATCTCATGCTCCGGAGAATGAAGGAGAATGTGAGGGGATAAACCTTCACACTCCCAAGTGAGTTCCCATTTTGGGAGTTGGAGGCCCGATGGACTTCCAAATTTTTAGAGAGCGATTGAAGGGGTCAAAACTCATTGGATTGAAAAGTTCCTTACATCATTGGAAAGCTCTTGAAACGTAGATATCTAAAATGGGCTCTCATAATCCATTTGGACACTTAAAACACAAGTTATGGCCAAAAGAAAGGTCAATAGTCAAATTGACAATTTGACTCCCAACCACTAAAAGTTGAGAATCACCCCAATTTCCTTGCGTATAGGTGGTGTGAAATATACTATTGGAAAACTTTCAATGAGGGTTACAACTTTGTTTCAGACATCATCTCAAGCAGAGGTTTGTACACAAAGTTATGGCCCCCAAAGTCACGGGAGTCCCAATTGTGGGAATTCCAAGATTCTCGGGACAAAATCACATTTGGGTATTGGTCCCATGGCTAGGCACAAAGTATATTAAAAGGAGGAAGGTGGTGGCTTCTCCAAAGTTTGGGCTGTGATGAGTATTGTGAGTCCGTGGTTGCCCGTGGTTCATCCATGCACCAAAGTGCTCCAACTATTCATTAACCAACTTGTTGTTTGGTTTGTGTAGGTTCGTGTGAGTGATGGAGTTGCTTGTCAATCTTCTTAGTCCCATCTCGGATCTCCAGCACACCCTTCTACACCTGAAGTGCGGCAAGCCAAATAACGCGCCCCAATTCCTTCTCCTTTCATTGTTTATTTTTGGACTCGCAGTTGAGTCCATCTAGGAGCTTAGGGGTGCATCACATTTGTGAATCATATAACTGTTTGTAATCCTCTGTCATAGCTTGCATTTATGCATTGTTTTCCATGATATTAATTTCCCAAATACAACATTCACAATTGTAACCATTTCATGCAATACCAATAATGTCATGGATTTCCTAATTATAAATAGCTAAGTGCAACCAATAAATTAGCACCATGTGCCAACTTGTATATAACATAGGACAC
>Ga0116226_10006656_pt1 | contig 10384 bp, 8 predicted proteins | sample S1TSphfallax_FD_89692 | JGI IMG/M metagenome (GOLD analysis project Ga0116226, IMG submission 89692) | Host-associated microbial communities from peat moss isolated from Minnesota, USA - S1T2_Fa - Sphagnum fallax MG | ecosystem: Host-associated > Plants > Peat moss > Unclassified | place: USA...
AAATAACCTCTAAGGCGTTTGAACATGCGGTGTTTTTCTAATGCGAAGGGGGTAAAAAAAGTTGCGCTAATGTAACAACCGATAGGACTTTCAGCAAGGCAAGGTGTATGATCTTTCGAAGCTTTCTTTGCGCCTCTGCGGCGCACACCAACACTTAGAGTCATGAGTCTGACCCGTCAAGAAGTCGAGAAGATCGCGCACCTCGCGCGCCTGTCGATCAGCGAGCAAGAGATGCCGGTCTATGTGACCAGCCTGTCGAGCATCGTCGATTTCGTCGCCGAGCTCGCCCGCGCCGACACCGGCAGCGTCGCCCCGATGGCGCACCCTCTCGAGGGACTCCACCAGCGACTGCGCGCGGACGCAGTGAGCGAAACGGATCAGCGCGAACGGTACCAACAGAACGCTCCGAGCGTGCAGGCGGGATTGTACGTGGTGCCTCGGGTCATCGAATAAGCGCCACGATGCTGCACGATCTTTCCATCGGCGCACTGGCCGATCTGTTGGGGCGCCGAGAAGTCTCGAGCGTCGAACTGACGCACCACTTCCTCGGCCGCATCGAGCGGCACAACCCAGGGCTCAATGCCCTGATCACCGCGACGGGCGAACACGCGCTGCGCGAGGCGGCTGCGGCGGACCTGCGACTGCAGCGCGGCGAGCGCGGGCCGCTGCTCGGCATCCCTCTCATTCATAAAGACATTTTTTGCACCGACGGTGTACGCACGAGTTGCGGTTCGCGCATGCTCGACAATTTCATCGCGCCCTACGATGCGACCGTGGTCGAGCGCTTGCGCGCGGCCGGCGGCGTGATGCTGGGCAAGGCGAACATGGACGAATTTGCCATGGGCTCGTCGAACGAAACGAGCTACTACGGGCCGGTCAAGAACCCATGGGATACGAGCAGGGTGCCCGGCGGTTCCTCGGGCGGCTCGGCCGCTGCGACGGCGGCGCGCCTGGCGCCCTATGCGACGGGCACCGATACCGGTGGCTCGATACGCCAGCCCGCTGCGTTGACCGGGATTACGGGAATCAAGCCGACCTACGGCCGGGTTTCGCGCTATGGAATCGTCGCTTTCGCTTCGAGCTTGGATCAGGCGGGTGTGTTCGCGCGCTCGGCCGCGGATGCCGCCACGGTGCTGCAGGCCATGGCGGGCTTCGATGCGCGCGACTCGACCAGCGTCGATGAGCCCGTGCCCGACTATCATGCAACCCTGGAGACGCCCCTGAAAGGGCTCAAGATCGGCTTATTGGCAGAGTTTTTCGATGGTTTGGAGGCGCGCAACGTCGCGCTGATCGAGGCGGCGCTCGCGGTCTTCCGGTCACTCGGCGCCGAGACGGTCGAAGTCAGCCTGCCGCATTTGCCGCTGTCTGTGCCGACCTATTACGTCGTCGCGCCCGCCGAATGTTCCTCGAACCTGTCGCGCTACGACGGTGTGCGCTTCGGTTACCGGTGCGACTCGCCGAAGGACTTGATGGACCTGTACAAGCGCTCGCGCGGCGAGGGCTTCGGAGCGGAAGTGAAGCGGCGCATCATGACGGGTACCTACGTGCTCTCGGCCGGCTATTTCGACGCGTATTACCTGAAAGCCCAAAAGGCCCGGCAGCTGATCACCGACGAGTTTCGCACCGCCTTTACGCGCGTGGATCTGTTGCTCGGGCCCACGACTCCGACGCCTGCGTTCGCGTTGGGCGCCAAGATCGACGACCCGATCACCATGTATTTGAACGATATTTATACGATCGGAGCGAACCTCGCGGGTTTGCCTGGCTTGTCGATGCCCTGCGGCAGCATCGACGGCTTACCCATGGGTCTGCAATTGATCGGTCCGCATTTTGCGGAAGGTCGGGTGCTCAATGCCGCCCATCAGTTCCAGCAGGCTACCGATTGGCATCTGCAGGCACCTCGCGGGTACGCGTGATGGCTGATTGGGAAGTCGTCATCGGGCTCGAGATCCATGCGCAGTTGGCCACGCGCTCGAAAATATTTTCCGGCGCCGCGACGGCGTATGGCGCCGCGCCGAACTCGCAGGCGAGCCTCGTCGACCTCGCCTATCCGGGGGTCCTGCCCGTGCTCAATGGCGAGGCTGTGCGCATGGCGGTCAAGTTCGGTCTTGCAATCGGCGCCAAAGTGGCAGAACGCTCGATCTTCGCGCGCAAGAACTATTTTTACCCCGACCTGCCGAAGGGTTACCAGATCAGCCAGTACGAGCACCCGGTGGTGCAGCGAGGGACGCTCGCGATCGTGCTCGAAGACGGCACGGTCAAGACCGTCGGGATCACGCGTGCGCATTTGGAAGAGGATGCCGGCAAGTCCTTGCACGAGGGCCTCGCGAACGCGAGCGGCATCGACCTGAACCGCGCCGGCACGCCCTTGCTCGAAATCGTCTCCGAGCCCGACCTGCGTTCGGCCAAAGAGGCTGTGGCCTACATGAAGAAGGTGCACACGCTGGTCCGCTATCTCGAGATTTGCGACGGCAACATGCAGGAGGGCTCGTTTCGCTGCGACGCCAATGTGTCGGTGCGGCCGCGCGGCGAGACGCGGTTCGGCACGCGCGCCGAAATCAAGAACCTGAACTCGTTCCGCTTCGTCGAGAAGGCGATTCAGTACGAGGTCGCGCGGCAGATCGAACTCATCGAGAGCGGTGGCAAAGTCGTCCAGGAGACGCGCCTCTACGATTCTGACAAGCACGAAACACGGTCGATGCGCTCCAAAGAGGAGGCCAACGACTACCGCTACTTCCCGGATCCGGATTTGCTGCCGCTGGAAATCGATTCAAGTTTCATCGCAGCGGTGCGCGCGACGCTGCCCGAACTGCCGGACGAGAAGGCGGCGCGTTTCGCCGCGCAGTTCGGCCTCTCGCCCTACGACGCCGGCGTGCTCTCGGCCAGCCGCGAACTCGGCGCCTATTTCGAGGCGGTCGTGGCCGCGGTCGGCGAGGCGAACGCGAAGCTCGCCGCGAATTGGGTCATGGGGGAGCTGGCCAGCGCCCTGAATCGCGACGGCGTGGAGATCGGCGCGGCGAAGGTCACGCCCACGGCGCTCGCGGGCCTGCTCGCGCGCATCTTGGACGATACGATCTCGGGCAAGATCGCCAAAGAGGTCTTCGAAGCCATGTGGAGCGACGGCAGCGACGCCGATGCGATCATCGCGGCCAAGGGACTCAAGCAGATCACCGATAGCGGCGCGATCGAAGCGATCATCGATCAGGTCATCGCGGCCAACCCGAAACAGCTCGCCGACTACCGGTCCGGCAACGACAAGCTGTTCCGCTTCTTCGTCGGCCAGGTTCAGAAAGCGACCCAGGGCAAGGCGAATCCTGCGCAGGTCAACGACTTGCTCAAACAGAAACTCGGCTAGGCTGCCGATGGCCGCCGGGCGCAAATAATGGACGATCGCGACTCCCTGCATCGTTTCCTGTTCGAGGGCTATCCGATCCGCGGTCAATTGGTGCACCTCGATGCGTCCTGGCGCGCCTTGATCGAGCACCGGGATTACCCCTTGGGTTTGCGCGATCGCTTGGGCGAGGCCGTCGCCGCCTCGGTGCTGCTCGCCGGCACGATCAAATTCGAAGGCGTCCTGTCGCTGCAATTGCAAGGCGACGGACCGGTGCACCTGTTGCTCGCACAATGCACCAGCGGGCTCGGCGTGCGCGGACTCGCGCGTTATCGCGAAGCCGACGCCGTCGGCATGGCGACGGATTTCATCGAGTTATTGGGTGCCGGCACGCTGACCGTGACGCTGGAGACGGATGACCAGGCGCAGCGCTACCAAGGCATCGTCCCGATCACGGGTCCGGGCCTCGCGGATTCTTTGCAACTATATTTCGCCAACTCCGAACAGCTGCCGACGCGCCTGTGGTTGTTCGCGAACGGCGAACGCGCCTGCGGCATGTTGCTGCAGAGATTGCCGCAGGAGGGCGGCACCGGCGGCACGGCGGGCGGCGCGGTGCGCCACGACGAGGCCGGCGTCGACGATGCCTGGCGACGCCTGCAATTGATCGGCGATACCTTGACAGCCGAGGAGCTGCTGACGCTCGCCGACACCGAGATCCTGCACCGGCTCTTTCACGAGGACGATTTGCGCCTTTACGAAGCATCACCGGTGTTCTTCCGTTGCCGCTGTTCGCGCGAACGCGTCGGCGGCATGCTGCAGGGTCTCGGGGAACGAGAAACCCGCTCGGTCCTTGCCGAGCGCGGCGAAGTGGAAGTGCGTTGCGATTTCTGCAATCGCGCCTATGTGTTCGATGCGGTCGACGTCGAACAATTATTCAAACCGACCCTACCCGGTGTCAGCGGCAGTTCGGTGCATTGAAGCGGCGGCGCTGCTGCTCGCGCTGTATCTTGGCTTAGCTGCCGCGCGGGTCGAGAGGGCGGTCGCCGCACCCGCCGCGTCCGCCGTCACGGCGCGGGGCGCCGCCCAGCCACCGTTCTATGCGAATGATTTCGAGCTGCAGCCCAAGGCGCGCACCTTGAGCGAACTCGGGCGCATCTTGTTCTTCGATGCTTCTTTGTCGGCCTCCGGGCAGCTCGCTTGCGCGAGCTGCCACGATCCGGCGAGCCATTTCGGGCCGCCGAACGCCTTGTCCGTGCAGCGGGGCGGCGCGCATCGCGATCGGGCCGGCCTGCGCGCCGCGCAATCCCTGATGTATACACAGACCGTGCCGCCGTTCACCGAACATTATTCCGACGACGAGGACGACGACAGCATCGATCAGGGCCCGGCCGGCGGTCGCACCTGGGACGGACGGGCGGAATCTGCGCACGAACAGGCGCTCGAGCCCTTGCTGTCGCCGCTCGAGATGGCGAATCCCGACCAGCGCGGCATCGCGACGCGGCTGCGCCGGGCGGCCTACTTCGAGCGCTTCACCGCCGCCTTCGGCGAGCGTGGCCTGGACGACGACGCGCGCTTGGTGCGCGCGGCCTTGATGGCGCTCGAGACCTTCCAGCAGGAACCCGCACTGTTCTATCCCTACACGAGCAAGTACGATGCCTGGCTGCGTCATCGGGCGGCGCTGTCGCCCCGCGAATTGCGCGGTCTCGCCGTGTTCAACGATCCGGCCAAGGGTAACTGCGCGCGCTGTCACCCCAGCGGGATCACGGAAAGCGGCCTGCCGCAATTCACCGATTATGGTTACGCCGCCCTCGGCGTCCCGCGCAACCGCGCGCTACCGGCGAATCGCGATCCGCGCTACTACGATCTCGGGCTTTGCGGACCGCTGCGCCGGGATCTTGCCGACAAGAAGGAATTCTGCGGCATGTTCCGCACGCCGTCCTTGCGCAACGTGGCGACCCGGCGTGTGTTCTTTCACAACGGCGTCTACCATCGTCTGATCGACGTGCTCGAGTTCTATGCCGCGCGCGATACGGATCCCGGCCGGTTCTATCCGCGCGGCAGCGACGGCAAGCCGCAAAAGTTCGACGATCTGCCGCAGGAGGCCCAAGCGAACGTCGATCGCCTGCCGCCTTTCGATCGCCGGCCCGGCGAGGCGCCGGCGCTCGCCGCGCAAGATGTCGCGGACTTGCTGGCGTTTCTCGAGACGCTGAGCGACGGGTACACGGCCCGGCCGCGCGGGAATTTCAGCGTGTCCCCGGCCACCAGTTCCAGCGACCTGCCAGACTGATCAGAGCCGGGCCCACCGCCAGCCGGATCACGGTCGCATCGAGAAAAACGGCGACGGCCAGCGCGAAACCCAAGATCTTGATCAGCGCGAACTCACCTGCGACGAACGCGCCGAATACGGCGACCATGATCGCAGCGGCATAGCTGATCACCCGTCCCGTGCTCGCAAGCCCCTCGACGAGCGCATCGCCGTCCGCCAGTCCGAGACGACGCAAGCGCGCCATTTGCGCGACCAGAAAAACCTCGTAGTCCATGCTCAGGCCGAAGACGATACAGAACACGACGACCGGCACGATCGGGAACACTCCGTCCATCGGCCGGGGCAGCCCGACGAGGCTCGCGCCGATGCCTCGTTGAAACACGATCGACACGGCGCCGAATGCGGCGGCCACCGTGAGCAGATTCAGCGCGACCGCTTTCAGCGGAATCAGCACGCTGCGGAAAGCCAGTGCGAGCGCCAACAAGGTGACGCAGACGACGGACGCCGCAACGCCGAGCAGCGCATGCTCGACCGCAGCCAGGTAATCGGCATTGAAGGCCGGAACTCCGCCTATTTCGATCCTGGCGCCGCGCAAGCCGGTGATGGCTTCGACATCGAGCGCGCGCAACTCGCGCACGAGCGCTGCCGCGTCGGTGGTCGCCAGGCTCTTGCGCGGCAGCAGTTCGAGCAACGTGAGCTGGCCGTCCTCGCTGACGAAGCTGCGGCGCACGTCCTCCGGAAGGCGCGTGAGCAGTTCGGGCCCGAGCATGGGCGCCGTGCTCAGCGTCGAAACCGACCAGACGTGCTGGATCCGCGGATCGCGCGCGAGCCGATGCGTCAGCCGCGATTCCGCGCGCCAAGCAGACTCGCCCTGGATGCGATCGCCTGCGGGCAGGACGAGAATCACGTTGACGATTTGACCGAAATTTCCGCGCGCTACGGACTCGATGTCGTGCAGGATGCGGACCGATTCGGCACTCTCCGGCAGCCAGCGGCCACGCGGCAGATCGATGCGCAGCGACGTCATCTGCGAGGCCAGCAGCAAGAGTGGAACGCCGCCGGCGCAGAGCACGGCAAGCGGGTGCTGCGTCACCCAGATCGCCCAACGGCGCCAGTGTCGGTCCGCGTCGCGAGTCCGCGTGCCTTCCGGCTGCGGTCGATCGATCCAGGCCGCCGCGATCGAGAGCAGCACCGGGACCATGGTCGCCGCCGTCGAGATGGCAATTGCGCTCACGAGCAAACCACCGATCGCGATCGAGCGCACGTCGCTGACCCGCACGAGCAACAGGGCTGCAAAGCCGATTGCGACGGTCGTGCCCGAGACCGCGATCGTGCGGCCACCGTCGCCTGAGGCTTCGGCCAGGGCGGCGTTGCGGGACAAGCCTCGGGCAAGCGCGTCGCGATAGCGGCTCACGATCAGCAGCGCGTAGTCGATGCTGAGGCCGAGACCCACCATGCTGACGATGCTGACCGCGATCAGGGAAACCGGATGATAGCGGTTGATGATCTCGAGCCCCGCGAGCGCCAGGGCGATCGTCACGGCGCCGCAAGCGAGGGGCAGCAAGGCCGCGATCGGACTGCGGAACGCGAGCCAGAGCAGCAGCAAGGTGAGCGGCAGCACGCGCAGCTCCGCGGTGCGCGTTTCGTCGGCGCTCGTACGCCGGATGTCCGCGTTGACGACCGCTTCGCCGGTCCATTGCAATCCAGCCGCCGGGTAGTCCGGCCGCCAGCGTCGCTGCAGGACGTCGGTCGCGTCGCGCAGGGCCGCGACCGAGGCTTGGGCGGCCCCTTGCGGCGCGTTCAACCCGACCACGAGGAGCGCGCTGCCGTCCTCCCCGATAAACAGCGAGTCCTCACGATCGAGATAAGAGGTGACCCCTTGCACGTCGGCGCGCGCGCGCAGCGCCGCTACCAGCTCGGAGAGGAGTTCATGGCCTTGGGCGGAGCGCGCCGAGGGGACACCGCTCATGCGCAACAGCGCAATTTGCGTATAGGGCGAATGGAACCGGTCGCGCAAGGCATCCGCGACACGCGCCGATTCGCTGCCGCTCAAGCGGGCCGAGGCATCGAGTGCGCCGTTGACTCGGCCGAGCAAGGGTAGTGCGGCGATTGCGAGCAACAAGCTCCCGGCGAGGATCAGGCGTCGCCAGCCGAGAAAGTCAGACATAGCATTCATGAGGCCGACAGCATCTCCGGGCTCGCAACACGGCCCCGATCATGACAGGAAATCCTGCTTGCGGCGTTTCGCTGCGGCGCGGCCGGCGTCACTCCGGTGGTTTGTCGCCGGTGAACTGCACGGGCGTGGCGCCAACGACCGTACCGATCGTCGCGTGATCGCTCACGTAGAGTTTCACGGGTCGCTCGAAGCGCAATTCTCCGAGTACCGTTGCGCCAGGCCCGATCACGATACGTGGGGGGATCCCGCTCGTCGAGACGAAGCCGTTGGTGGCTTTTTCCACCGTGATGCCACCTTCGACGTGTGCATCTCCGGTGATCGTGATGTTGGCGTTGGCGGACTTGATGCCGGCGCCGACATGCGCGCCGCTGAGCTCGATCGTCCCGTTCACGGCGGTGATCGTCCCGGCGACACTGGCGCCTTCCTGCATGCTGATGCCGCCGTTGACGGTCGTCACCGAGCCGCTCAAATGCGCAGCCGGGCCGACCCCCACCGTCCCGTTGACGGTTCGCAGCGACGCACCCGTCGCCTTGGCGCCGACCGTGATCGAGCCATTGACGGTATTGGCGTCGGCGAAGCTTGCGCCGTCGTCGACCGTGATCGAGCCGTTGACCGAATCGGCGCCCGCTGCCGCGACACCCGCTGTGACGTGCACATCGCCGTTGACTTTGGTGTTGGGGTCCCCGTCACCACAACCGCCCAATGCGGACATCAAGGCTGCCGCGAGCAGCGCCGCGCCAAAATGCATAACGGCGAGTCGTCGATTTGGATCGCGCATGGGAATCTCCCTCATTGCCCGGAAACAGTTCGGTCGTTCAGCGCACCGGGTCGAACCCGAAGAACGTCACCCGGCCATAGGAGACCACGTAGACCCGGCAGTTCGCAACCGTGGGCAGTACATGATTGCTCCCGCCACCGCGTTTCCGGCTAGAGAGTGCGGCAGATTTCCGCGTCGCTTCGATACAGCCCGCTGTCGCCGGCACCGACCTTCTGGAGGATTTGGAGCCCCTCGGCGCAATCCGCATGCGCCTCGTTCATACGCTTCGCAGTCTTCAAGATCATGGCTCGATATACGAGCAGGTCGCCATGATTCGCGTGCAGCTTGCCGTAGCCGACGTCGTAGTTATGCTGCGCGTCGTCGAGCGTTGCAAGCGCCGTGCGGGCATCCCCCAGTTCCGATTCCACGAGTGCCAAATATACTTCGGCAGCGACTCCGCGAGAATCGGGTTGTCCGCATCCACGACCTGGCGCAGCCATCGCCGAGAGCACCTGACCACGGGGCGTAGATCGGCCGCAACGGCCGGAGGCCACCACGAAAAATCCTTGGATTTCCATAGGGTTCTGGTTGCGTATTGGTTTGAACATAACATCGAGATTTTTCCGCGACGGCTGGAGCACCGGCGCGAGTCACAGCGCAAGCAGAGCCGCCGGAATCCGCCGGTTCGCAGTTGCGATAAGCAGTTGCGATAAGATACGAAGCGGCCCGCGCACAGGCGCCGGTAAATCAACCAAGCAAAAAATAAGGGGTTGCGATGAAATCGACTGGGATCTCGTTTTGGGGTCTGAATTTCGCGGCGCTGCTCGTGGCTGCCGCGGCCGCGGCGGCGCCCACGGATCATGCACCGACGTCCGATCGGCCCGACACCAAGATCGCGGTCGTTCCCGAGCCCACGGAGACGCCACGCTATTTGCAGGACGAAAAGTCCGTCACGCGGGCCTCGATCCAGGTTGGCGGCCATGCGCTCGCCTATCAAGCCGAGGCCGGCGTCATGGTCGTACACCTGAAGGATCCGATGGACGAGGACGTGCCTCCCCCGGGCGACCACAGCGGCGCGCAGCCACCGCCACAACCGCCGGAAGCGACCATGTCCTACGTCGCCTACTTCAAGGGCGACAAGGAAGATCCGCATCGTCCGATCACCTTTCTCTACAACGGCGGTCCGGGTTCTTCCACCGTCTGGCTGCATATGGGCGCATTCGGTCCGAAGCGGGTCTTGACCGCCGACGATGCCCACAGCGCGGCGGCTCCTTATAAGGTCGTCGACAATGAATATAGTTTGCTCGACGTCAGCGACTTGGTGTTCATCGACGCGCCGGGCACGGGCTTCGGTCACTTGCGCGGCAACGAGAAGGAGAAGGCCTTCTTCGGCGTCGACCAAGACGGCCATGCCTTCGCGAACTTCATCACCGAGTTCCTGTCGCGCCATGGGCGCTGGAACTCGCCGAAATATCTGTTCGGCGAAAGCTATGGCACGACCCGCTCGGCGGTCGTGGCTTATCTCCTGGAGAACGAGAAGGCCGTGGATTTGAACGGCGTCATTCTGCTCTCGCAAATACTGAACTTCGACGACAGCGTCGATGCGCCGCAGTTCAACCCCGGAATCGATCTGCCGTATGCGCTCGCGCTGCCGACCTATACGGCCACCGCGTGGTACCACCACAAACTGCCGGCGGCACCCGCGGCGCTCGAACCGCTGCTGCGCGACGTCGAAGGTTTCGCGCTCGTCGAGTACACGCAAGCGCTGCTCGCGGGCGCCACCTTGGACCCGGCGCGCAAGGCGGCGATCGCGGCGAAGCTGCACGAGTACACGGGGCTGCCCGTCGACTACAT
>Ga0116226_10006658_pt1 | contig 10384 bp, 8 predicted proteins | sample S1TSphfallax_FD_89692 | JGI IMG/M metagenome (GOLD analysis project Ga0116226, IMG submission 89692) | Host-associated microbial communities from peat moss isolated from Minnesota, USA - S1T2_Fa - Sphagnum fallax MG | ecosystem: Host-associated > Plants > Peat moss > Unclassified | place: USA...
ATTTTAGTAATTTTAGTAATATTTTGATTAATCTTCACAATTCCTATTCCCTACCATCTTCAGGTGCTTCCCTACCATACTAGCTAAAAGTGGTAAATCAATAGGTTTAGAAATATAATCATCAACTCCAGCATCTAGACATAGTTCGCGATAGCCTTTCATCGCCATTGCTGTTTGAGCAATGATAGGTATAGAACAATATTGTCCATCTGCTCGTAATTCTCGCACCAATTGCAAGCCATTAACATGTGGTAATCTCACATCTATCAAGATCACTGATGGTTGCTTTTGCTTCAGCCTCGTCCACATAGACTTTGCATTTGTGACACAAGTTACCTTGTATCCCAATCGCTGTAAATACACCTGGAGCAATTCAGCATGAGGTAAATTATCTTCGACTAGCAAAATTTCCGGCTGAGAATCGATATTAACAGTATCTAACGCAAGTTCCCCAGACCAAGCATATTTTGGTTGAGAGTTGCTTGCGCCTAAATTTTCTATACCTTCTACTTCTATATCTAGACCTGGTAAAACATTTCCTTGGGGATTGATAGGAAGAATAATAGTAAAACTTGAACCCTGATTAACTTCCGATTCCAGAGTCAAAGAACCACCATGCATCTCGGCTAGCTTTTGGGTTACCATCAATCCCAGACCAGTCCCTTCCTGGCGGTGGTCTGTATTATCTCTCGTTTGCAGAACTTGATAATAAGGTTTAAATAATTCTGTTTGGTCTTCTGGGGAAATCCCTGAGCCAGTATCCCAAACAGTAAAATGTAAGCATAAATCTTCTGTAATAACTCGTAGACCAATACTGCCATTAGTTGTAAATTTGATCGCATTAAATAGTAAATTTAACAACATTTGCTTGAGTCGCAAAGAATCAGCTATGAAAGTTTTAATATCGGGTTGTAAATCAAAGTGCAGTTTCAACCCTTTATTAGCAGCTTTTTCCTTCACCAAAGCTAAAACGTTACGACATACCGATGGTACATCTACTAGTTCCCATTGTACATCCATCTGGTTAGCTTCAATCTTAGAAAGGTCTAAAATGTCATCAATTAAACCCAACAAGTGTTTACCACTAGATTGAATGATATGCAAATACTCCTCATGTTTCTGCTTCTGAGGGTCATAATGTTGAGCTAATAGCAGATGTGTAAATCCAATAATCAAACTCAATGGCGTGCGGATCTCATGACTGGTATTAGCGAGAAACTGGTTTTTAAGTTGATTAGTCCGTTCTAGATCCTGATTATACTGTTCTAACTGTTGGCATTTTCGTTGCCAAAATTGTACCTGTTTCAGTTGTGTGAACACAGTCGCAAAATAGTCGATTGTTCTAGTGACCAATTTTAATCTAAAGTGATTGGGGATATTTTGGAGTGAGCAACAATCCGACTTTTCAGTTCCTTCAGCAATAATTAACCACGCTGTCAAGTTATTAGTATCTGTTAATAACCGCCAAGCAGTTTGTGGTCGCTGTTTCTCCATTTGCTGCAAATCTGTCAACTTGACCACAGTGTTTAAGTCCAACTGTATCTGTCTATCTTGATTGAGGCTGATTTCCAGAAATGGATGTTTCGTGTGTTTTTCTACAGAAGAGGAATTAAGTATGTAATAAATCTTTCCCTCGCTTTCTTGCGGTGCTAGCAAAGCGATCGCCACTAAACTAGGACATAATGTATGAAAAAGTTCATTCACCAAAGTCTGAAAAATGTCTACTTCTGCTGTTGTTGCGGTAGAAGCGGAAAACAGACACTCCCAAAGGCAATTCTGCAACCTATTCAAGCTACGCTCCAGCCATAGTTGAGCATCTAATTGTGGAACTTCCGGCAATTGGCTTGATACTCCATTTATATGTGATTTTTGTGCTGCTAAGCTTGAAGACTGCTGCATGGTCAAAGCAACTGGCGAGTTAAGCTACATAGGTTAATGGAGATCCGAATCTACGTAATATTATCGTAGAACCCTCTCTATATATAAACCCCAATTTCCTGTATCGCATGTGATTGAAATCACAAAATTGATTGAGCTAAATCACAGAGTTAAACTTTTCTCAGTATACCCCTCAAATTATGGACATACTACAACTTACCCAATTAATTATTTACGGTATTGCAGTAGGCAGTATCATCGCTCTAGCGGCAGTGGGATTGACACTTACTTATGGGATTTTAAGATTATCCAATTTTGCCCATGGAGATTTTCTCACCTTGGGAGCCTACTTAACGCTCTTAGTAAATACACTAGGGCTAAATATTTGGTTATCCATGATTTTAGCGGTCGTCGGCACAGTAGCAGCAATGTTACTCACAGAAAAATTATTGTGGTCGCGGATGCGTGCTATGCGTGCTACTTCTACAACACTAGTAATCATGTCTATTGGACTAGCGTTGTTCCTCCGCAATGGGATGATTTTTATTTGGGGAGGAAGAAACCAAAACTATAATTTACCTGTAACTCCAGCTCTGCAAATTTTTCAGTTAAAAGTACCACAAAATCAGGTATTGGTTTTAGTCTTAGCTATCCTAGCCATCTTGTCGTTACACTACCTGTTGCAAAACACCAAAATTGGCAAAGCAATGCGAGCCGTTGCTGATGATTTGGATTTAGCCCAAGTGTCTGGGATCAATGTGGATCGAGTAATTTTCTGGACTTGGGTAATTGCCGGTACATTCACATCCTTGGGCGGTAGTATGTATGGATTAATTACAGCAGTCAGACCGAATATGGGATGGTTTTTGATTTTACCCCTATTTGCTTCTGTAATTTTAGGGGGCATTGGTAACCCCTATGGAGCGATCGCTGCCGCTTTTATGATTGGGATTACGCAGGAATTGAGTACACCTTGGTTGGGTTCACAGTACAAACAAGGGGTAGCATTATTGATCATGATTTTGGTGCTGCTGGTTCGACCTAAAGGATTGTTTAAAGGTACGATTTAATCCGTAGCACCAGCAGCACCAGTTAACTAGTAACTACTGAATGACGTTAAAATAGTACGCCGCTACCACAAAGTTGATAGCTAACAGTAGTATTGCCCAACTTGCACGAAAGATGTAAGTGGGTTTAGCGGTTGTCGAATTTTTGGCTTTAGCAGTCATAAACTATATCTCCTAATTTCAGGACTTTTCTAAGAAATACCAAACAGATGCCCTAATATCTCAGATTCTTGATAAATATTTGTGTAGACACACCCTACACCTCCCACTCCCCAGCATGATAGGAACTACGCACCAATGGACCTGTACGCACTTGACTAAAGCCCATCTGGGAGGCGATTTTACCCAGTTGCTCAAATTCCTCTGGTGTCCAGTATTTTTGTACTGGTAAATGGGCTAAAGAAGGGCGCATGTATTGACCGATGGTCAGGCGATCGCAAGCCACTTTTCTCAGGTCTGTCATAGCGATTATTACTTCTTCTAGAGTTTCTCCATGTCCTAACATTAAACCTGATTTTGTGGGTATGTTTGAGTCGATTGCCTTAACCATAGCCAGTACTTGTAAAGACCTATCATACTTAGCCCCTCGGCGAACCACTCCTGTGAGCCTGCGAATTGTTTCAATGTTATGGTTAAAACAAGCTGGTTGACACTGGACAATTATTTTTATCCGCTCAAGTTGGCTCAAGCAACCCACACCCATACCCCCCCCAAAATCAGGTGTAAGTACTTCAACTTCAGTTCCCATCGGATTGTGCAAACGAATGGCTTGAATAGTTTTGACAAATTGAGTTGCGCCTCCATCGGGTAAGTCATCACGGGCTACAGAAGTCAAAACTACATACCGCAATTGCAAAAGTTTTACCGCCTCTGCTACTTTTTCTGGTTCACTTAAGTCTAAAGGCATTGGCTGATGACCTTTATCTACTTGACAAAAAGCACATGAACGAGTACAGGTAGGACCCATGAGTAAAAAAGTTGCTGTTTTGTTGGCATAGCACTCCCCGCGATTGGGACAGCGCCCTTCTTCACAAATTGTGTGAATTTGGCGCTGCTTAATGATACGTTGTACCGTAGAGATTTCGCTGGCTTTGCCAATAGAACGGCGTAACCAGCTAGGCATTGCCGTAGTTTCTGATTTTAGTCTGTTTTTCGGTGAGGAATCCATATATGTTCTAGAGAAGATGTAAAAATAGAGTCAGCCGAGTTTTTTTATTTTGTATAATCACTTATGATACAAAGCAGTAAGAACAAGAACAGGGGTTTTACAAGATACTTGTTGTATTGTGACCTTTACAGGAACTCACTCTCCCCTAATTTACATAAATTGTAGATATAGTGGGAGAAGATTTAAGCTCAGTCGGCGAACCGTCCAATCTATATTTAATTTTTTTTGGTAGAGAAAGCAGTCGTGGCAAGTAACAAAATCTTAGTTATCGATGACACTACAGTTGTCAGGGTGAAAGTACGGGAAATGTTGCCTCCAGGCAATTTTGACGTTTTGGAAGCAAAAGATGGTCTAGAAGGATATAATCTCATCCTTCGAGAAAAAGTTAGTCTCATCATGTTGGATTTCTTATTGCCCAAAATGAGTGGCTGGGAAGTTTTCCAAAAAGTCCAAGCTCAGGCGGATTTAAGGAAAATTCCTTTAGTCATTATGTCTGGACGGAAGGAAGAAGTGACTGAAAAAATTCTAGAACCTTTTAAGTACTTTGAATTTCTCGGTAAGCCCTTCGATCAGAAGCAACTAGTTGGCGCAATTAAATCAGCAATGGTAAAAGCCAAATTGCCCCGTGAAGATGTTGCGCCACAACCAGTAGCATCACAAGCCACAGTACAGCCACCAGTAGCAGTACAGACCGTAGTACAGCCACCAGTAGCAGTACAAACTACAAAAGAAGAAATCTCTGCTGGTGAGCTTGTTAATCAGGCTAGTTTAGTTGCAGAAATAAAATTACTGCAGGATAAAACTACTAAGATGCAGGCGGAGATTGAAAGCTTGAAGAAGCAGCTAACTCAAGTAGTCACTTTTGTTAAACAAAAAATTAAGTAAAATCGCCACTTTTTAATGTTCTTGCTGCTCAGCAGACTCAGTCTAGCAAACCAATTATAGATTTACAAGCCTGCCAAATTGTACTTTAACTTAAGGAAATAGGCAGGTTTTTTTGCGATCGCCTATTACAAAGCATCATTACTTTGCCCATAAATGTAAAATATAGCCATGCTTGTGCACTGAATTCTCAGCAGATTGATCTTGAAGAATTAATTAGCAGGAGTCAGGAATTGGAAACACCTCAATCCTGACACCAAACTTATGATGGATTTATTCTCCTTTGACTGTATTTGCTTGGTGATTCACAGCAATTGCTGTGGGAAATACAGGGAGTTTAGCGACAGATTCATTTGCTAAGTTAAACAAAGGATTAGCTAAAATTCCCGAAATAGTAGTGGCGATTAAGGTCAGGACTAAACCTACTTGTAAAGGTCTTAAACCAGGTAAATTCCACTGTAGATCAGGATAATTTTTCACAACGTCAGACATTTCGTGGGATTCTTTAACCACCATCATTTTCACTACTCGAATGTAGTAGTAGATAGAGACGACGCTAGTGATCAAACCTAAGAGAACTAAACCATAAAGACCTGCTTGCCAACCTGCCCAAAACAAATAGATTTTCCCAAAAAATCCCGCTAATGGGGGAATACCACCTAATGATAGTAGAGCAATACTCAAGCCTAAAGTTAACAGAGGGTCTTTTTGGTATAACCCTGCATAGTCTGATATCTGGTCTGTCCCTGTCCGGAGTGCGAATAAAATAATACAGGTAAAACCACAGAGGTTCATGAATAGGTAAACCAGAAGATAGAATACCATGCTGGCGTATCCTGCCTGACTGCTAGCAATTAAGCCGATCATTACAAACCCTGCTTGGGCGATCGATGAATAAGCTAGCATCCGTTTCATGCTGGTTTGGGCTAGAGCCACAGCGTTACCCAAAATCATGCTCAGAACGGCTAGGGTTGTGAAGACAAACTTCCATTCCTCGGCAACTACCGGGAACACAATAGTTAAAAGACGAATGGCTAGGGCGAATCCAGCTGCTTTGGAGCCAACGGATAAAAAGGCAATCACTGGAGTGGGAGCACCTTCATAAACGTCTGGGGTCCATTGATGGAATGGAGCAGCAGAAATTTTAAAGCCAATACCTGCAATTACAAAAACCAGGGCGATGATTAAACCTAATGAATGCCCTACATGATTGACTGCAATACCAGTAGCAATTTTATCTAATTGTGTTTGTCCGCCTGATAAACCATACAGCAGAGAGACACCATATAAAAATACTGCTGTACTAGAAGCTCCAATTAAGAGGTACTTTAGCGCTGCTTCATTGGAACGAGGGTCACGCTTTGTATAGCCTGTCAATAAATAAGAAGAAATACTCAGGGTTTCTAGCGAGATGAAAATCATCACTAACTCATTAGCTCCAGAGAGGAACATTCCTCCCAGGGTAGCAGCCAATAAAATGGCGATGAATTCCGCTAAAGCTGTACCACTCTGATCAATGTAGCGAATTGACATTAAGATTGTGACTACACTAGACAGGGCAATAATACCGCGAAATACAAGACTGACATTATCGCTATTAAAGCCACCACTGAAAGCCAGGGGATTAATCGCCTCCCACTGGAAACACAGGGCGACAATTGCTGTCAGTAGACCTGCGATCGCCAGGTATGCAATCTGGTGATGTGACCTGCGCCCCAAAATCAAATCAACAACCAAAACCGCTAAGAGGGTGAGAATCACAATTCCCTCTGGTAGAACCGTTCCAGCATTTAACTGGGATGCAAGATTGGCAAAATCCATGATATGTATAAGTTTTAGCGATTAGACATTCAGGCTAACTGAGATCATTTTATCTATAGTTTTGGGACAAAGTGACATTTATCTTTCTGTCTTAAGGAGTTTTGCATCTTAGTCTACTTAGCTGTTGTCAATCAACAGCTAAGTAACATTTTTTAATAACGACCCCCCGAACGGCTAGGTCTTTCCTCCTGAGGTCTAGCCTTATTCACTTTTAATGCACGTCCCATCCAAGATGTTCCATCTAAAGCTTTTATGGCAGCATCTTCTTGACTATCTAGTTCCATTTCCACAAAACCAAAACCCCGTGGGCGTCCAGTTTCCCTATCTGTGGGTAGTTGAACCCGCTTGACTGTACCGTAATCAGAAAATACCTCAGTCAAGTCTTGTTCAGTGGCGCTGTAGGATAGATTCCCTACGTAAATTGACATGAAATTCTCCAAAAATCCATTTGTGCAGAGATATATACTTGGCGATAGGCTTGAAATTAATACTAACAACAAGGTCTAAACTACCGAATTTATTTCTCCATGGACCATCTTAACATCAACAGATTAAGTCTATTGTGACGGAGTAGCCTAAAATTTGATTATTTTTGTTTATTTTGGGGATAATCTCGAAAAATATATCAGGCATATATTATGGTAAACATGTAAGGTAATTTGATCAGTAAGTTTAAACTTTATCCACTTTATATCTGGTTCATCCAGTGTGTTTTTTCCGTCTTCAAGCAAAATTAATTAAAAAAATATGAAACTTCAGGGACAATTTGCACCCTGTGGTCGCCAATTAGGTGCTGAATAAGTTAAAGATGGAAATATCTGAGAACTCAGATATCTTGACATTTTGGCAAAAATGTTCCAACTTGACTGTTTAGCGGAACCGCTATTCTTTTTGTGAAAATTTCCATGTCAACTCTCGTCATCGTCGAATCTCCAACCAAAGCTCGTACCATTCGCAACTACTTACCTAAAGACTATCGGGTAGAAGCCTCTATGGGTCATGTGCGGGACTTACCTCAATCAGCTAGTGAAATTCCTCAAGCTGTCAAAGGGGAAAAATGGGCGCAGCTTGGGGTAAACATAGACGCCGACTTTGAACCCTTGTATGTCGTCCCCAAGGATAAAAAGAAAGTTGTTACTCAGCTCAAGGATGCGCTTAAAGATGCAGATGAATTGATTTTGGCAACTGACGAAGATCGGGAAGGTGAAAGCATTAGTTGGCATTTATACCAATTGCTCAAGCCGAAAGTGCCGATAAAACGCATGGTATTTCATGAAATTACTCAAGAAGCCATTAAAACGGCGCTGCAGAACTGCCGTCAGATTGATGAACAGTTAGTCCGCGCCCAAGAAACTAGACGGATTCTAGACAGGTTAGTAGGTTATACTCTTTCTCCCTTATTGTGGAAAAAAATTGCTTGGGGATTATCCGCAGGACGGGTACAATCTGTAGCAGTCAGGCTATTAGTTACTAAGGAGCGTCAACGTCGGGCTTTTCATGCAGGTACATATTGGGATTTAAAAGCTAGCTTAGTTCAAGAAAAATCTGTCTTTAGTGCGCAAATGGTTACTTTGGGCGGGATTAAGGTCGCTCTTGGCAGCGATTTTGACCCATCTACAGGCGCAATAGCAGTAGGACGGAATGTAGTCTTGCTCAGTCAAGACCAAGCTAGTGAACTTAAGGACCGCCTCATAGATCAGACTTGGACGGTGATAGATATTGAAGAACGCCCTGTGATGCGTAAACCTGCACCACCGTTTACTACATCTACTCTACAACAAGAGTCCAACCGCAAATTACGTCTGTCCGCTAGGGATACTATGCGCATTGCCCAAAATTTGTATGAGCAAGGGTATATTACCTATATGCGGACGGATTCGGTGCATTTGTCCCAGCAGGCGATCGCCGCTGCTCGCAGTTGTGTGGCTCTAAAGTATGGTCAGGAATATTTGAGTCCCGAGCCTAGACAATACACGACCAAATCTAAAGGCGCACAAGAAGCTCATGAAGCTATTCGTCCAGCTGGTGAAACTTTTCGCACTCCTCAAGAAACAGGCTTAGGTGGTCGAGAACTGGCTGTATATGATTTGATTTGGAAGCGCACTGTCGCTTGTCAAATGTCTGATTCTCGACAAACTCAAATCACAGTTCATCTACAAGTATTAGATGCGGGTTTCCGTTCCAATGGTAAGCGGATTGACTTTCCTGGATTCTTACGCGCTTATGTAGAGGGTTCTGATGACCCAGAAGCGGCTTTAGAAGATCAAGAAATCATCCTTCCTCCCCTCAAGGTACAGGATCATCCCCAATGTACTGAATTGGAAACAGTTAAACATGAAACTCAACCCCCCGCTAGATATACAGAAGCGACCCTGGTAAAAACCTTGGAAAGTGAGGGGATTGGACGGCCTAGTACTTATGCCAGTATTATTGGTACCATCCTTGACAAGGGTTACGCTCAGTTAGTAAACAATGCTCTAATTCCCAGTTTTACCGCCTTTGCGGTGACAGATTTACTGGAGAAATATTTTCCCGACATTGTTGACCCCAGCTTTACCTCAAAGATGGAGCAAACTTTGGATGATATTGCTACAGGAGAAGTTAAATGGTTGCCATATTTACAGAAGTTTTACTTGGGTGAATCAGGTTTAGAAACTCAGGTGAGGGAGCAAGAAAGTCAAATTGATGCGGCTACTGCTAGAACTGTAGAACTGGAAAATCTGGATGCGAAAGTTCGCATTGGTAAATATGGTCCTTATATTGAAGTAGGAAATGGGGATGAAGTTGTCACTGCTTCTATTCCCAAAGACTTAACTCCTGCTGATCTTGACCCCAAGCAAGTGGAAGTTCTGCTGCGCCAAAAAACTGTAGGACCTGACCAAGTGGGGACTCATCCTGAAACTGGTGAACCGATTTACCTGAAAATAGGTGCTTATGGTCCATATGTTCAATTGGGGGATAAAACTGAAGAAAATCCTAAACCTAAACAAGCTTCTTTACCCAAAGGTGTTACATCAGAAACTATTACCTTGGAAATGGCTGTTGGTCTGTTATCTTTACCCCGCAACTTGGGAGTTCATCCTGAAACTGGGAGTAAAATCCAAACCAATTTAGGACGCTTTGGACCTTATGTTGTCCATGACCAGGGAAAAATGGGGAAAGACTACCGTTCTTTGAAAGCTACTGATAATGTCTTAACAATTACTCTAGAGCGCGCATTAGAATTATTATCCGAACCCAAAAAGGGACGTGCTGCCAATAGTAAATCTAAAGCAGCTTTGCGTGAATTAGGCGCACATCCTGAAGATGGAATGCCTGTTAGTATCTTTGATGGACCATACGGACCTTATATCAAGCACGTTAAAACTAATGCTAGTATACCGGAAGGTCAAACGGTAGAAAATATAACTCTATCTGAGGCATTACAATTGCTGACAGCTAAAGCTTCTAGTAAAGGTTCCACAAAGTCGGCTAGCAAGACTACAAGCAAATCAAAAACTACCAAAGCTAAATCTACGACTAAATCCTCAACTACTAATAAAAAGAGAGTTGACGGTTGACGGTTGAC
>Ga0116226_10006659_pt1 | contig 10383 bp, 7 predicted proteins | sample S1TSphfallax_FD_89692 | JGI IMG/M metagenome (GOLD analysis project Ga0116226, IMG submission 89692) | Host-associated microbial communities from peat moss isolated from Minnesota, USA - S1T2_Fa - Sphagnum fallax MG | ecosystem: Host-associated > Plants > Peat moss > Unclassified | place: USA...
GATACCAAGAGAATTGGAGTCTATGGAGAGTTTAGTCAAGCTAGCCAAAAGAAAGAAACATGAAGGGATGAAATCTATCAACTTGACCAAGGTTAAAGGAATGCATGTTGTACATTCCAACATGTTATTGTGGTACATGAACTAGGATTCATGCATATGGTCATTGGGTCTAAATCATATAAATTGCATCTAGTGCAATGATTCAAACATTGGGCATGATTACATAATCACATACATCTAATGTTTGATGACATTCATGATTATAGATATTGACAATTACAACATCCTTTTAGGTCTTGATTTCTTGATCAAGTTTAATGCCATTGTTGATGTGGAGAAATGGTTATCTAGGTCAGATAAGGGCTAGATAACAATGCTCAAGTTCTACCATTGAACATGCCAAACATATTGCAATTGGTTGTGGAAAAGAAGAATAGTGAGGAAAAACAAACACCAGATGAAAAATTTCAAGTGTGGGGTATTGAACCTTAACCAATATAGATGTCAAAGAATTGCCAAACATGCAAGAAGGTAGGTTGGAATTGTCTTATGACGATAATAATTCGAATTCATGATTTGAACAATCTGATGAAAAGATGAGAGAAAAAGTACATGTTGAACAAGCTAGGGTGTTCCTACGTGACAAACTAGAAATAGTCGAAGGTTTGATGGACAGTGGGGTCAAATCTTTTGTGCAAAAGGAGGGTCCAAATCAAATTCTGAATTTAATCTTGGAAAATTAAATGGATGACTTGATGTTTGGGGAGATATTAGACACAAGTGACTTTGAGGATTGGATCAGGTGCATTTATGAAGAGATGAACATAGTTGCGAACAATTCATGAAAGGCTTTTTGATACTTGGTGTGTTCCAATTAGAATCATGTGCTAATAATCTAAATGGAACAACCACAACCAAGGTGAATGTGGATGCAAAGGAATGTTGGAATGAAATCAAATTTAAATAAAGATTGATACAACCTTGATAAACATAAGACTAGCCTATTGAGGAAGTTATTAGAGCAATTTCTGGATGTGTTTGCTTGGCACAAAGGTGAGTTGGGATGCTACAAATATGGAGAACATGTGGTGGATACATAAGGATTTCCACCTTGTAGAACCACACCAAGTCATCTTTCTTTTTGGGAGGAAGTTGAAGTTAAAAAATAGATCGATGCATTGGTTATGTTGGGAAAAATGAAGCCCAATATTTCAAAATACGCATGCAAAGTAACTATAACTATAAAGAAGGATGGAAATCATAGGCTCTCCAATGATTACAAACCACTGAATTTATAAACTTGACATGATGCATTTCCAATGCCATTGGTTGATGATATGATTAAGTCCAACAAATCTTAATGGCTTTCTATTTTGGATTTGCAATTAAGGTTTTGGCAAATCAAAATGGTGGTTGAAGATGTGCAGAAAATGGATGTGATTGCCAAATTGGGTTTATTTGATTAGATTGTGATGCCATTTGGCATAAAAATGCTACCATCATTTTTTTCCACACGATGATGACGGAAGTATTTGGAGCCAATATGGACAAGTTCTTAAGAGTTTTTGTTGATGATTTGAATGTTCACAATCTAACTTGGGAGGAGCATATCAAACATCTTTGATATGTGTTTATGAGGTTGAAGGAAGTAAATTTGAAACTTAACCCAAACAAGTGGGAATTTGAAAAAACCAACTTGACATTTCTTGGTCATGTAGTAAGCTAAGATGGTACACAATTTAACCCTAGGAAAATCAAAGCCGTTATTGAGTTTCTAATTCCTATTTCTATGTTAAATGTGTTAGCATTTTTGGGACTAACTAGCTATTAAAAAAATTATGTAAAAGGATATTCTTGGATGGTTCTGTTGTTGTTTGACCTTACTAAGAAAGATAATGTTTTGATTGGAACCCTAATTGTCATAATTGTTTTGATTTGTTGGAGGCTAACTTGAATTCTGCTTCAATTATAAGTAGGGCCGATTTCACGAAGGCATCCATTCTTAATGTTGATTGGTTTATATGAGGGGTAGGAACTATTCTATCACAAAATGATGGGGAAAATGAACTTGTTATTGCTTACGCCAGTAAGGGGCTTTCCCATGTATAGAAAAAGTTTCACCTAATGGCGGGTGAATGTTATGCATTAATATGGGGTGTTATGCACTTTAGGCAATATTTACACCAGAATTACTTTTTGTTACGGATTAACCGTAAACCACTATAATGGTTGGTTATAGTGTTGGATGTAAATAGCAAGAAGGGCAAATGGATTAATACCTTACATGATTTTAGCTTCAAAATTATTCACAAAGCTATATCTGAACACACCAATGTGGATGCACTAAATAGGAACATGGTTGATGTTGTTAAAGAAGAGGATGAAATGTGGGATGAAATACAAGATTTCAAACTACTACAATTGAACTAGAAATCTAATGAAACTTTTTGAACATGTAGATGGAGTTCAAGAATGGGAAGGGTATTGCAACATTTGGGAAGTCAAGACTTATTGAATAATTTATTCATGGTGGATGTTGAAGGAGTTGAGGAGATTGAAGCTCTAAATGTTTATGTTGTGATTGTTGATGAGGTTGTAATTACTCCCTATTGCCTTTGGGGAGAAAACTACTACCTCCTCTCCCCCCTACAAGTTGTTGCATGCTTATTTTCATTGAAACCCCTTTAAATTGACATGAACTTCCCTAGTTAGAATCCCATTTGGAGTCTAAACAATCTTTTAATTAATTTAAGACTTTACAAAAGTTTGAAAATTCAAAAAAAATTCTACAATGGTAAATTTTTTCAAAACTTTCAATTATAAATGACCTTGTAGCCACCAAGACCACAAGAAAAAACACTACAAATTTACAATTTACATGCAATTTTTATAAATAAAACTTTAAAGACACCATGGCAGGTTTTTTAAAATAAAGTTTTCCTAGATCAAAATATTTTTTAAACATGTATGACAAAATTTATTAAGAATGTTTATAGATACTAATTAAATTTGGTGGCCATAAGATTGAAAATATATATATTGATATTTTAAAGAGTTTTGGAAATAAAAACTCCAATAGTATTTTTTTAAATACCTTAAAAACCTAAAATAAATAAATTTGAAGGATAAATCGAAAGCTAGTGTCAAATCCTTAAAGTATCAAAATACTTATTATTTCCCATGGTAAAAAATGTAACAATATTGACATCATCTCAAAATAAAACCCATAAAGGTCAAAATTGTTTTCTCCTTTTCAAAACTATAAACATTGTCATGCAATTTGCGAATAATAATCCAAACCAATTGCAAAAAAAATTCAATATTATAAAACAAGGGAGGATGAAAACAAATACTAATGTACAAAAAGTTATAACAAAAAAAATGACTTGTAGAATAAAATGATTTAGATTGCATACCTAAAGAAGGTTAATTATTGCAAACATCGCCATTATCATTATGCATATAGTCGATGAACCAATAATAATTCTTTGAAAAAAAATTTAAACAAAGCTTAGATTATTTGACCATACAATCATAATGAACATGAAGCGTTTTTGCCGATGGCAATTCAAGCAACAACAACCACAAACATGATGTGAGATTCAACCATTGCACCTTGTTTTTTGACAACATCTATCCCTTAAATGATTTTTTAAAAATCACTCCACTTCAAATTTTGAAGCACCTTGTTGCATGTTCATCGTTAATTAATAATGTGTTATCCTCCTTACCATAAGGTAGGCCACAATAATTATAGTACATTCTTTTCAAATCCTTTAGATAGTAATATGACTTAGGAAAAATTTGACTATATGTCTTGGAGCATTGTTCATGTCCCTAAGTAAAAACAAACTATTCCAACAAAATTTCAGGAATAGGCTTAAAAAGAACTTCTAACATGTCCTCAAGCTTCACACAAGACCAAATTTCAATGTAAAAATAGTTGAAAACATTAAAGAGGGAATTAGGGTTCCACTTTGCTCCTATCATTATTTCTTCCAAAGACTTGTTCATTCCCATCACAAATAGCAGAATGTGGGAAATAACATAAGACATTGTTGACGTTAAAAATTATCAATTTTTTGGGTGTAGTAGATTATAAGCATAAATGTGAACTCATCATTGAAATACAGTTCAAAACATTGTTCTATAAGAAAACAAATGTTAATGAAAAAAATATGTGGTTTTTTTCATATAAAAATATCTATAATTTGAAGAATTCATGTGAGACTAACAAAGAAAATGCCTTGTGGTCACCAAGCGATTTATTGAAAATAAAATGAAAGAAGGTAAACGTTTGATACAAATTTTAAACTATATAAAAAATTAAACATAAACATTACAGGGAAATAATACAAATGAAAAGATTGAATTACATTAATTAAGAAAGTTCACTAGAAAAAAACATGCCCAAAAATCTTTTGTTGGAATCAATTACAATTTAAACATATTTTTTTAATCGATATTTTACATGAATCAAAAACCAATTTAAAATTGTTATAATAAAAAAATACAATATTACATTTTCATTTTAAAATATGCGTTCCCATGAGTAATATGACACACTTGGTGCATAAAAATGAAAACAAGAATGACATCCAACACAAAATTGAGGCTGAAAGTATGTTTAAACAACGCTACACATGTAAAACTTGTAAAACCATTGTTGATGAGTACTTCTTTAGAATTGTATCTGCATAGGAAGGCGCATTGAGTTGATCATGTAATTTGTTAACACAATGCTTATAACCACTACTCATAATGCTAGAGAAATTGAGTAAGCATAAAAGCCATAGTCTAGCTGTTGGGATCACTGAACAATGGAAATATTGCTCAATGCTTAAATTTTTGAAGAATGAAATGAAACTAATTTAAATGTGATATGATAATTCATAAACTATTATGGGAAGAAATTGAAGAACTTAGCTAAATGAAAACACTTCCCAATACAACAATTTCAAATCCATGTAGTGGGAATTTGAGATGCCCATAAGCACTAGGGAATGACAAGTGTAGAAAGAGCTTCAAGGAGACTTCCCTACATATTTGAAGAAAAATGAGGAAAGGACACTCTAAGTTGCATTGTTGAAGATGAGAAACAAGGTGGCCTTTGAGTGCCCTTCCGAAGAATTAAACCCATTAAACCCATTACCTCCTACTCCTACCCCTACATCACTAGCCTTAAGTGCGGATATTCCAAAAAACTAGACTTACTAAAAACAACTTTCATAACCAAGGAAAAATACAAATTAAATCAAGCAAAATCACTTTAGAGTGTAATGAAACAACAACAAAAAAAAGAAAGAAAAAAGGAAAGAAAATACATGAAGAAGAGAAGTTGGATGGTTATGTTACCAGAGGAACATCTATAGTTTGAATGTCAAAGGATGGCATGGCACTTAAAAAAATTACCAAAGGTCTGAGGAGGTGACAATGTTTTATTTGTGCCAAGTCAAATCCCCTTGGAATCAAATGTAGCATAAAAAAAAAACACAATATAGGAAGAAAAAGATCTTGATGCCATCTTGGCCGAATTGGATGGTCCACTTAAAGGAAGAGCAATTGAAGAACTATGATAATTAGAAACAAAAGTTGTCATAAGGGAACAAATTGGTTTGGGAAACACAAAGAGGATACTCCTACAAATAGTCAAGGTAGGAACAAAAAATAACGTGCACACATCAAGTCCTAATATAATGTATACACCTAATATAATCATCCTCTAGATGAATGATACTTATAAGTTGAAGGTATATTGGTTCCAACATCCCCTTGTACACACAAGACACACAAGTTATAACGGCTTCAAAGATCATATCTTTGGGCTATATAATTATAGAGTGTCAATTGCACATTAATTTGCTCTAATCATATATATTCAATTTGTGATTTAATCATACATGCACAAAATTTAAGTTTCTTAATCCTAATCAAATTTCTTGGAGATGAACTAAATATGTTCTCTGACTATTCTTTTTCAAAAATTTGTTTATAGACTGATTCAATCATAATCTAACTTTTTGTTTCAGCATTATTAAAATTGAGTCTACTTTTGCATGCTTCAAATTTAATTCAACCTAAGGTGTTTGTGAACATATTGACATGTTATTCTATTATTTTCTCTTCTACTTTCTCTTTTATAATTTGTCAATCTACTTCAAAATGTTTAATTTTTTTATCATGAAAAACCATGTTTTTAATAGTTTAATGGCATTCTAATTATCACACATGATTGTTGTCCCTCATGTCCAGTCCTAGTTCATGCAATGGTTGATGAATCCATATAGCCTCACAACAACAATTTGTTAACAATAGATACTTAGATTCACATGTTGAATGTGAGACTAAATTTTGCTTCCAACAACACCATGAAATGGGTGGAAAGCCATCAAGGAAAGCATAAGTTGTTGTGGAGGTTCAATCATCTTAGTCAAAGGTGTAATCTACATTAGAGAATTCTTGGAACTACATATCTTCCCCCTTGGCGAAGAAGATGCCAAGTGACATGTATTTCTAGATGTAACAATTTTTTTAATATACAACATGAAGATGCTCGGAATGGGGCTAATGCATATGTCAACTAACAATGTTGATGGCATACTGTAAGTTAGGTAAAGTCTTTGTCAAATAATTGTAATTATTTATCGTGCATTGGTAAATCATAGCATTGATTGTTTTGGTGCTAGTGTCACATCGTAGACAAGTGTTCCCATGGATGGGAACATAGGTTGGTGTGGAATCAATCATGTGAAATTCATGAAGGAGGTTGATGAAGTAAGAGAACACACTTGGTGCGCTTGAATTCGATACCACGATACTTTCACACAAAGCCTAAATAAATCATACAAAAATGTGCCATGAATTGAGACTTGAGGTTGGCTACTCCTTGTTCGTCATTCCTTATGATAAATAAATCATCAACATATAAGATCAAAATGATGAATAGATTGGCAATTTGATAATAATAAATGTTAGAGTTGACCAAACATTTGATCAAGTTGGCTTGGAGTAGAACATTTGATCCATTATGGAATACCAAGCACATGGGCTCTATTTGAAACTGTATAGTGTAGTGTAATGTCTAAAGACAAAAACATTACCAAAATAAAGGGCTTGAATGATTTTGTAACCAAATATGACACCCACATTTCGGTAATGCCTTCATCCAAAGGCGTTACCATACATAAAGAAATTGCGAAAAGTTTTACATTTTACAAAATTTACAATCACAATCATTAATAAAAATCTTGTTGTTTACAACCAATTACTTTGCAACTAGCATGCAATTGGCTGTTGTTTGCAACTATATTGATCATGTTTGCAACTACAAATTTGGTACCGTATAATTTTTGTGCCATACAATGTGTGTGCAACTAACATGTAACTAAATGTGTACAACATGGACACGTGTCATAAAAATAATGGCTTAAACTATACATATTTAAATTAATATATTTAATATATCTACATAAGCTATGTATAGTAGTATTATGTACTTCTAGTATTAAAATCAAACCCATGCTAAAGTTAGCCTAAACTAACCATGGCTTAAATTAATTTAAAAACTATATTATCCATGGCTAAATTAAGTTAAGTTAAACTAATTCAGCTAAATTAAATTAGGCTAAACTAACCATGGTTAGACTAAGTTAGTTTAAACTAAATTAAGTTAAATTCAATTATGTTAAACTAACGATGGTTAAATTAAATAAGGTTAAACTAATTATAGCTAAACCAAATTAAACTAGACCAATTAAGCTAAATTCAATTAGGTTAAACTAACTATGGCTAATTAAGCCAATTTAAATTAGGTTATAATTAATTATGGTTCAATTAAGTTAGGCTAAACTAATTATCAATACACTAAATTAAGCTAAATTAAATTAGGTTAAAACTAACCATAGTTAAATTAAATTAGGTTAAATTAATTATGGCTAAATTAAATTAGATTAAACCAAATATGATTAAATTAAGTTATGCCAAAATAAGTATGGCTAAATTAAATTATGTTTAATTAAATATGGTAAAATTATTTCACCCCAAACTAATTATGCTTAAATTAAATTTGATTAAACTAACTATGGTTAAACTAAGTTAGGCCAAACTAATTATCACTAAATTAAATTTGGCTAAATTGATTATGCTTAAATTAATTATGGCTAACCTAAATTAAGCTAAATTAAATTAGGCTAAAATTAATCATGATTAAATTAAGTTTTGCTACTTTAATTACGGCTAAATAATATGAAACTAAATTAAATTAAGCTAAAATAAATATGGTTAAATTAAGTTAGGTCAAACTAATCATGGCTCAATTAAGTTTGGCTAAATTAACCATGGTTTAAATATGTATGTCAAATTTTCAATTTCTATTTTTCAAATATATTTAAATATTTTCTTTGGCAAGTAGACTTATTTTATTTTATTTTATTTGGAATTTTCTAAAATTTAAATTCGATGAGAGTTTTTTTTCATAATTAATGAATATGAAAATATTATTACTTAAAATATTATAGGCAATGAATAAATCAAATTAATTTAAATTAATAGTTAATAGTTAATAATAATTTTTATTATTATTCAGAATTACTTCATATTATATTTCTAAATTCTTAAATATTATAGGTAATCAAAGCTATTAAAAATTTATTGAAATTGGAATCATATTCATTAGTATTATTTTTCATTGCCTGATAATAATAACTAGTGTTAATAGGAATAACTATCATAAAATATAATTATAATTATTAGATTATTAATATATTTAAAACCATAATAGTAATATTATTTTAATATTATTAATTATGTTAATATACCTATGGTTAGTAGGATACATTACTTAGTTTATAATTTAAATATTCTAACATGGGTTAACTACCTAGGTATAAATTTAAATTAGGTATTAATGTTACAATATTTAAAATAATTATAAGTTATAATAATTAATAATTAATAATTTATTATAATGATAATATATATATATATCAATAAGTATTATATATTTAAATCTTACATTTATGTTAAAATATTTATGGTAAATATGCTACACTAATTAACCTACAAGACTTACCCCAACATTCTAAACTAATTACTAGTTTAAACTAGGTAATAATGTTAAAATAATATTTTCATTATAAGTAATCATAATTATTAAAAATATCCTACAATCATCTTTGAAGTGCAAAGGAAAAGGAATAATGACAATTTAACAAGAAGAAAAATAAGGTTTTCACATTACAAAACGTTTTTTTTTCTTTTTTTTTCTCTTTGGACCCCTCTTACTTTCAAATATCATAACTTTCTTATTTCTTAATTGTTTTAAACGATTTAAAGTGCTATAGGAGCACCACCTAAAGTTTTAGAAATCATCTTGAACTCTTTATAGCAATAGAGCAACATACAAGGAAATTTTTGAGTGTTTAAGAACCAACCTTTGTAGTGTTCAATGGTTTGTTTTTTGGAGTTCTTGACCCTGTTTACTTTGGGGTGCCATAACTTTCTCATTTCTAATCTGTTTTAGACGATTCTTAATGTGTTAGATGAATCAAGAGGAGGAATTCGACTTTTGTTTGGACACCAAAAGCAAGGGAACCCTCTCCGGGCCGGTCTACCCTAATATGTCATCAACTTTTGTTTGGAGATTAAAAGCAATGTAGCCCTCCTTGGGCTGGTCTACCCTAATACAATAATTGCATTTAATGTGTAACTAAGTTGGTTCATAAGGTTTGCAATGGAATTTTTTATTTCACATCTTTTGGCTTCTGATTCAATTTTGGACAATATATAAGTAGGTGCATTAACCTTGTACTAACCAAATATTAAGTGCCATTGGGAATGAGTGAGTAAAAAAAGTTTAACCGTAATTAAATGGTTAAACTAAAAATTGGATTATTTTAAACCTATTTATATAGTTTAAATTTTTAACTACATTTCAACCTACTTACATACCTAGGTAAACCTACCTACCTAGTAAGGTGTAATAATTACCTACCTACCTAAACATCACGTGTCAACATCCTATTAACCTTAAATTGGACAATTTAAATTTTATTAATTAATATTTAAAAATTAAAAATAGTTGGGCCTTAATTGCCACATGTCATCATATAATTGGCGTTTAAAAATGAACATGTGTCAAATGGTCAATGAACGGTCCATGGTGTGCCACATGTCATCATCCTAGTGGTAAAAAATTTAACAATTTATATTAATCCAATGACTTTTTAATTTTGAAAACACAAAAAAAATTAAAAGGTCACATGTGTTTGCAAGCAATTTGTCCAATTTTTAAACACATGTCATATTTTGATTAGTTGCATTGTAGTTGTAAAAAGAGTTGCATATAAGGTGTAATTACATTTGAATTGGTATGCATGGATGAAC
>Ga0116226_10006660_pt1 | contig 10383 bp, 7 predicted proteins | sample S1TSphfallax_FD_89692 | JGI IMG/M metagenome (GOLD analysis project Ga0116226, IMG submission 89692) | Host-associated microbial communities from peat moss isolated from Minnesota, USA - S1T2_Fa - Sphagnum fallax MG | ecosystem: Host-associated > Plants > Peat moss > Unclassified | place: USA...
CTCCCATAATGATGATTGGACAATATTAAGGAGATTGTTGGATTATAGTTTGAAGATTGTTTAAAAATGTAGAAATTGAACATGAATGAACTTTATAAACACATACAATATATATTGTTTTTCGTGTATTAGTATTTAAAGTTGCTACTATATATTTTGAACCATCATTAGTTATTGTATGGAAGGAATTTGAGTGCATGTGTATGTCATAAATCATCATTAACCCATGACCATCATGGATTGAAATATATGAATACTTCAATGAATTTATAAATTTGTGCACATATGTTGATGCATGGTGTATTCTTATTTCTATAAGATATAAAATATGAGACATTTGAATATTATGATCATGATTGATGTCTTCGTAATGTTGGCGTAAAGAAGTTGTATTCAAAGCTTGGATAATTAATGAGAATTATGTAAGTTTTTTAATTAAAGAATTAATGGTATCCAAGTTGCAATTGTTTTCAATCTATTCATTTGTACATGTATTCTTGGATCGACACAAAAAATGTCATGTTGAAGAGGAGCTATCAAAAATAATTTTTCTTTTGTTCGAATACGTGATAATGTTGTATATGTTAACCCATGTTTTTTAACATCAATGAAATTAAAAACCAATTCATCCAATGATAATCCTTGAGAACAATGAATGGTTTTTATTGTTGCAAGTTGAATTGGAAATTGAATCCTTGTTATGATAAATGATTGGGATTTACCAACTCTTATATCTTTGATGATAGGTTCCATTGGTGTCCATTTTGATTCAATGTTGTTGTCGTAATAATGATTATATTTTTCTCTTGTTAGTGTTTTAATTTTAGAATTTTGAAACATTATCCATATAATGATTTTTTCACAATATGTTGTTGATGTTTTAAAAATGTCATTAATTCCATTCACAAGACCATCAGATGTTGCATAGTTACCAACACATAATTCAAGCAACATATATATATATATATATATTTATTTATATTAATTATAGAATGCAAACTTGCAATTTTATTCAGATCATTTGAAAGTTTATAAAATGGTGGGCATGATTGATGGTTGATGTCCATTACTTTGAAAATAAACATGGGATTTAATGTGTTAATGAACACATTTTCATTGTATTTTTGCACAAGTTTATTTATATAAAATAAATATGGAATAGTAAAATCATTGGGTGATTGTCGATTACAAATTGAATTTATAAATTCAATATCCTTTGTATTTTTTTGTTGCATTATGAAATTTGTTCAAATTTTGTATAAATACCATATCAGATTGTCGCATAATTTTATTTAGTTCATAACATTAGACATTTGTTTGCCAAAAATTTGGTGTTAGTGCATTAACATTTTCTTTGATATTTTGAAAGTTCCAACTATCTTTCACATGGGGTGCTTGATAGAAATCACTTATCATGATAACATTAACACCACCAAAAAAATTGTTTTGAATGTGTTTTATGGATCTTAACCTATAATTTATAATATTAAACATTTTAGCATCAACAAATGATATTTCATCTATCACAACAAATTGTAATTGTTCATATTGACACGTAAGCCTATTTAATGAATCTGATGATAAGTTTGGTAAATTGGATAAGGATTGTTAGATACCTATGTTCAATGTTGAATGTATTGTTAAATTATCAATATTGAAAGCAATTTTACTTGTTGATATCATAGGTAAAACCTTGGTTTGTTAAGTCAAAATATGTCTTTATTGTATAATTGTAGTAATCCTTGAATTATGAATTTCAATGTAAAAGTTTTACAAGTTCCAACATCCCTTGTCAAAAATAAACATATCGATGTATTAAGGTACAATTATTTTTTATGCATAACATCATCTAATATTAATCTTTGTTCTTCATTTAATTGTCTAAGTAAATTACGATATTCAAATTCTTCCATCACCGTGGAATATGATGATTTTGTGAAATTTTCATCCTTTAAAATTGTGATTTTTGGTTTGATCCATTATATGACTATATAACAAAATCAAATGGTAAATCATAGTGTTCAATATTCATTGTGTTTGTTATAGGAATTGTAGGACATGAATCATTTACTTCATTATTTATATCGTATGTCCAAATGTTAGTTGAATGTAATGGTTTTGATTTTGAATCTTTTGAATCATCCTTTTTTTTTGTATTTAGATATTGCATTTAGTAGTTGAAAATATATTATCTTTAAAATGTCATCATGTTGTTGACAATATGCATCATGTCAAGTTACATTAATTCCAAATTGGAAGTTTTTTTAATTTTGAAATGGAGATACAATAAAAGTTTTTTTTTTCAATCAATTTTTAATATTTTAATATTTATTATAATTTACAAACCTAATAATTTTGGGTTTGCGATGTTTTGAAATCTTTTTTTTTATAATGTTATATAAAAAACTAAACTTTGCTAATGACAACGATTCATATTGATTATGATGATTAATATATTTCTCTATAATTGATGAACACATTACATCAGTTGAATTTGGTTCCAATTTATTTAATGCAACTTATGATTTTAACACAAAAGCACATTTTTCAAAAGGAAAAATATTTACGTATTGAAATGTTCCAGATGAATGATATAATCGTAAAGAAAACACAAAGTAAGCAACAAGTGAGTAAACATTTGTTGGGCATTAAGAAAAACATTACCTAACTTTTGAATTCTTGTATTTACATCTATATTATTTGCAATGATAGGGAAGTATAACATCCTATGAGAGCTTATGTATCCCAATAGGCGAACCAATCAGAAGTTCAAGAACCTTTGAAGTGTATGTTACAATATTGTGAACTGTATTTAGTATGAAGAGACTAGTGCTTTCAAAGAACTTGGCTCAGTAGGGTAGGGTGGGTTTGTCTTTGTGTTAAGGCCATGACATCTTATGAGTGGGGTTAGGGCTGGCGCCATCAAGACCTACCTTTTGCAAATGCAATTTATAGTGACAAGTATATCCCAGAGTTCAAAGGACTTGGAAGAGAAAATTTCTTCTCCAATCCCATATCAGGCCGCTAAAGCTCGACTAGGTAGATGGGTAGTTAGTCGGATTGTGGTGCTGTAAGCAAAAATTGAAAAGTTATGCAGAACTAATCATCAATCTACAGTCCTTATTATTGATTCATGGAACTTCAGGAAACCTCTCAAACCCCATACATACTTCCGAAGAGCAGCATTATGTATGTAATCTATCTACATTAATTCAGCCACACCAAAGAAGTTCATCATTTTCAACACACTTGTTGTGTTAGTCTTGTTCTTCTGAATATGACTTTTTCCATTTCCTATTCACTTAGGCATTAGTACTTCTTTGTAATGAACACACAAGTCAAATCAACATATTTTCTGAATCCCTTCTCTTGAAACTGAAATGTCACCGTTGTCATGCACTTGAGCACAATATTCTTAACACAACACATTCATGATTTGTCTTCTCACTTGAAGACATGAAGTCTTTTGTCTTCTCACAAAGTTTCTCAAACTTTGACAAAGTTTGCAAGCTTGTCAAAACCGCATGCACTTCATTGGACAATACTTAGAATTGTGCTCATGCTTCCAGTTACAAATTGGTCATCAAACATTGACATGGATCTGACAGTGTACTTCTATTTCAATTGATGTTCACAATGAACCATCAAACTCCACCAACATCCTATTGAATTTGTTCTAGAGCAAAATCTGGAATTTTACATCCCAGGTTTAGGGTTTAAACCCTAAACCCTTCCCACCATTACCTGGCACATCAATCTCTATAGATTAATCCTGAAATGGATTCATGTTACTGACCTTAGTACCATGATTCATGATGGAAGGATACAAACAATAACCACAAGTGGTTCCTTTGCAGGGTTGCATAGTGAACACTTATGTCACACATTATGCTCTCATCTCATCACCACTGAAGCATGGGCTTGAGTCTTAACCATTACAAAACATGTATAGTATCTTTGATTCCATTGGAATCTGTAGCTCTAAAATTTCCAACACTTTTGATAATGCATAAGAAAAACAACATGAAATCAAGTGCCATCACGAAAACACCAGTGATGTAAACCTAGTATCACATAGCAAGGAAAATTATACAAATCCTTTTCAGCCATATGCTCTTTACACAACTCCAACATCTTTCAAGTTCACAAGAACCTTCACATTAAAGCATACCATGCTTACTGAATATTGTCATCAACTAGAGTGGCAGTGACAACCAAGAGATGAAAACTTGGTCATGGTAGGAAACTCCAGCAACGCTTACTTAGTAAAATTGATTTTCAAGTGTCACCCTCATTTGAACTGAGCCTTACCTTGAGGTTTAAACTACTCACATTGCACAAGAACATTGGAAGAAACATAAAATTCATTGCAGTAGGAGAAAAACACATAAACACTTGAACTCTTTAAATTTTCTCCACCCACTTCCTCTCATCCAGTCTCCTTCTTGTCTGTTACTCTTGTCCAACACAAAGCCTTGAGAAGATGAGCAGTCACATCACCATTGGACCCCAACAATTCTATTGCAAAACAACAGCACCCATCACATCACCTTGTGGTACTACAGAAATCCAAGTAACTGTCCCTAAATCTTATGTATGCTAATTATGTACTTTCTTCAATCCCAACATGAATTATGATAGTTTCAAAGATCTGGCCACTAGAGTAATCTTTTTTTTCTATCATGTGAAGTATTTGTATGTGAAGTAAGATATATCCCTAAACAAAGCGCGAAGTGCAAAATAGCCAATAAGTGGTTTGGATACCCAACATACATCTCTTTATATTCTTGAATTAATTTTATAACAATTAATTATCATGAATAATTATCTAAAATAATGATGTGAAAAACTTATCAACATTAAAAAAAGGATAAAAAAATAAATATCAAATTATAAATTTGGTTTTAGATCTAAATTTTAATTATTTGAATAATTAAGGTTCAACCAAATAATTAGTTTTTTTAAATGATTTTATAAATATGATAATCAATCATTTACATTATTTGAAGAATTATTAATTATCTAAAATAATTACATAGCCATTCATTAATTATGAAAAATAAATATTTAATCATTTATTAAATATGAAAATAAATATCTCATTCATTAAATATCTTTTAAAATTTTAATCATGCATTTATTTAAATCAATTGTATATTCATTCATTAATAATATGAAACAATTATTTAATCATTGTACTACATGTATGTAGGTATTGTAACTTGAACCTAAGCATAATGCAAATAAGTGTGTTATGATGCGAATATTGTAATGGATGTAAAAACGATTCAACAATTATTTTGGAAACCAATATGTGGGTATTGCAATGGATGTTAAAAAAATTAACAACAATTTAGAAGACCTATATGCAAATATTGCGATGGATGTAAAAAAATTCATCAATTATTTAGGAGACCTATATGTGGGTATTGTAGATTTTTAATGGTTTTATGGAAATTAGAATAGAAAGGATGTAAATATTCCATGTTTGGTTTCATGACAATTTTAATAAGTTAATTAGAATGCGGGTATTACTTCAAAAATCTTTAGGTGATGTGATTTCTTATACACTAAATGTAAGTGTTGCATAATGTACATTATTGATCTTTATAACATAGTAGTGACATACGAAATACGAGTATTTTTCGAAGGTGCTCAAAAAGAAGTATTTTCAAGTATTTAAAAAAAAATTATAAAAATACAAAGGCTTGAAAATTGGCCTTTGTATAAAGTATTTTAAAGTATTTTTTTTAAAGCCCAAAAATACGTAAAATACGCGTATGTTTGAATCGAATTGAGAATATGTCACTACTATGCTTTGTAAACCCTAAACAAATTAATTATAAAGTGTGCATATGAGATTATTTAAGTTTCGATTCTTACATTTAAAGTAGTAAAAAAATGACCAAAAAAAAATCATATATGATTAACCATATATCCATCAAACAAGTGTGATTAGAAGAAAATATTATATTAATAAAAGATCTACAAAAATGGGTGGATCAAAAATGCTAAAAAACCCAATGAAAAAAAAAGTTTTTAATAATATATCAAAGGATCAAAATTCAAAAAGTGGGTAGTACAAAAAATGAAGGGTTTAAAAAACCTAGCATATTATATAAAATGGAAACCCTAAACCATATCACTATCTACAATGTTGTGTTTAACTCAATAAGCAACTACCACCTTTGCAACCATTGCTACATGATAAATAATGTACAGATGGTCGCGTTGCATCTCAACATGAATTGTAGTTACAATAAATTCTTATTTTGTTATGCCCTAAACCCTATTAACACCCAAAAACCAACAAATTAAACATTCACACACCTTGGATGAAACAAAATTATAAAATAATAATAATAATTGATTTTTTTTTCCTTACTTTCTTGGAGTCCAATATAATTTATTCTTATGTTCGACTCATTATAATGGGCTTTGATCCCAATTTTGGACATCCTATGTCATTTTCAATCTTCGTGCACATGCAAAATGGGTCAATAGTGTCATCTCCTATAAATTTTTAGCCTTCTCCATTTGCGGTGCTACATTTCGAAAAACATTTCCCACATTCCAGGCATTAAGACCCAACACTTACAATAGTTAGTTTGAAGTTAACTTGACCAAAATTAGTTTTGGTAATGGTGGACATCATTACGGACTAATATCCAATTCATACCATTCATGTTGAATTTTAGCATGAGTGTGATTAACAACCTTTTGGTCATTTTGCCTCTACACGTCCATGGCATCTCTCAAGATGCGAACATTCATTTGAGCATGGTCTTGATGTTGAAGACCTCTTTGAAAAGTTGAAGGCCTCCCATGTTTTGTCACAACCTTAGCTTTGGGTTCGCAACCAAGGCAAGGCTTGTGAAGGTGTGGGCCAAGTATGAAGCCTGGGAGTCACATTTCATGTTCTTGGGAGTGCAAGAGAGTGTGAGGAATGAACCCTCACACTCCCGAATGAACTCCCACTTTGAGAATTGGAGTCCCGGTGGACTCCCAAATTTTTAAAGAGTGATCATAAGGGTCAAAACCCATTGAATTGAAGAGTTCCTCATATGCTTAGAAAGCTCTTGGAACGTAGATGTCTAAAATGGGCTTGCATTATCTATTTAGACACTTAACACACAAGTTAGGCAAAAGAAGGGTTGGGAATCAAATTGGCAATTTAACTCTTGAACATTAAAAGTCGTGAATCACCCCAATTTACTTACGTACAAGTGGCGTGCAACATACTATTGGAAAGCTCTCGACAAGTGCTACAACTTTAACAGACCTCATCTCAATTGAAGGTCTGCACGTAAAGTTATGGGCTCCCAAAGTTGAAGGTCTGCACGTAAAGTTATGGGCTCCCAAAGTTGAAGGTCTGCACGTAAAGTTATGGGCTCCCAAAGTTGAAGGTCTGCACGTAAAGTTATGGGCTCCCAAAGTTGAAGGTCTCGCACTTGGGAATTCGGGGACAAAATGACATTTGGGTGCTGGCCCCGTGGCCAAGCACAAAATATACTATAAGGGGGAAGGTGGTGGCTTCCCCTAAGTTCAAGCCGTGGTGAGTCTTGTGAATTTTTGTTTACCCGTGGCTCGACTATGTACCAAAATGTTGCAATTATGCACTACTCAACTTGTTTGGTTTGTGCAAGTCCGTGTGAATAAGTGAAGTGTTTGTCAATCTTCCTAATCCCATCCCGAAATTCCAACACACATTTCTACCCCTAAAGTGCTACAAGTTAAGAAGCACGCCCCAACTCCTTCTCCTTTCGTTGTCCTCACCTTTGGACTTGTAGTTAAGTCCATCGAAAAGCTTGGGGATGCGTCATGTTTGGTCTTTTTTTTCCACTAAGCCATGCACCTCCCTCAAATGTTTAGTCAACAACCATTTGGCACAATATGCATCAATGCAAGTGCTAACTTTACATTCCATTTTAACCCATTTTTTGTCCTTCCAAGCCATATTAAATGGACAAAACGTGCTGGTGGCTAAATGGCCTGGTCGATTTCAAGCTCTGGACCTAAACCAAAACCTACCCAAAAAAATCCATACTTTTTAACTGAAAAACCTTAACCCTAAAACCTTAGACATGAAAAAATCACACAACAAAATGCAAGTATTGCAAAACATAATATCACATAATCAAATGTAATTAGTACAAATTTTAACCCCTATCAGGTCTTGTAATAAAAAAATTTCCAAAAAAAATCCCACACCTTCCATCAAATGATGGAAAGTGTGGGTATAATTAAATTTAAAACTTTTGTACAATTTTTCTTAAATGCATTTAATTTGATGCATGTAAATTTTTAAACAATCTAACCCACCACTTCTCGATTGAAATTCCCAATTTATATTAAAGGCGATCTCATCATTTTCCAACTCCAAGCTAAACTCATTACTCGATTCATCAACTCCCAATTCGAATGGAACATTTTGCTCCCCAATTTTTAATTCTGATCAAGTAGTGCTTTGATTTTGAGCTTCCAAATCACTAGCAACTTTCTTCAATCTCTTTCCTCTAGCCATTACAACCCTAAACATTTTTAAAAACCATGAAATCATTGTTAATTGTCAAATTTAATGAAGCTTTCTTCGCGACAAAAGGACTAGAAAAAAAGAATGGTTGTTGTCTTTTTCTTCTCAAGCAAAGAGAAGTCAACACCTTCTTTGCAACAAAACACCCACAAAAAAAAAACAACATATTGTCATCATCTTCTCCTCAAACAGAAAAAAGAAAAGAAGAAAATGATGATAATTATAATCGTTGTCGCTTTCTTCGCAATAGAATACCCAAAGAAGAAGATGATGGTACAATGTATTAATGTATCGTCACCTTTTTCTCAAGCAAAGAAAAGAAGAAGGTGATGGCTTGTTGCGGTTGTTTTTTTTTTAGCAAAACCACCAAAGAAGAAGATGACGACCATTATCATCGCCTTATTCATAACAACACATCCAAAGAAAAAGATGATGACAACTGTTATTGTCTTCTTCTTTTCAAATAGAAAAAAGATAAAAAGATGACAACAACCATAATTGTCGTCACCTTCTTCACACCAACACCACCAACAAAAAAACAATGGTTACTGTCATCATCTTCTTCTTCTCAAGTAGAAAGGAGAAGAAAGAAGGCGACGACAACTGCCATCGTCTTCTTCTTTTCAAGCACATAAAAGAAAAAAGAAAATCACAACATGATTTCTTCATAACAACACCACCAAAGAAAAGGAGGACAATAATGGTTGTCATCTTCTTTTTTTCAAGTAGAAAAAAGAAGAAGGCAATGATAATTGCCATTGCCTTCTTCGTAACAATGCATCCATAAAAGAAGACAATAACAACTACCATTTTTTTTTCTTTTCAAACAAAAAGGAAAAAAAAGAAAAAAAAGTGATGGTAGCTATAGTTATTGTTGCCTTCTTCACAACAACACCACCAGAAGTTTAGGGTGGCCATTGTCTTCTTCTTATCAAATAGAGAGCAAAAGATGGTGATGATAGATGTTGTCACCGTTTTCATAGCAACACACCTAGAGAAGAAGACAATGGTAGTTGTCGTCATCTTCTTTTTTTCAAATAGAAAGAAAAGAATAACCAGGCAATGGCAGCTATTGCTATTAATGCCCTCTTCACATCAATGCCATAAAAAAGAAGAACAAGGCGATGACAACTATAGTTGTTGTCATCTTCTTTATAGCAACACCATAGAGGTTTAGGGTGGCTGTTGTGTTTTTCTTATCAAGCAAAGAGAAGAAGAAGGCAATGATAACTACCGTCACCTTCTTTGCAACAACACACCCACATAAGAAAATGACAACACATTGTTGTTATCTTCTTCTCAAACAAAGAGAGAAGAGAAAGAAAAGGCAATGACAACTATCATCGCCTTTTTGCACCAATACACCCACACAAAAAGATGATGACAAATTGTCGTTATCTTCTTATTTTCAAATAAAAAGAAGAGAAGAAGAAGGATTGTTGCTGCCTTCTTCATAAGAAAACACCCACAAAAGAAAACAAAAACACATTGTCATCATCTTCTTCTACTTAAACAAAGAGAAAAAGGTGACAACATTGTTGTCATCACCTTCATAGCACAAAAAAAATCAAAAAGGAGGAGAAGGGAAAGATCTTGCCTTTAAGCTCTCGCTTCTACCACTAGGATGAAGCTTTCCACTTTCCTAAGCTCACTTGATTTGCATTTCTTGTCTCCATGTTCTTAAACTCCTCTTGCCTTGAGTCTCCACATTCCTAAACCCTAAACCCCTCAAAGTTCTAGGCTACTCGAGCTTTCTCGAGCTTTGGCATGGAGGTGAGCACAAAATGAAGTGAGGTAGGTAGGAGGTAGGTAGGAAGGGAAAATTTTGGGGCAAATAAGAGGCTAAAAAA
>Ga0116226_10006661_pt1 | contig 10382 bp, 10 predicted proteins | sample S1TSphfallax_FD_89692 | JGI IMG/M metagenome (GOLD analysis project Ga0116226, IMG submission 89692) | Host-associated microbial communities from peat moss isolated from Minnesota, USA - S1T2_Fa - Sphagnum fallax MG | ecosystem: Host-associated > Plants > Peat moss > Unclassified | place: USA...
CAACTTCCGCTGACAGAAACTTGATCACGACCGTCCCAAGCAGCGCCAAACTGCCAGGCCAGGGATGAAACGCGCGGATTTGCAGTTCAAGAACGGTAGCGGGCTGGGTGAAGACAAGCCGCGCATCTTCCCTGGATAACTTCGGCGCATAGGTCGAATCGGCCTTAACCTGGGCAATTGCTTGCGGTGGCGACTCTAGAACCTGCAAGATCAACCGCCCGCCAATCTCAGCCAAACGGTCGTGCAAATCGGCGGCGGTATCATGTGGACCAATCGGTGTTGCTTCGCTGAGCAGCAGGGGCCCGGTATCAAGTCCGGCATCCATTTGCATGATTGTGATGCCGGTTTGGTTATCGCCAGCAAAAATTGCCGCCTGAATCGGCGCAGCCCCTCGCCACCTTGGCAGCAGGCTGGCATGAATATTTAAGCATCCACGGGCTGGCGCCTCCAAAAAAACCTCCGGTAAAATCAGTCCATAGGCGGCGACGATGGCGGCATCCAAGTTCAGGCGGCGGAAAAATGCCGCCTCATCGCCATTTCCCCGCAACCGCTTCGGTGTCCGTACCGATAAATTCAGCGCCAACGCCGCTTGATGAACCGGACAGGGGGTTTCCCGCTGTCCTCGTCCCGCGGGCTTTGGCGGTTGTGTATAAACGGCGCATATCTCATGCCCATCGTCTATTAGGGCGCGCAACGCCGGAACCGCGAAGTCCGGCGACCCCATAAAGGCGAGCCGCATTATTTGCCCTTCCGCTCTTTCTGGTCTTTGGCCAGCTTGCGGAGCAAAATGTTACGCTTCAACGAGGACAAATAATCGACGAATAACACGCCGTTCAAGTGGTCGATCTCATGCTGCAGGCAAGCGGCCAGTAGCCCATCCCCTTCGATTTCGTGGCGAGCCCCGGCCTCATCCTGATACTTAACCTTGACCCAGGCCGGCCGCGACACGTCCGCATATTGGTCCGGCAAAGACAGGCAGCCCTCTTCTCGCGTGGCTTTCTCATCGCTTGCCGCAATAATTTCCGGATTTATTAATACTTTCGGGTCAGGCACCTTATCCGGGGCCAGGTCCATCACGACCAGCCGAAGCAACACGCCGACCTGCGGCGCGGCTAAGCCAATCCCTGGTGCCTTATACATCGCCTCAAACATGCGGGGCACCAATTTCACCACCTGCTCGTGGTCGGCCGGCGTGACGGCCCGGCTCACCTTGCGCAACGCCGGATCGGGCACAATCAAGATCGGCAAGGCGTTAAGCGTCTCGGACATCCTTTGTGCTTTAACGTGCCGTTTGAGGCTCCGCAACGCGCCCCCTTGCAAGCCGCCCCATTTCTGACAACATAGCATTCGGGTGCCGATTTCGGGCCCAACCGACTGCTTCGCTCAATCAGGGGGAGCCTGCTTATGAACACACGTGTTTTTACCTCGCCTTTGTTTCTAGGGTTTGACCATCTCGAGCAGATGATCGAACGTGCCGCCAAAAACTCATCCGATGGCTATCCGCCTTATAATATCGAGCAATTAAGCCCGATCTCATTGCGGATCACCTTGGCGGTCGCGGGCTTCACGATGGATGATCTCCAAATTACCCTGGAAGATAATCAGCTTGTCATCCGCGGCCGCCAAACCGATGACGGAAACGGCCGGGTTTTTCTCCATCGTGGCATCGCCGCCCGGCAATTCCAACGGGCTTTTGTGATCGCGGAAGGTATCGAGGTTAAAGGCGCCTGGCTTGATAATGGTCTACTTCACGTGGATCTGGTCCGCCCTGTTCCGCAACCTGTTGTGAAAACAATTCCAATTTCCAAAGGACAGGCCAAAAATCAGGTTGGTCCGAATCGAATGGTGGACGGAAGCTCGTCAACAGAACGTTAATTTCGCCACGCTACCAAAATTTCGACACAAATATGATTGAAAATTTGGTTTGGCGCTGAAAGGATTTTTTATTGTGAACGTAAAAACCCATGACGGTACCACTGGCATCAATCCTGGTACTGTGTTTGATATCCATCACATCACGGTGGCGGAACTTGCAACCCTGGGCATGGAAGAAATCGCCTTCGTGAAACCTGTCATGACCGACAAGGGGCTGGCCTTTGCCATCCATGCGGCTGACGGTACCCCGATGGCAATCGCCTCCGACGCTTCACTGGCTCAGGCGGCGATTATTCAGCACGATATGCTGCCTTCTCTGGTGCATTAACCTCAAACCGCGCTAACCTGGGATCAAAATCCCAGGGAGCGCCACATGAACCAGCCACTGACCTTCTATACCAACCCAATGTCGCGCGGGCGCATGGTGCGCTGGATGCTCGAGGAGGTTGGCCAGCCTTACGATACAAAGCTGTTGGACTATGCGACCGATTTGAAGTCGCCGGCCTATCTCGCGATTAACCCGATGGGCAAAATCCCTACCATTGTCCATGGCGCAACCATCGTAACCGAAGTGTCGGCCATTTGCGCCTATCTGGCTGACGCGTTTCCTGAGGCCGGCTTGGCGCCTGCCCATGGCAGCCCGCAGCGTGGGCCTTATTATCGCTGGCTGTTTTTTGGCGCTGGCCCGGTTGAAGCGGCCATTACCAACAAATCCTGCGGTTTTGAACTGCCGCCGGAAAAATCCCGTATGGCGGGCTATGGCAGTCTCGAACTGACCATGAATACGCTCGCCATGGCGGTTTCGGCCACGCCCTACTTGGCCGGCGAGCATTTTTCCGCAGCGGATGTCTATGTCGGCTCGCAAATAGGCTTCGGCCTCCTCTTCGGCACCATAACCCCGCGCCCGGAATTCTCCGCCTATTGGGATCGGCTAAAAACCCGCCCGGCCGCCATCCGCGCCGCGGCAATTGATGACGCATTGCTGAAACCAGCATCTTAACCAAGCTCAACGATTTTCACCCGTTTGCCCTGCGCGGAGAGGGCAATCTCGCCTTTGATCAGCCTCAACGCATCGGCCCCGAACATCTCTCCCCGCCAGCCTTCAAGCGCGGGGTTCGGTGCATCCTCGTCCAATGCCAGCGCCTCGATTTCCTCGGAACTCGCGACCAGCCGCGCCGCGACATTATTCTGCTCTGCCCGCGCCGCCAACAAGACTTTCAGCAGCGCCACCAGAGCCGGAGAAGCCCGTTGCGACTCCCGCGCCCGCTCTATTTTGTGCAAATCGGCCTCCGGGATCGCCTTTGCCGCCGCAATCGCCGCCAGCAGCGTGACGCCGGATTTACCTTGCGCAAACCCAGATGAAATGCCTCTGGCCCGGGTCAAAGCGTCGGCATTATCCGGAGCCAAGGCAGCAATCTCAGGAATCTGTTCATCTTTAAGCAGACGCTGGCGGGGAATGTTCACCCGCTGCGCCTCGCGTTCCCGCCAGGCCGTTATGGTCTGGATCAGCGCCAGTTGCCGGCGGTTGCTCGTCCGCAGTTTCAGCCGCTCCCAGGCCCGATCCGGGTCAACTCGGTAGGTGTTAGGGTCGGCCAGAGCCGCCATTTCCTGCCCTACCCAATCCATTCGTCCGTCAACGCGCAACCTTGCCGTCAGCCGCTCATAAACCAGGCGCAAATGCGTCACATCGGCTGCGGCGTAGTTCACCTGCGCCGGCGTTAATGGCCGCGCGGACCAGTCGGAAAACCGGTGCGCCTTGTCGATATGCCCGCCGGTCAGCGCCTGCACCAGCGCATCATACCCCACCTGGTCGCCAAATCCGGCCACCATCGCGGCCACTTGTGTATCGAAGAGATTAGCGGGCACCGCGCCAAACATCTGCAGAAAAATCTCTACGTCCTGCCGGCAGGCATGGAACACTTTTACAATATCTGCCTTCGCCAGCAATGTCCCCAAAGGCGCCAGGTCGAGCCCTTTGGGTTGCGCGTCAACGACTGCGACCTCGCTCGTGCCGGCCAGTTGAACGAGGCAAAGCTCAGGGTAGTAGGTCTTCTCCCGCATGAACTCGGTATCGACTGTGACGAACTCTTCTTGTCCGAGCCGCTCGCAAAGGCTGGCCAAGGCTTCAGACGTGGTAATGAAAGCGGCGGGCGGAAACGCGGGTTCGGCTGGGTTCATGCAACTCCTATATTTGTCACAATGCTGCCCCGCCAGCCCTGGCGCGTCGAATCAGCCCTGTCCGGCTTGACAGGCAACCGGCCCTCGTTTCTTTCCGCCTCCATGGAACTGAATACAACCCACGCCTATCGCACCCACAATTGCGCCGCTTTGCGCGCCGACGATATTGGCAAAACCGTACGCCTCTCCGGCTGGGTCCACGCCAAGCGCGACCATGGCGGGCTGCTATTCCTTGATCTGCGTGACCATTTTGGCCTCACCCAATGCGTTTTTGCCGCCGGCTCGGCTGGCTTCGCCCAGGCCGAAGCCCTACGTGTTGAGAGTGTCATCACGGTAACGGGCGACGTAGTTGAGCGCGCTGCGGGCACCGCCAACGCCAAACTCCCTACCGGCGAGATTGAGCTCAAAGTGGCGGCGCTCATTGTCCAATCCACCGCTGACGTGCTGCCCATCCAGGTCGCCGGCGGTGAAAACTACCCCGACGAACTCCGCCTAAAATATCGGTTTCTCGATCTGCGCCGGGACGCCGTGCACAAAAACATCATGCTACGCGCCGGCGTCATCGCCTCGTTCCGCACCCGCATGATCGCCGCCGGGTTCACCGAATTTCAAACCCCCATTCTCACCGCGTCCTCGCCGGAAGGCGCGCGTGACTTCTTGGTCCCGGCACGCAACCACCCGGGCAAATTCTACGCCCTCCCCCAGGCCCCGCAGCAATTCAAGCAGCTTCTGATGGTCGCGGGGTTCGATAAATATTTCCAAATCGCCCCCTGCTTCCGCGACGAAGCCTCCCGGGCCGACCGCTCCCCCGGCGAATTCTACCAGCTTGATTTTGAGATGAGCTTTGTGACGCAAGAAGATGTCTTCAACACCATCGAACCGGTGATTGCCGGCGTATTCGAGGAATTTGCCGCCGGCCGCACGGTGACGAAACCGCCTTTCGTCCGCATTCCCTATGATGAATCGCTCCTGAAATACGGGTCGGATAAGCCCGATCTTCGCAACCCGTTGATCATTAAAGACGTAACCGAGGCGTTCAAAGGCTCCGGTTTCGGCCTTTTTGCCAAAATCATCGAAGCTGGCGGCATCGTCCGCGCCATCCCGGCCCCTGGCGCTGGCGCCAACCCGCGCAGCTTTTTTGACAAGCTGAACGAATGGGCACGCGCCGAAGGGGCGGGGGGTCTTGGCTACATTACCTTCAACGAAGCCGGTGCCCAAGGTCCGATCGCGAAAAACCTTGACGCGGACCGTGCCGAGGCGATCCGCAATGCCTGTGGCCTGAAAGCCGGCGATGCCGTGTTCTTCGCCGCCGGCAAACCGCTAGACGCCGCCAAATTTGCCGGCGCTGTCCGCACAAAGCTCGGCAACGACCTCGGCCTTATAAAGGCTGGCGAATTCAAATTCTGCTGGATCGTCGATTTCCCGATGTATGAGTTGGATGAAGACACCAAACAGATCGTGTTCAGCCATAACCCGTTCTCCATGCCGCAAGGCGGCATTGAAGCTCTTAATGGCCAGGACCCGCTGACCATAAAAGCCTTCCAGTACGATATTGTCTGTAACGGCATTGAGCTCTCATCCGGTGCCATACGTAACCACCGCCCTGATATTATGCTCCGCGCGTTTGAAATTGCGGGGTATGGCCCCGAGGAAGTCGAAGCCCGCTTCGGCGGCATGCTCAACGCGTTTCGCTTCGGCGCTCCGCCGCATGGTGGCTCGGCACCGGGCATCGACCGCATCGTCATGCTCCTGGCCGATGAGCCCAACATCCGTGAAGTCATCGCCTTCCCGCTCAACCAGCAAGGCGAAGACCTCATGATGGGCGCCCCTGCAACGGTGGATGCCAAACGCCTGAAGGAACTCTCATTGGCACTTGCTTTGCCGCCAAAGGCTGTGAAAACGCCGTAACTAGCGTATGTACCGCCAATGACCGAAACGCCGACCAACCTGATCCGTAATTTCTCCATCATCGCCCATATCGACCATGGAAAATCCACCCTGGCCGACCGGCTGATCCAATATTGCGGCGGCCTCACCGCCCGCGAGATGACTGAACAGGTGCTCGATTCGATGGACATCGAAAAAGAGCGTGGCATCACGATCAAGGCGCAAACCGTCCGGCTGGATTACCCTGCCAAAGACGGTAAAACCTATGTGCTGAATTTGATGGACACACCCGGACATGTTGACTTTGCCTATGAGGTAAGCCGCAGCCTCGCCGCCTGCGAAGGCTCGCTCCTGGTCGTCGATGCCTCTCAGGGTGTGGAAGCACAGACTCTCGCAAACGTGTATCAGGCGCTTGATGCCAATCATGAAATCGTCCCGGTTTTGAATAAAATCGACCTTCCCGCGGCCGATATTCCCCGCGTCAAACAGCAAATCGAGGATGTTATCGGCATCGATGCCTCGGAAGCCGTTGAAATCTCCGCCAAAACTGGGATCAATATCGAAGGCGTGCTCGAAGCTCTGGTTACCCGTCTGCCGCCTCCCACGGGCGACATCAACGCTCCTTTATCGGCTCTCCTTATCGACAGCTGGTACGACCAATATCTCGGCGTCGTCACTCTGGTCCGGGTCAAAAACGGCGTTCTGCGACGCGGCCAGAAAGTCAGGATGATGGCGACCGGCGCGGTGCACCCGATCGAGCAGCTCGGCGTCTTCACCCCCAAAATGAAGCCGGTGAGCGAGCTGGGGCCCGGCGAGATGGGCTACATCACCGCCGCCATTAAAACTGTGGCTGATTGCAAGGTGGGAGACACCATTACCGATGAACGCAATCCCACCGCCGAGGCGCTGCCCGGTTTCAAGCCATCGGTCCCGGTCGTCTGGTGCGGTTTATATCCGGTCGATGCCGACGATTTCGAAAAATTGCGCGACAGTCTGGGAAAGCTGCGGCTGAATGATGCCAGCTTCCACTACGAGGCCGAAACCTCGGCGGCCCTCGGCTTCGGCTATCGCTGCGGGTTCCTCGGGCTTTTGCACTTGGAAATCATCCAGGAACGTCTCAGCCGAGAATTTGACCTCAACCTCATCGCCACCGCCCCCTCCGTGGTTTACAAAATCTTCAAAACAAATGGCGAGATGGAACTTCTACATAACCCGTCCGACATGCCGGATGGCTCAGTCATTGACCATATCGAAGAACCCTGGATTCGCGCCACCATTATGGTGCCTGACGATCACCTCGGCGCGGTTCTGACTCTCTGTAACGAGCGGCGCGGCCAGCAGGCCGACCTCACCTATGTCGGCAACCGCGCCATGGCGGTGTACCGCCTGCCGCTGAATGAGGTTGTGTTCGATTTTTACGACCGTCTGAAGTCGATCAGCCGCGGCTATGCCAGCTTCGATTACCAGATCGAGGATTACGCCGAGGCGGACCTGGTCAAAATCTCGATCCTGGTCAATTTGGAGCCTGTGGATGCGCTCTCCTTCATCGCCCATCGGTCGGCCGCTGAGACGCGCGGCCGCTCCATCTGCGCCAAGTTGAAGGATCTGATCCCCAAGCAGCTCTTCAAAATTGCCATTCAGGCTGCTATTGGCAGCCGGGTTATCGCCCGCGAAACGATCAGTGCCATGTCCAAGGACGTCACCGCCAAATGCTATGGCGGTGATATCTCCCGCAAACGCAAGCTGCTCGAGAAGCAGAAAGAGGGCAAAAAGCGGATGCGCCAGTTCGGCAAGGTGGAAATTCCCCAATCCGCGTTCCTTGCCGCCCTAAAAATGGATGCCTGACCAGCGCTTTGGCTGCCCTTGAGCTACCGCCCGGCTTTAGCTAAGACCACCCAGCGTGGGAGAGATGGCCGAGCGGCTTAAGGCGCACGCTTGGAAAGCGTGTGTGCGTGAAAGCGTACCCAGGGTTCGAATCCCTGTCTCTCCGCCAAAAATTCCCGACATTTAGTTACCGGCGCTGACGGGGGTTGCCGGTCCAATTGTTTGAAATCCAGACACCGGCGGCGCTGCTGCGACAGGCGTTGGACCTGGTGCAACAACCGGCGCCGGCGCTATTACTGCCTCTGGAACGTTGCTTAACTGGTCTTGTTGCTGTTCATTGCGCCGAACCGCAAGGCTTTCTGCCGCGCCGTATCCTGCGGCGTACCCATCTTCCCAAAGCCGATGAAGCACGGCCGGATCAGGCGCCTGAACTATGGTCGAGGGTGCGCTTGTCACCGGGGCCGGTATCTTGGCCGCGCAACTGCAAAGTGTCACCTCACAAGCTAACAGCAAGACCATAAAAGCGAACCGGCCAGATAAAAACATACGCATGAAATAGCAATCTCACTGTCATAAGGAAAGCAGTTGCCTTCACGTTTCTGTCGTTTAAGCCGAGCAACTCATGCTAAGTTCGCCGAAACAAGGGAGATTGCCAGTGTCCGAGCTTGAAGATCCTGCCCGCCCTGTTCATCCGGACCTGCGGCGATTGGTATTCCGCACCTACGATCGTGCCATCGAATTGCTGATTCTAGGTGTGATTCCATTAATGCTGATCGCCCTGGTTTTTGCCTTTATCGAGGCGGTGATTGGCATGACTCACATGTTTCCATTGATCCAGGGCGCCTCACCGGATGATGCGTTTTCTCCTGATGAAGTTGCTCTCCGAATGCTGGTTGACCGCGTCCTGGACGTGATCATTCTCATCGAACTTTTTAACACTTTCATGGAATATGCACGGACGCGACATATCCGGCTATCCAACATTCTCGACGTAACAATCGTCTTCGCCTTGCGGGAAATTTTGATAAAATTGTACGCTCAAAATTTTTCCTCGACCGATCTTCTGGCATTGTGCGTCGTTGTGATTGTTTTGGTTTTGGCGCGAGGCATCACAACAAGTTTCTCCCGAGATCGGGACCGAGCCCGTGAGCAAGGTCGTCCGTGACTGGTCAAGCGGCGTTATGATCCATCTCGGGAGCAATCGATCCATGGTTTAAAACAGTGACCAGTAGCACCCCGCCGATCACGTTCCCGAGCAATGTCGGGATCAAAAATCCCATCAAATACTCGGAAAATCCGGCGGTCCCAGATAATACCGCATAAGCCGCTTCTGCCGATCCCGCGACCACATGTGATAGATGTGCAAGCGAGACGATATAAGTGATGATCAATATTACCCATAACCTTGCTGCCTGCGCACTGGGTAAAATCCACACCATCAAAGCGATCAACCAGCCGGCAAAAAATGCTTTAAGCAAGGTCACACCGAACACCGGTGGGATGGCTTCGGTGGCGATACTTTGAAACGCGGCTGTCACGTCTGGCGTGAAAACACCAGGCGCGTGGACCATGAGAGCAAATAGCCAGGTGCCAACGATATTTGCGGCCAAAACGACACCCCATAGCCGCGCGGCTGACATCAGGGTGGCGGTATCCCGCCGTGTCACGACGGGCAAAATGGCGGTTAAGGTATTTTCGGTGAATAGTTGCTGACGTCCGAGGACAACGATGATAAAGCCGACACTATAACCAAAACTCTCAATCGTGTGCCGCCATGGCGTATCTGGCAGGCTGGCCCGCAGCAGCGTCTCTGATAAAAACGAAAACCCCATTGATAATCCGCCGGCCAGCCCTGAGAGTGCAAGCGCGAGATTAGTTCGTTCTAACTCTTGCTCTCCATCCTCACGGATGATCTCATGAATAACCACTGCCCGAGGGGCCGCGTGCTGGGCGGCTTGAGATCTCTCCTCGCGATCGAGATGAGGCGATCCGGTCTCTTCATCATCTTCAGTATCAGCCATGGCATCGGTTTTCCAGAATCTAGCAGGTTGATGAATTCGCCGACAGAAATTCAAAATATGGCATCATTGTGTTGAATAAGGTGCTTATAATTTCGAATTACAACGGAAGCGGAGGGGTTAATCCTCCGTGATCGGCTTAGAAAATCGCAATAATTTCGTATGGTTTAGGAGAATTCTTTCGTGAGTTTTGTCGAGAATGGCAAAAACCAGCTCAACTGGATCGCATCGCCAGTCCGGCGTTCCGTTTCACGTGTCCCCGGTTGTGTACAGTGCGGGCGGAAGCTCGAAATGGACGGCCTCGGCAAATTCGCGCTTTCAGGACGTTGTGATGGCTGTACAACGGGTTGCTATGAGGGTGATGAATTAATTGAGGATGGCGGCGAGTTTTGACTAAGAATTAACTTAACTAAGTCCGGTACGGCCCGCGTTGCACGGTCCGCGATTGAGTAAGAGAAATCTGGGCTACCCGTCGGCGCTGGGTTTATCTCAATCGTTTCGCAATCTCGATGATTGCGCCGTGCTTTGGTGGCAAATGATGCAGCAGGATACACCTGACCTGAAGTGCCAATGGCAATGAAAATATCGGCTTTTTCCAGC
>Ga0116226_10006662_pt1 | contig 10382 bp, 10 predicted proteins | sample S1TSphfallax_FD_89692 | JGI IMG/M metagenome (GOLD analysis project Ga0116226, IMG submission 89692) | Host-associated microbial communities from peat moss isolated from Minnesota, USA - S1T2_Fa - Sphagnum fallax MG | ecosystem: Host-associated > Plants > Peat moss > Unclassified | place: USA...
ACCTTTGATAATTTTGTAGGTGCCTCCAATCAGGAAAGAGAGATGTTCCGGTTTAATTCTGGTGTCTTGACAACTAAATGATAGTTAACACCGAACTGCGCCTGAGCGCTACCAGGTTGCCATTTTTTGGGTTCTTGTTTTGCTGATTCTGAGTCTTCCACAACACAACCCGTGTAAAACTTGTTGGATGTATTGCTGCGTCCCTCATGAATTGCCCATGCTTTGGGAAAGCAAGTGGCTTTAATTCTAGAGAGCTATTTGCCTTTTACACCCACTTACTATTTTGGCACTAATTTTTGGCAATTCCTGTAGGATATGGTAAAAGTCCGAATAGCTCGACTGCTTACCAAAGATTCTTTTTGTGATTAAAACCACAATTCCAGGACACAAGAGCCAAACAAAAGCACCTACTCCTTATTTTGGGCTAATCGCTGCCATAAGGTTTCATACAGCGCTTCTGGCACTGCGGCGTGCAGCGATCGCCCTAGTTTATTTTTTTTTGAGCTACTTGGAGACAACTAGCCTTAGGGCAAATGTAGGCTGAACGACCCATGCCCCAATCTAATTGTACATTGGACGACGGAAATACGCGGACAATCCGCCAAAACTCTTCCTTTAAGCCTACTTGACGACAGCTAAGACAACGCCGATAATTTGGTTTCATTAGGCATTTTTGCTAAGTTTATCTTTGTTGTTGTCAACAATCAACCATAGACACCAATAAACTGCCAACCACTAATCATCCTCTCCTAAGTGAAAATCATCTGCATCTAATGCTAGTTCATCTTCAAGGTCATACTCTACTTCTGAACTATAGTCATCCTCCTCAAGTTGTTGTTTAGCTCTAGCAGCGATAAATTTTGCATCTTCGGCTGCATGATCGTATTTAGCTTTATCTTTAATATCAATCTTCCAACCAGTCAACCGGGCTGCTAAACGCACATTCTGTCCCTCTTTGCCAATTGCCAAACTCAATTGATCTTCCGCGACTAAAACGTGGGTTTGCCGAGTCTCCGGGTCCATGAGTCGGACTTCATCAACTCGAGCTGGACTCAAGGCGTTAGCTATATAGGTGGCTGGGTCTGGAGACCAACGAATTACATCGATTTTTTCACCCCTTAACTCATTAACTACTACTTGGATGCGCGAGCCTCTAGCTCCAATACAAGCTCCCACGGGGTCTACATCGCGATCAAGAGTATCAACTGCTATTTTAGTCCGCGGTCCTACATAACGGGAAGGGGGGTTAGCCTCCCGCGCTACAGCCACAATGCGCACAACTTCATCTTCAATTTCCGGTACTTCATTGGCAAATAAATAAACTACCAAACCAGCATCAGCCCGAGATACTAGTAACTGTGGTCCGCGCTGTTGACCTTGTGATACTTTTTTCAGATACACCTTAAAAGTAGCATTGGCTCGGTAATTATCATTCGGTAATTGTTCCCGTTTAGATAGTTCAGCTTCTACTTCTGGTTGACCAAAACCACTGCTAACCGCTAATATCACCGACTGCCTTTCAAAACGTAGAACTCTAGCTTGCAGAACTGTACCCTCAAGATCTTGAAACTCTTCTTGCACCATTTGACGCTGCTGATCCCGCAATTTTTGAGCGAGAACCTGCTTAGTTTGCATGGCTGCCATCCGACCAAATTCTCCTTGGTCTGGCGTGACATCCAGGACTACAGAGTCTCCTAGCTGTGCTTCTGGTGCTACCTGCTGCACCTCCTCTAAGGAAATTTGGTGGTCAGAATTACTCACTTCCTCCACAATAGTTTTAGTAGAAAGGACGCGAAATCCTTGTCCGTCAGTATCAAGTTCTACTTCAAAATTATCGAAATAATCTTCATCAAATTGCTTGCGCTCTAGATTTTGTGCGCGGCGATAACGTTCATAACCCTTAAGTAGTGCTTCTCTAATAGCTGATTGAACTGCCAAACGAGGTAAATTGCGCTCACGGCTTATACTTTCAATTAAATCTTTTAATCCAGGTAAACTAACCATTGACATAAAAATCTCCTTAATTTATCTGTAAGCACCCAGTAAAACTGACTGCAGAAGTGGCAATCAGGCATATTCTTATAACCTGATACGAACGTAGCCAATCGCTTTACCTTGCTTAACTTAGCCCATATCCTAGACTATACGCTCATATTCCTAACTACCAATTCCTAGTTCACAACGGTCGGTGGAGCGAGGTCGTGTTCAAGGTGGAGTTCCTCCACAGGCGTGGGCTGGCATCTAATTTTTAGCGACGCGCATCTAGTTGCACCCTAGTAACCAGAACACGAGGAATTTCAACTACACGACCTTTTTGGTTGAGATAGACTGTTGTTTCATCCCGGCGCATTAATTGACCAGTCCACTCTTGCTGTCCATCGTGGATTTGATAAGTGGAGATAACTACAGGAAATCCTTTAAAGGAAATAAACTCTCTGTCAGTTAGCAATTGGCGTGAAATACCAGGACTGGAGACTTCCAACACATATGCATCTGGAATTATCTCCGATGTATCCAAAGAGATTTCCAATGCCCGGCTCATCCGCTCACAATCATCTAAACCAGTTTCCTGTTCAGGATTACGGATATCTACTCGGAGAATTGGTGGCTGGTGGTTCGTGTGAAAAACCGCACCAACAACTTCCAACCCCAGTTGTTCTGCTACTGGTGTTGCTAAATCAATAATTTGTGGGACTAAAGGATGAGTCATTGCCAAAAATCAATAAAAAAAGTGGGTATTGACCCACTTCCTGCGATAGGGATATCTTTCAAGAAGTCTTTTGCGGAGCGGGAGCGTCTCCTGCTCCGGACGAACTAATGTTAATTCGCCTCTACCTTGAGTGTAACGTATTTCTTCAGATAGTCATTACTCATTAGTCATAAGTTCTGTTGTTGATGGGAGTGTTATTCTATTTTGGCAAGAGTACCACCTTTTGGCTCCACGGGGTCAACCGCAGCCTGTGTCCGCATCTGTCTAGTTTCAGCGATGATCTTGTCTATATCATCTTGGGATGGATGCTGGACATAATTAATTTTCACTTCTTCCAAGAAATCAAATAGTAAACTTTGGATTTTAGTCATTACATGTTTTTTCTGCAGCTCCCCTCCTAAAGCTGTACTAAAGCTTTCTACTAATTTAACAGAAAGTTTTTTAGTCACGGGATCAGTACTTATACCCTGTAGACTCTCATACAGACTTGTTGTGATCTGCTCAGATAACTGTTCGCTTAAGTAAGATTGGGTTTGTACTACTCCAGGAAGATTTTGGAAATTCTGATAAATAGGGACTTGTTGAAACGCACTAGAAATAGCATGGCGCAAAATGGCTGCCATTTCAGGTTGGACTTGAGGCATGACTTGCTGAATTATCGTCAGTACCAATAACTCAATCATTGCCTCTAGCTCATTAACTTGATTAGTATCTAAATAAGGTTTGGCATTTTGTCGTTGTTTTAGCCAGAGCAGTAAATCACCCCGTTGAATGGAACCCTGAACTTGATTGATGACTCGTACCACCACAATCTCTGTCAATTCTTCCGCAAAGTTAGCCAGAATTCCTTGGTTAACTTGCTGCTGTATTAGTTTCATGTCAACTAACTGAGATCTATCCAGTCGCACCATAAGCGGAATAATACGTAACCATCGAAAAAAAGGTAATAATAGAAGTAAATCGTACCAACGCCATAGCAGAGTTTCTATCCATCCTAAATAAGCGTACTTTCGTTTGAGATAGAAAATATGGCCAAGTAATTCCACTCCAAACAAAAATACAAAAGGTTGGTCAATTTGCCAAAATCGGTTGATAAATAAGCCATTTTCGCCTATTTTGCGGTAATAATTCACAAGCATTAACGGACGGATATTATGATCAAAAAAATTTATTTCCTGCGTCCAATGGTTTTGAGATAAATACTCTTGACTCCAAAAAGTTGCAAAGGCAAGTTTTGCAGATTCCTGATGGACGTGTTCTCTCATGTGGTCTTTGATTTTTTCCCAGATACCACTTTTCCCGGCTTCTACGAAAGGACTAGTATTAACCATTTCAATACTGAGATTCGTGAGAGTCTGTAATTGGGCTTTTACTTTAGGTGATGTTAATCCCCATAAACTGACTTGTTTCTCTAACACATCTACCGTTTCTAAATATCTTGTTGTTTCTCGATGCGGTTCAATACCTTTTATTGGATCATAAAACAAAGGTACTTGAGATACGTTCTGACCATAACGGTCATGAAAGAGCTCATACAGATACTTAACATAGGAACCCCGTAATGGGATGTAACTTAAATCAAACAAAATCAAGATGAAGTTAACAGCAATTGCAATTGCCATTAGGCGTTCAAACAAAAGATTATATTGTCGAGCAGAGTTGCCTTTATTCATTTTAGGGTTGTTGATTATACAGATTTTTCCTGAATTAATTTATATTAGTTTTTCGTCGCGAAAAAATTTGCAAAAGATGCAGTTAAAGAAACTTAAAAATGCCCTTTTAACATCTATATTGTTTTCAGGTGTCATTCACAGGAGTTTTTATGTGGTGTGATTTAGGAAAATCAAGAGCAACTATTGCTTTGACTTGTTTAGTGACAGCTAGTGTGGTGGTTTCCCCTGCTGCTTTTGCTGCGCATCATAGCATTTACAGTTCTAAGCAATTTCGTGCTGTCCTCAGAGGATTAGGGTACAATGTTAAACTAAGCAGCGAACCTTTGACTGATCCAGCAACAGTCAAAGAAATTAAACAGTTTCAAAAAGGTTATAGGCTAATTGTTGACGGTAAAGATAACCCACAAACAGCAAAACATGCGGCTCTGATTGTGGAAATCCTACAGGGAAATTTGAATCTAGTACTTAAACCAGCTAAACCGCTGCCTCGGGATCGTTTTTACGGTAGTCAAGTAGAGGATTCAGTCAAGGAGTATCAGAAAAAAAATCAACTTAAAGAAACAGGTATTGCTGATTTAGTCCTGCGTCAAAAACTAGACAAAGATGCTAAAGAAGTTCTAAGCAAATTATCAAATGAATCTGCTTCGCCTAAATCTCAAGCAACACCTACCCCCTCTACTAACGGAAAGGTTAAGCCTATGAGTAAGCCGATGGCTAAACCAACTAAACCAGCTAAACCCATGAAATCAGCTAAACCAGAGGTTACTCCCTCTTCTAAGCCTTAAATCATTACTGGGTAAGTGGCAGAGGGGAGCAGGGGAGCAGGGGAGCAGGGGAGAAAAGAAATTGATGCTTAAGTAGTTAAGTTTGATTAGGCTATTAATCCCTGAACTACATACTCCTATGCCATTATAAGTAATTTTCCTACTCTTTATCCCCCCTGCTTCCCTGCTTTTCAAGTGCCATATCCCAAAAATTTTTCGACAATTTGCAATATCCGTTCTGAAGCATGTCCATCACCAAAGGGATTGATTGCATTTGCCATAGCTTGATAAGCATTGGCATCGCTGAGTAATTCACTAGTGTAAGCTATAATACTTTCTTTCTTGGTTCCGACTAACTTTGCAGTACCAGCAGTTACTGCTTCCGGTCTTTCGGTCGTATCTCTTAAAACTAGCACTGGCTTACCTAAGCTGGGTGCTTCTTCTTGTAAACCTCCAGAATCAGTTAATAAAAGATATGATCGGTTAATTGCTCCTACTAATTCTTGATAATCTAGGGGTTCGGTTAAGAAAATTCGCGGGTGATTTCCCAATATTTGTTGCAGCGGCTCCCTGACTATCGGGTTGCGATGCAGTGGTAGCAGTAGTGCTGTATCAGGAAACTTCTCTAAGATTTGCAAAAACCCTGCTGCTATCCCCTGTAATGGTTCTCCCCAATTCTCTCGTCGATGGACTGTTGCCAAGAGTACGCGATAATTATTCCAGTCTAGGCCTGGGATTTTACAGTCAGGTTGGTTTTGAGCCACATTCAACAGAGCATCAATTACTGTATTACCTGTAAGGTGGATTTCCCCTACTACTCCAGAACGACGTAAGTTTTCTATAGAGTTGAGAGTAGGAGCAAAATGTAATTGAGTAAGTTGTGAAATTAACCGCCGATTAGCTTCTTCTGGGTAGGGGTTGAGTAAATCATCCGTTCTTAAACCAGCTTCTACATGTCCTATAGGTATTTTTTGGTAAAAAGCTGCCAATGTTGCTGCAAAAGCGGTAGTGGTATCTCCCTGTACTAGAATTAAGTCCAGCTTTTCCTGTTTAAATAAAGCCTCTAATCCTTGTAAGCTACGACAGGTAATTTCACTCAGTGATTGCTGGTGCTGCATAATTTCTAGATCATAGTCAGCTTTGATGTGAAATAACTGCATTACTTGCGTAACCATTTCACGATGCTGCCCAGTCAAAGCTATTTGCAACTCTAATTTTGGCGAATGTCGGAAAACCTGAATTACTGGAGCCAGCTTGATTGCTTCTGGACGAGTACCTAATACTATTCCAACTTTTTTCGGTTTAATCATTTTTTATGCGTAATTATATAGATTGTGATTATAAACTACAGATGCTGCAGATAAAGTTCCAGTAATTATTCAAACATTAAATTCAAACATTAAAAAACCCGGATGAACCGGGCGGATGCGTTATTTGTCAATTTTCGTGTTCATATTTACTTGATCTCGCAAGTTAAAGGACAAGCTGCATAAACTGTTGTCTGTGCTTTATCCGCTTCTCCATGCAACCAACTTAACCAGCGAATTTGGTTGGGATGAATACCTTTAGCAGTTAATACCCCTGCAGCAATTAAAACTGCCATGACATTGAACATGATTAAACCGCCTGCTACAAGCAATACGGCACTAGCTGGCATAATAGATTGTAGCACAATTGACAATAAGCACCCGACCGTAGCCATCACCACAACCAAGGGAAATCCCACAACTAATAAACATACTGCTAATGTAAATGTCCAAATTAGGAAGCTTTTGATCATTAACAAGGAGTATGTCTTTCCTAGATTAGAGCTTTGAGCCGAAACCATGACTTTCTCTCCCACTAAAATATACGGCAAAGTTGAAATTTTAATTCAGCTATTCCTAGCATTTCTACTTTTTAACTGAACTGAATCTTTAGTATATAAAAATATCCTAGGAAAATGAGCATTTATTTACTAAAGTTTACATTTATTTTGGCGGATTTATTTACTAAAATGCCGGGTTTAGATCTTACTTTGCCAAAATATTTCTGCATCTGTCTTATGACATATCCATTTCTGTAGAGCGATCGCAAAACCTGGGAATAATCAAGTCAAATCCAAATTTAGCTTAACATTTCTTATAAAAACTGCTATTAGTTCTCATAATCATCTTTCCATCATGCTCAATTCACAGCCACCCAAATAAAGTTGGAAAGATTTAGTATAACCAAATACTAGTGACACGAATTTACAATTGTATAAAGTGTATAATTGTTACAAGATAATTTGTGTAAAAAAATATGACAGAACCACATATTCGTAACGTACCGCCACCACCACCACCGCCACCACCAACGCACCGCCAAGCCACCCAAACTCTGGATACGAAAAACCAGAAGTCTGTGTCTAGTTCGGACAGAACAGTTCCACCAGTAAACAGGATTGTCACTAATGGAGATAACGGGAAAGCTACAGCACTGAATACGGCTAATAATTTAACGATCGCTGACAATGAACCTGAAGGATTGACCTTATACAAGTTAATTCGAGAAGCTTTTGAGCAAGGTTATTCGGATGTTCACGCTGGCGTAGGTGAGAGACCCCGCTTTCGTAACCGTGGAGAAATGCAAATAACTGAATATCCTGAAACTGACAAAGAAACTTTTATGAGTTGGCTCAGGGAAGTTATGAGTGAGAGCGATATTCAGCGCTTTCAAGAAACTTTAGAATTTGATGGTGCAACTCAGTATGATTTCGCCCGTATACGGATCAACATTTTTGATTCGCTAAAAGGGCCATCAATGGTATTGCGGTTGATTCCCATGAAGATCTTGTCTATTGACCAGTTGAGATTACCTCCAGTTTTTCGCGAGATTTGCCATTATCATAAGGGGTTAATTTTGATCACTGGCCCTACTGGTTCGGGTAAGTCCACTACTATGGCAGCCATGATTGACTATATTAATCGAGAAATGGCTAAACACATTATCAGTATTGAAGATCCGATTGAATTCGTGCATCAAAGTCGTAAGTCGCTGGTCAAGCAAAGGGAAGTGGGAATGCACACCCGGAAATTTGACAATGCTTTAAAAGCAGCTTTACGGGAAGACCCCGATCTGATTCTTGTGGGAGAAATGCGGGACAGAGAAACTGTTAATACTGCTTTGAAAGCAGCTCAAACGGGTCACTTAGTCATGGGAACCTTGCATACTAATAGTGCCGTGAAAACTATTGAGCGGGTTCTCAATTTGTACCCAGGTGAGGAACAAGGTCCAATGCGGGTGGGACTTTCTGAGTCTTTAGTCGCAGTTATTTCTCAAGGTCTATGCCGGACAACTGATGGCAAACGAGCAGCTTTCCATGATATTCTGATTAATACTGAAGCAGTCAAAGACTGGATTAAAGATGCTAAGTATGATGAAATTGTGGAATTAATGAAGCAAGCGAGTTTTGACGGTATGATCACGATGAATCAGTCACTGCTAAATCTCTATCAAGAAGGTCGCATTACTGAAGAAACTGCTCTGGAAATGTCACCAACTCCCAATGAGATGGCGCAAGCCCTCCGTGGTCGTGTTTAATCTGAATTAATCCGGTAGAGATGATTTAAAAATCTTCAAGTCAAGCTTTCCCAATTGTCAATTGCATGATTCCTCACAGATTGTCTGTTCCCCAGTTGTTTAAAGGTATTGCTTTGTTTACACCTGGAGGAGATGTGGTTTATAGTATCGACCCTGATAAGCAGAGTCGATGGCATTTACATTTATGTGCGGCTTTGCAGGAAATCTTAGATTTACCAGAGCCGCCACATTTTTTAGTTCCTTGCTATACAGCAACTATTGATCATTGGTTAGACCCCAGAACTCAGCAAATACAAACCTTTGCAGAAGCTTATCCAGCAGTTATACGTCATCAAGCTTTACTAAACACCATTTTTAATCTGAATCAGACTATTGAATGGCAAGTGGCTCCAAGACATGAAGGAACATGCGATCGCCTGGTAATAGCCACATATCGCCCATCTTTTCCCCAACTGTGGGCAGACAATGACTTAATCGTGCGTTTAGACCCGTCAAAAGTAGGCGCACAGTATAGCTCAACAACCTACGATCTAGAAGAAAAAAGCATGAATATTCCTGGTTATGTGTTGCGCTTATTCGTGACCGGACATAATGTAAATACGGAAAGAATTTTGCAAAATTTGCATCACTTGTTGGAGCGATCGCTAGTATTTCCCTACAGTTTAAAGGTAATCGATGTCTTAACGCATCCAGAACAAGCAGAAATTAATCAAGTATCTGCGACTCCTACTCTCGTAAAAGTCTGGCCACATCCTATTAGACGCATTGTAGGCAAATTGGATGACGTAGATAAACTATTACACATATTAGGTGTGAAACAGAAGTAAATTAACTATAAATACTCGCCAAATATTCACCAAATATTCAACATATGTACTTCACTTGGCTAGACAGTAACAGTTGGTTAATAGAATTAGCCGGACAAAGGATACTGCTTGATCCTTGGTTGGTAGACACTTTAACCTTCAACAGCTGGGATTGGTTATTTAAAGGTACTCGTCCCAATTCTTTACCAATACCAGAGAATATTGATTTGATTCTACTATCTCAAGGCTTAGAAGATCATACTCATCCATCAACACTCAAGCAGCTTGGACGCAATATTCCAGTTGTGGCTTCTCCCAATGCGGCTAAAGTAGCCAGAGATTTGGGATATAGCCAAGTCACAACCCTAAAGCATGGCGAAACTTTCATCTTGAATCAGCAGTTAGAAATCAGAGCTGTTCTTGGTGCTTTAGTGGGGCTAAATCTCTGGGAAAACGGTTATGTGCTCCAAGAATTAAGTAGTGGACGCAAACTATATTATGAACCCCATGGGAATCACTCGCCGCAACTCCAAGAGCTTGCACCAATTGATGTGGTAATTACGCCAGTTATCAGTTTAAGTCTACCTTTAGTAGGATCGATTATTAAAGGGATGAATAGTGCATTGCTAGTTGCTCAATGGCTGAAACCTCAAATCATGCTACCGACAGCAGGAGCTGGGGAAGTAGTTTATGAAGGACTAATAGCAAAATTCCTGCGGTCTCAAGGGAGTGTGGCTGAATTTCAGTTGCTATTAGCTCAAAACAATTTAGCTACTCAAGTAGTTGCCCCTAGTCCTGGTGAGAGGGTTTCTTTTTAGGTTAGGGGAAGGGGAGCAGGGGAGTAAGGGAGCAGGGGAGAAAGAAA
>Ga0116226_10006664_pt1 | contig 10380 bp, 10 predicted proteins | sample S1TSphfallax_FD_89692 | JGI IMG/M metagenome (GOLD analysis project Ga0116226, IMG submission 89692) | Host-associated microbial communities from peat moss isolated from Minnesota, USA - S1T2_Fa - Sphagnum fallax MG | ecosystem: Host-associated > Plants > Peat moss > Unclassified | place: USA...
AGAAGTATAATAAGATGGTTTGGATAAACTTGTAATATGGGCATAATATATTTAGTAAATATTTTAAATAAAATTTTAATATATTCAAAATATACACCAATTAATGTAACCATTATATTGAGGCTATTTATGTTAATAATATTATTTGAATACACATGGAATATGGTTGTTCATATACATTCAAAATATACATTTATAAATATCAGTACACCCAATTATATTCCTTAGAATTCACAAAATACACCTTTGTATATTCATAGGGTTGCAACTAAATTGGTGACATTTGCAACTAATGGGATATAAATTGTTCTCTGCTTGGATGAAAACCAAACTAAACGTTGTTCACATGGAAGGATGAACACCAAAATAGTTGCAAACTATTTGTAATGTAGTTGCAAATATGACCAAAACAAGAAATAGTTGCAAAAATGTCCAAATGTAGTTACAAATAACTAATAGTCGCATGTAGTCGTAAATAGAGTGGTTACATTTTGGCCAATTTCTACTAGTGATTCGTGTGCACATGAAATTCCAATTCCTAATTTGCAGGTATTAGAATTGGTGCTTCCATGTATTTCTATTTGATATGATCCTAAGTTTCTTGAAACTTTGTGGTCTAGATAAAAGGTTCTGTTTTTCTCATCAACTTTATGATTAATGCCATGATAAAGGTAAAGTTTTTTGTGAAACATCTATAAAATTGAGCCATACCATTAAAGACATAAATTTGGTATGGGTTTCTAGGTATTGGCATATTTAGTATTGCCTAAACCTTTTTAGGGTTTTGTATTTTTCCTTCCTTGGAAACTATGAACCCTAAAATCACTCTTGAAAATACCAAAAAGGCACATTTCTTTGGGTTAAGATTAATTTTATGTTTTCTACATTTCTAAAAGCAAACACTATGAGAAAAAGGGGTGTTTTGCAACTAGCCTTATAATTTAATTTTTGAGTTGCAACGGACATTTGTAACTCATTACATATATAGAGCAACTCATTGTAACTCAATTGCAATTTAGTCAACACAATTCATTTTCAACTACTATTCAACTCCATTATAACTACATTTATGATGTCATGCTAACATCATTAATCATCATCCATCTATAAAATCTAATACGTGGCATTATGAAAAGTTTTGGACATAAAAAATTTGAAATATTTATCTTCATCATCCATTATGATTATTAATGATGGTTCGAGATTGCAACATGTGACACAATAAAAAATTGCCACATGGCATATTAATTATATTTTGGAAAAGAAATGAAAAAAAATAGTAGCTACGTAGGTCATACATAACCATAGGTTGGTAGGTTGTAGGTCTTAAGACCTACATACCTATATATTTACCTAGGTCCTACCTACCTACATAGGTAGGTAGAAAGGTAAGACCTATTTTTTTACCTAGGTAAGTGAATAGGTAGGAAAGCATAAGACTAAGTCCACTAAAGAATAACCATGAAATTGTATTTTTTATTTATGTTTTGCTTTTAGGTTAAATCTTTTAATTGTTCATTAGTTGCGATTGAGCTATAATTATAACATTTAAATGTTCAAGCGTAGGTCAGACCTATGGGGAAGGATCCATTGTTTTTGGTGTTTAAACAAAACTTGAATCCCTCCTATTGGCACGTTTAATGCACAAAACATCATAAAAAAAGGAATAGAATTGATAAAATTATGGGCCTTCAAAATAAAGGGGTCAAAAAATTCAAAAAACAAACCACCAAATGTTACAAAGGCCAGTTCCCAAACACCCACAAAATTCCTTGTATGTTGTTTTGTTGTTGTTAAAGTTAACGATAATTTGTAGAACTTTAGCTGGTGCTCTTATAACACTTTAAATCATTTAAAATGAATAAGAAATAAGAAAGTGATGAGGTTTCAAACTAGGAAGGGTCCAAAGAAAAAAAAAACTTGTTTCGTAAGTTGGAAAACTTATTTATCTTCTTGTTATGTTTTCATTATTCATTTCCTTTACGTTTCAAAGATGATTCCTAGAACTTGAGGTAGTGCTCCCATAACATTTTAAATGACTCAAAATGAAACACATATGATGAAGATATAAAAAACAGATGAATATATATCTTTATTAAATTATAAGTAGTTATTTTATAGTCATAACATGGTTGAATAGTAGTAGTTTAGTAATGGTGGAATTGCGGACACATGGCATAATTGCATGTATGTACATTATACACTAATTGCAACATAGTTGTTGCTTTAGTGACACATTTATAATAGTTTTAAAGTAGTTGCCACATGCAACTACAATGCAACTCCTATAAAAGTCAAACATGATTGATTACATATGTATGTACAATGTGTATAAATTACCATGTAGAAGACCCACTTTCAACTCATTTGCACAATATTTGCACAATAGTTGTAATATACCCAAGGGATAGTTACATAACAGTTGTATACAAGTTGTTTTTTGAGTTTTAGTGGCAGGGTAGTGTGGTTTTGAGGGATGTGACTTCTCATAGTGAAAGTTTGAATTTCATCAAATAACTTTCCATATCATTATAGACCATGAAGTCATATGGAAATATTTTCATAAACTAGTCTAAATACTTTATGATGGTTTTGTTGATTGCTCTTTGGAAAGTTGGTGGCCCATTTTAACACCAAATGGCATCACCATCCAAACAAAAGCTCCCCAATTTGTGACAAAGGTTGTTTTGTATTTATCCTTAAGGGCTAAGAAAATTTGATAGTATCCTGGGTATCCATCCTATGACTTCATACCTTGTTATAGTGTTTAGTACCTCATTAGAAAATGGTAAAGGATAAGGATTTGTTTTGGTTGCCTTATTCAACTTCTTGAAATCCACACAAATCTTCAGTTTTCCATTCTTTTTAAACACTACCACTATAGGTAATAACCATGTAGCCTCCTTTATGAATTGAATGAATCTTGTTGCTAGTAGTTTATCAATATCATATTTAACAACTGCAACATAATTAAGGTTCAATCTATACCTTGCTTGAGGTGTTTAACTCAATTTTGTGTTGAACCAATTCTAGAGATATGCCTTTTAGATCTTTATAAGTCCAAGTAAACATTTTTTTGAATTTTTTGAATAACATTTGAAGCTCTTCAGTTTTCTCTTTTGTCAATTATGCATTAACTTTAATGTATTGTGGATTTGCTTATGTGCCAACATTTAGCTTAACAAGTTGTTGTTCTTCAGTCAAAGTCCAACTTATTATATGAAGATTTTGTAGCGATATTTTTGTTGGTGTTTCATCCATGTCAATATTAGTTTGGTTATGATCATAATAGATTTATAGATAAACCTTATTTTCCAATGATATCTTTGATATAAAGTAAAAGTCTTTTAATTTTGTTGTTGAGGGCACCACTTTTGTTGCTTTTTAATCTGATGTCCCTTGCTTTAAGTCAGAATCTTCATTGATTTTAATTTTTGACTCTTCAACACTCAACAATGAAATTGTTTCATCTAGGATAATGATTGTGTTAATTAAAAATACTTTTGGTCTTGTCTTGAAGATTACATCTTCCTTTTCATCTATTAGCTTTTCCACCATGTTATAACAAACAAGTACTTGGGGCTTTTTAGTTTCTACTCCCAGTTTCTTACTAATTGATATTGTTTAGACTATTCCATTACCTTGAACATTAATGAGATTATTGCCCTAATCTTATGTAACCTTTGCATCTCTAAATTAAGGTTTTCCTAATACATGGAATGAATAGAATCTACCACACTGTTTTGTAAAACAATAAATGTGGCTACATATGGTATACCATGTATGAGAATTTTCAAATTTTTGATGATTCTTAAAGGCTTGGTTCGAAAACATAAGTTATGGACAAAAAAAGGGCCGGGAGTCAAATTGACAGTTTGACTCCTCACCACTAAAAGTCTAGAATCGACTTAACTTCCGTGCGTGTAGATGGCATGCAACATACCATTGAAAAGCTTTCAATGAGGGCTACAACTTTGCTTCAGACCTGATCTCAATCTGAGGTCTGCACACAAAGTTATGGCGCCCCAAAATCGTGGGAGTCCTAACTTTGGCGATTTCGGGATTCCCACTTGGGAGTCCCGGGACAAAAAACCATTTGGATGTGGGTCCCGTGGAGAGGTGCAGAGTATACTACAAGGGGGAAGGTGATGGCTTCCCCCAAGTTCGGGATGTGGTGAGTTTTGTATGTCCATGTTACCTGTGGTGAATCTTAACACGAAAGGTATTCCAATTATGCACTAACAACCTTGTGTTGGTTTTGTGCAGGTCCATGTGAGTGAGTGAAGCTTATCAACTCTTCCAAGTCCCATCCCAGAGCTCCAACATGCCCCTCTACCCCTCTAAAGTGTTGCGAGCCAAGGAGCGTGCCCTGACTCCTTACTTTTCCACTTTTGTCTGTTTAAGACTCACATTTGAGTCCCTCAAAGAGTTGGGAGTGTGTCAGAATTGGTCTTGGTTTGGGTAAACCTAATTTTGTTCTAAGGTTTTTAATTATTTTGTTTACACTTGCTCCTCCATCTAACAAAACATCTTCAACAATGTTTTTCCCGACTTGTATTTGGATAATTGCCATCTGGTTATTTTCCTCTATAGTTGCAATGTCTACTTCAAAATGTGTCTCAACCATGGTGGCTACATTAGGCTTTCATATCACTTTAGTAGCCATATTGAGTTTTTTTGGTTTTATTTTTTGCCACATATATTCTTTAAGATTTGTTGTTATTTTCAGCAATTGACCTAACTTCAAAGTGTAGGTGGTTCCCAACATATGTTTATTGATATCTTGGAATATTTGTTCCATAAACATAATTTTATTGATAGGATTAATAGAAAAAAAATTATGACACAATTAGTTCTATGGACACCTTCGCTTCTGGTAATCATGCCCAACTTGTATTCCACTGTGTTTTCTACTTTTGATTCAAATTTTCTGGTGGGTCTTCTGCTTGCATCTCTTATATAATATTTACAAAAGATTGCTATAGTTTTTTTTCTTCTTCCTAATCACAAACATACTTTTTCTTGATTGGTTTTTTGTCCTTAAACACTTGTTTTTAGTATCTTTGCTCTTGGTGATAGCCATGTTAACATCCACTACATGAACTGAAGGATTTGCAACCTTGGGCTCTACCACATCTTGTTTATCTGTTGTCTTCACATCTTTGTTCTTAAACATATTCTACATGTTATTGTATTTAGAACAATCTATGATCTTATGTTTAATGTGACCACAAATATGACAAGAATACCTCATAGGTATTTGTATTTTGATTTGTTGAGTGGTAACTTAAAAAGTTACAGAAACATAATCTTCCTTTCTTTTGACAATAAATGTATTTTACTATTTGTCCTATGATAGTTTGCATAGTATATTCTTATTTTTTCTATAATTGTCTAAGGTTTTTAAGCTAATATTACTTTATTATTTTGTGGTACTAATAAATTGCTTATAGCCTCTACTTCAAAAATTCCTTCTTCACAAACCAAAGTTGCTTCCTTATGTTGTTGCAAAGTTTTTCTCTTCATGCTTGCTATTGCTACACACAAATATGATTATAATCTTGATCTAAAAATAATAATTAAAAAACTATTTGTTGTCTTATGTTGAAGACTATTGGCCAACTTCAATAAGTTTTCATGATAGATTTCCACTCTTTCATTTTTCTACTACTTCATGTTCTTCAACTATAAATAGACTTGTTCATCATTCTGAACTTTTTTATACCTTTTATAAAAAGCTAATTGCAATTCTGCAAAAGTACAATCTAGGTAATCTTCAATATAATTGTTACACCAATCAAATGTAATATCCTTGAAGGTAAAACTAAATGGATTAATAATTTTTGCGTCTTTTATTTCACCATTTACTCTAATGGCAGCTTTAAAAATTCTAACCTGAGCATATGGGTCAGAATCCTTCACATACTCAGGATAGTTAAATGGCCGATGATAAGGCCTATTTGGTGTTAATGGTGGCATGCCTAGATTCACCATTAACAATCCAAAATACCTTAAAGGTCGTGTAGGTCCTAGTGTGTCTGATGGTTGATTTGCGAAAAAATTGTTCACCTTTTTAGGCATCTTTTCATGCATTTTCACAAGTTCTGTTCCCCTTGGAGTTTTTGGTTTAAACCTCATACCAACAATAGTATGGATTGGTGCTATTATAAATGGAGCTTCAGTAACTATAATCATATGATTAGACATTGCCACAAAATATAATGGTACAGATCTTATTGTTTCAATTTGAAATTGGAAGTTCTTTCATAGGTTAACTCCAACATTGTTGTGATGTAATAGATTTGGTGTAGGAGATACATAAATACGTACTACATCTGCCATAGTCTGAGCTCTCATTTCCATTATGTTATTTCTTTATATTTGTTTTAAAACTTTATTTTGGAATTTTGACCCTCTCATGGTAGAGATCCTTTGGTTAAACTTGTCCATGATGATCTGCTCTTGTAGGTTCTAGATTCAAAATTTGGAAATGTTCAACAAATCCTTGTCTCACATTATCTTTAATAAATGAACATTCATTAATTTGATGTCCAATTTATGGTAGTATGTGCAACGTGGAGAATTAGGTATTACAACTTTGTTCACACTATGAATTCTTTATTCCAATCCCTTGGAACTCCACTAACAATGCTTCCATTCTATTGATTAAATCTTTGTTCATTGTATTTATTTTTGATAGCCACAAGTACACCTTTTACTACTATTAGTTTTGCTTTTGGTAAGACTATAGTTTCTTGTTTAATTACAAGTATTGGTTCAACTCTTTTGGACATTTTAATACCTTGAATTGTGGCTTCTTGTTCAACCATATAATGAATTGGAAGTTCAAAATTCTGAGTTTTTTGTTCAAATCCTTTTTTTTTCATGGTCCTCTTGATAATAAGGAGGTGAAGCAAATCTATACCTTAGTACTACTTCCTCCCTTTTTGAATTGTTAAGTTTTTGGTCTTCATCATGAATCAAATCTTCAAAATTATGTAGCTACATTAGTAGACCCATTGATTCCAATGCAATTTTCATTCAAAGTTCAGATTTTTGACTCCATCTAAATTCGAAGTGCGAGTTTACATTTTCAATTTGACATTATTTTCTCTTAGAATTTTGTTGCAAATTGTTGGTGCATTTTTATGCTTCACCAGTTTGCACTTCATGAGGAATAATAGGTTCTACCTGAAGCATTTTGTGGCCTTTAGGTTTCCCTTTTATCCACAAATGTTTATGTTTCAATTGAAAAATTCTTCTAAGTGTTACAAATTGCTAATTTATTTTATTTTCACACAAATTTTTGTTGATGGTAACAACATTTTCCATTTATTCATGTACTATAAATTTATTTAATTGTCTCTTCAAACTATTAGTTATAATTCTATTTTCCATTTTTCCACATCCTAATTCAAATCCGAACAAATTTATGCATTAGAACAAAATCCTCACAATTAGTTATTCTATTTAGATTTACTTCCTGAACAAAAACTTATGATCAAGATTAGAAAAAAAATGCAAAAAGTAAAACTAAAGTTCATTATCAATTTTTAGAAACAAAAATCCCAACAATAAGACATAAATAACATTCTCAATTTCACTTTGAATTTAGGCCCTGGGATGGTCGCCAAATGGTAAATACATAATTCTTAATCCTATATTTTGATTTAAATCTAGATTAAAAAATATCATAAAAATAATACTAATAAAATTTTCTCATTCAGATTTATTCATATCTAGTTTTAGAATTAAAATGAAATAATGAAAGTATGAGAAAAACATCAAAACAATGAATTTGGCTATGGAATTTAAACTTTTCCAAAAAAACAAAGTGCTCTTGTTTCATGCTCCATCAAAGTTCAATGTTCTACAATGCCACCTTTTCTTCCTTTTCCCAAAAGATATTCATAAAAAGAATAGTCCTATGTTCTATTCAAATTCAAATGGTGACAAAAATTATGTAATCTAGCTAGTAATTCCTAAAATAGTAACTAGGTAAGTAAAAATATACTAACTATTACCATGAGTAATATACTCCCTTAACATCATCACAACTATGTTGCAATAAGTCACTCATGTTGCAATTTGAATTCTTAATAGGAAGAAGAATATTGTGTAATTTTCCTTGATTTTTCACTTCAATCATGGCTTCCCCATGATATAATACATATATAGCAATGTAAATTCCATAACTTATTTGTGTACCCAAATGTTCTTGACAATCCTACATGAAACATTGGTTTGATGGGTTTGGGTGCGAGATGGCATATTCACATGTGAACATGTTTTGAAAATAACTCAAATTCATGTGGTCGAAGCAAGCTTTCTTTCTTTGAATGTTAGATGAAGTTATTACTATTGATAATCAATCTTGGCTCTAAATATATGTTTATGTGATGCATGGATGGAAAATAATTTTGATTTTTCTCACACTTTGTGTGGTTGGACGCGGACATGGGAATAATCTTATTGTTGTGATTATTCAATCCCTCATGTAAAAAAAGGGTTTGATTAAAAAACAACCACAAGGTTCATATGTTTTGGTGTTGATGGGCCCACACTTTTCCAAGGTTACCACATTGAAATGACATTTCAATTTAGGGTCTTAGCATGATTGGGGTACCCCATTTGGAACACTAAAGATTCACCCCTAAGACATTCAAATTCACCTTTTTCTTCACTTTTCCTATGACTTGTTTTAGATTTTTTTTTTTCATGTCCAATGAAATAATTTTGTTTTAAATTTTATATAGGCATTTAAAATAACTATTGTTTTCACTTATGAAACACTACATCAAAACTTGACATCTATGACTATGAAAAATATGACTAGTGACCATTTCTAATCATATAGTCATATATGCCGTGCTTTTGTGCCTAGTCATATTTTTGTAACCATGGATATGACGTACATGATTAAAAGTCTTCATGAATAGGAATAATACACGACTAAAAATCTTCTTCATGAACACCATATAATTATTGAATAATATACAATTTCAAACATTAAAAACAAGTAAAAAGGGAAAAACTAAAAGGTAGACACATGTACCTAATAAACATATTATAAACTTATAGATGATCAAACACATAATTATTGGACAAGTAAATAACTAATACCTTATAATTTTTAGAACTTTTGCCTTAAAGTCACCAATTATTTAATGTGAATTTCTAGATAGTGGTTAAAACAAAATTTGGGGAATTTTTAAATTTTTTAAAATTGCACAAAAATGGAAGACAAATTGCCAAAGTTCTTGAAACATAAGATTAAATAAAAAATTGATGCTTATAATATAAATTAAAAATTTAAGTTGAGATTGTTGTTCAAAGGTTTATTTAAATGAATACATATTTTTTATATTTTGACATTAAATAATGAAATAGATTTTTATTTGTGATATCCAATGAATTTCAAAAGAAATCCACATGCCCCAAAATGGCATTTTTTTCCATGTTTCCATGTGATGGGTAACAAATAATATAAAACATTTGATCTAAATTAATAATTTACCAAAATATTTGGTCATACAACTTGGAATTTTAAATATTATATGTATATTAAATCACATTTAATGAATTGAAAGAAATTAAAAATAATATTAAAATTACTACTCATAATAAAATGTGATAAAAAATTATTAAATTAAAAGTGTATATATTAATAATTATGAAATTTAAATAATTTAAATACTTTGTATAAAATTTTGAAACATTGAAAATAATACCATATGTTTCATAGATAACATATTTTATTTATAAATATTTTTTTATAGTTAGAAATAAATATAACACATGGTAATAAATACAACATTTGTACCATTTTCATTGATTCATTATATTTTTAAAGGTGGGAAAATTATATATATATTTATATATGCATACCTTACTCATAACCCTACCTACCTATCATATTACTTACTGATCATGCTACTTACCCTACTTATTTATAGGTAGGTAGGTAGGTAGGATTCATATGTATACATACCAAAAAATAATGTTGATTTTAAATATGTTTGTTTACAAGTTGTATTATGAAGAAAAGGTTTTTTTTTTCCAAGATGTCATTTTTGTTAAAATGTATGAAATAGTGAAGATTCAAATGCATTTTTAGTCAAATTACTTAATGCTTTCTTAAATTTCTTTTATAGATGTGTAGATCTTGGAAATATCTTTACAAATGAAATTTGGACAAAGTATGAAAAGATAATAATGGTCAAAGTTGGGCACTTTTGTAGGTGATAAAGGACGATATGAAATAATGTTGTAAATTTATCTCATATCCTTTGTGAACAAGTTCAACTTTGGAAACTATATAAGTAGGTGAAAAAGTATTGGTTTCCACACAATATATGCACCAAATATATTCAAAGTGCA
>Ga0116226_10006665_pt1 | contig 10379 bp, 8 predicted proteins | sample S1TSphfallax_FD_89692 | JGI IMG/M metagenome (GOLD analysis project Ga0116226, IMG submission 89692) | Host-associated microbial communities from peat moss isolated from Minnesota, USA - S1T2_Fa - Sphagnum fallax MG | ecosystem: Host-associated > Plants > Peat moss > Unclassified | place: USA...
CTCTGGTCCGGGGAACGTATCGATGGAATCGGGCTCTGGGCCAATCTCAAAGAACAACGCCTGCGTCTGGAATCACATGTGCATGGCCTATTCCAGGCTCATTGAGAGCCTCATCAAGCGACTCACGCGGAGACTCACGAGCGCCGGGTCATCGCGACGGCGGACGCTGCCGCTCCCGCTCGCGTGGGCGATGGCGATGGCGATGGCGATGGCGATCGTCTCGGTGACACCGGCGGGCGCTACGTCGCCGATCGACGTCGGCCACGACAGCGACCAGCCGATCAAAGTCGATGCGGCCTCCTCCGAGGTCGATTACCGCTCGAACACCATTGCCTTCCGCGACATTGTCATTACCCAGGGTACGACCCGGGTCGCGGCCGAGCACGCCAACGCCACGGGCTTGAATTTCCTGGATAGCCAGTGGACGTTCTCCGGCAACGTCCGCATCAATGTCGAGGGTGGCTCGCTCGACTCGGAGAAGGCGGTGGTGAGTTTCGTCGACAATCGCGTTTCGAAGGCGGTTATCACCGGCGAACCGGCCACCTTCGAACAGAAGTTGAAGGGTGAGGGCCGGCTCGCGCGGGGTCGCGCCGGGGAGATCGAGTACGACCTGCGCCAGGGAACGGTGCGTCTGACGAAGGATGCGTGGCTGAGCGACGGGCGTGACGAGCTCACCAATCAGCTCATCGTCTATGACATCGCTGGCGAGCGCGTCCAAGCGCAAGCCGTTGCCCGCGACCCGCAGCGGGTGCACATCACCATCCAGCCGCGCAAACCGGGCACGGCAGCCTCGCGGCCATGACCCGGCCGCACGCCGAGCTGCGCGCGACGGGTCTCGCGAAACGTTACAAGTCGCGCCAGGTGGTGCGAGATCTGTCGGTCGCGGTCGCGAGCGGCGAAGTCGTTGGCCTTCTTGGACCGAACGGCGCCGGCAAGACGACGGCGTTCTACATGATCGTCGGCCTCGTGCCGCCGGATTCCGGCCGCATCGAAGTCGAAGGCGAGGATGTCACGCTGCTGCCGATGCACGCCCGTGCGCAGCGCGGAATCGGCTATCTCCCTCAGGAAGCGTCGGTGTTCCGGCGGCTGTCCGTCGCCGACAACATCCTCGCCATTCTCGAGACGCGCGACGATCTCGATCGCGGCGGTCAGGAAGAGCGCCTCGAGGAGCTGCTCGAGGAGCTGCGAATCGGGCACGTGCGCGCGAACCTCGGTCTGTCGCTCTCCGGCGGCGAGCGGCGGCGAGTGGAAATCGCGCGCGCGCTCGCGGCCGAGCCACGTTTCATCCTGCTCGATGAGCCGTTCGCGGGGGTCGATCCGCTGTCCGTGATCGACATCCAGCGAATCATCCGGGAACTCGCCGCGAAGGGCATCGGAGTCCTCATCACGGACCATAACGTACGGGAAACGCTGGGAGTTTGCGGCCACGCCTACATCGTCAACCAGGGAACCGTAATTGCGTCCGGTTCCGCCGAAGAAGTCCTTGCCAACCCCCAAGTCCGTGAGGTGTACTTGGGTGAGTCGTTCAAGCTTTAGTCATCCCTGACAGGCCTTTTCCACAACGGCATTCCGTTCGTGTCCCCATGTTCGTGTCCCCATGTTGAAGCCCTCGCTGCAGCTCAAGCTGGGTCAGTCACTGACCATGACCCCGCAGCTGCAGCAGGCTATTCGCCTCCTGCAGCTTCCCTCGCTCGAGCTCCAGGCACATATCCGGGAACTCCTCGAGAGCAACGTCATGCTCGAGGCGGAAGAGGAGTTCGAACCGACTAGTCTGTTCGAGACCGTCGCGGACCCGGTGGCGGATGCGGAGATACGCCCCGCCCCCGCGCTCGAGCCCGAACCTCAGGACTCCGTCGAAGTGCTCGAGGACAACTGGAGCGGCGATAGCGCGGGCGGCCCCTCCGACTCGCCCTGGAATGGCGGCGACGACGACCGTCAACAGGAATACGCCGACGAGACCGGTCGCTCGCTTCATGAGCACTTGCTGGGCCAGCTCGAGATCGCGACGCTCACGCCGCGCGAACTCGCCATCGCGAGCGCCATCGTCGATGCGATCAACGACGACGGCTACGTCACGGACCCCCTCGATACGATCGCCGCTACGCTTCTGCCTGAAGTCATTTGCGACACACTCGAGGTCGAGCGTGTGCTCGAACTCGTCCAGCGCCTCGATCCGCCCGGCATCGGCGCGCGCACGGTGGGCGAGTGCATTACGTTACAGCTGATGCAACTCGATCCGGCGACCCCGGGACTCGACACCGCACTCGCGATCGCCGCTCGCCACCTCGAGCTCGTGGCCGGGCGCGAGTCGACGCTGCTCAAACGGGAGCTGCAGGCGAGCGATGAGGAGATCGCCACCGCGCTCGCGCTGGTGCGCTCCTGCCATCCGCGGCCGGGATCGATCGTGAGTGCGGCGGCGGCCGAGTACGTGGTACCGGACGTGTTCGTGCGGCGCACCGATCACGGCTGGTCGGTCGAGATCAACGCCGCGACGCTGCCGCGCGTGCGTCTGAACCAAGGCTACGCCAGCCTCATCGGCCGCGCCTCGAGTCACGCCAGCATGCGCGCCCAGTTGCAGGAGGCGCGCTGGCTCCTGAAGAGCCTCGAGATCCGCAACGAGACCCTCACCAAGGTGGCGCGCTCGATCGTCGAGCGTCAGATCGAGTTCCTCGACAAGGGCGAGGAGTTCATGCGGCCGATGATCCTGCGCGACATCGCCGAAGCGATCGAGATGCACGAATCGACCGTGTCACGCGTGACCTCCGGAAAGTACATGCACACGCCGCGCGGCGTGTTCGAACTCCGTTATTTCTTCTCCAGCCAGGTCGAAGGCGCGGATGGCTCGGGAACTTCCTCCACGGCCATCCGCGCCAAAATTCGCAAGCTCATTCGCGAGGAAGATCCGAACGCGCCGCTGTCGGACAGCCGGATCGCGGAAATTCTTTCCGGAGAAGGCATCCCGGTCGCGCGCCGTACGGTAGCCAAGTACCGCGAGGCGATGACCATCGCGCCGTCGAACGAGCGCCGGCGTACCGCCGCTCGCCAGAGCTCCTAGTTAGACTAGAGTCAGATCCGAGTCAGCCACCGAAGGAGACGCAACCATGCAACTCACCGTCACCGGCCATCATGTCGACATCACCCCCTCGTTGCGCGCCTACGTCGATAAGCGCTTTGAGAAGGTTCTGCGGCACTTCGACAGTCTGATCGACATCCACTGCGTCCTTACGGTCGAGAAACTCCGCCGTAAGGCTGAAGCCACCATTCACGTGAGTGGCGCCGCGCTGCACGCCGACGCCACCGAACCCGATATGTACGCCGCGATCGACGTGCTCTCCGACCGCCTCGACCGGCTGGTATGCAAGCACAAGGAGAAGCTCACCGATCATCACGCCGCCCAGGCGCAGAAATCCGCGCGCGAGCTCTGAACTCGCGGCCCGACCCGCCCCCACCCGATCCATGCGCCTCGTCATCGTCAGCGGCTTGTCAGGCTCCGGTAAGACCGTGGCGCTGCACATGCTCGAGGACCTCGGGTTCTATTGCATCGACAACATTCCCGCGGCGCTGCTGAAGTCGTTCATCTCGCACACGCTACAGGCCGCGGAGTCGAGCTACGAGCGGGTCGCGGTGGGTCTCGATGCACGCAATACCAGCAGCGAGATCGGTACCGTTCCGGCGCTGGTCAACGAGCTCAAAGCGAGCGGACTGCAATGCGAGGTGCTGTTCCTCATCTCGAGCGACGAGGAAATCCTCAGCCGCTTCGCCGAGACCCGGCGCAAGCATCCGATGTCGGGCGAGGATGTGGGCCTGCGCGCGGCAATCGCCATGGAACGCCGCCTGCTCGAGCCGATCGTCTATGCCGCCGACATGGTGATCGACACCTCGCGCATGGGGGTGCACCAGCTGCGCGACGTGATCCAGAAGCGCATCGAAGCGCGCGAGTTGGGACGGCTGTCGATCACCTTCGAGTCGTTCGGCTACAAGCACGGCATACCGGGCGACGCCGATTTTGTGTTCGATGCGCGGGCGCTGCCGAATCCCTATTGGGAGCCCGGGCTGCGCGCTCTCACCGGACGCGACCCCCCGGTGGTTCGCTTCCTCGAGGGGCATACGGCGGTACGGCGCCTGCTCGAGGACATCCGCGATTTCATCGCCGCGCGCATCCCGGAGCATGCGCGAGCCAACCGACAATACCTCACCGTCGCCGTCGGCTGCACCGGGGGCCAACACCGCTCGGTGTATCTCGTCGACCAACTGGCCGATCATTTCGGCGCACAATATTCAGGCGTGACCTTCCGCCACTCCGCGCTTCCCGACACCGGGCTATTCGAGGTGCGCGAGCGCTCGCTGCGCGAGGCCGCTCAGCCCATTTGAGTCAAGGGCGCGCCGCTGACGAATGGCACGAGTTCCGCGCGACGCGCCATCGCATCCCGATAGCCGAGGTCGATCAGCGCGCGGGTGTACCCCGACTCGAACAGCAAATAACTCGCGAGCTGACTACCGGCCGCGCCGCGCGCGCCGATCACCCGCAGCAGCGCCCGCAGCGGTAATGGCAAGGCCTGGAGATGTTCGAGCGCGATCGTGCGCGGATCGACGCTCGGGGCGAGCATCAGGGTATCGACCCGACGCGTGCCGTGCGCGGCCTCCGGAGCCTCCCCCACCACCTCGTTGATACGCTGGATCTGCTCGAGATCGGCGTAGATCTGATCCATGAACAGCGTATCGAGCATGTAGCCGAAGATTTGCCCGAGCGAGGGCGCACGCGGCTCTCGTCCCCGGCCCACCACCCCGGCATCCTCCTCGGCGCCGACCCCGATGACGAGCAGCCGGCTGGCGCCCAAGTGAATGGCGGGCGAGAGCGGGGCGAGCTGGCGCATCGCGCCATCGCCGAAATATTCTCCGCCGAGATCGACCGAGGGGAACAGGAACGGCACCGCGAGACTCGCCATCAAATGGTCGAGAGAAAGCGTCGTGGGGCGCCCGGCGCGCGAATTACGCGACCAGGCAGGCACGTCCGCGGACTGGAAGAACGCCACCGACTGCGCGCTCGTGTAGCCGGTCGCGCATAGCGCCACCGCCCGCAGCCGTCCGCGAGCAATGTTCTGGTCGATCCCAGACCAGCTCACCGATCGGTCGAGCAGCTCGCGCAGCGGCGTGTTGTCGAACAGCGAGCGCGGCGGCGGCAGCAGCCATCCCCCGGAAATCAGCGCGGCGAGCCAGTGCGCGCCCGAGCGCAGCATATGCGGCGGATCGACGCGGAACACCTGCTCGACTTGGAAGTTCGACCAGACGTCCTCGAGCGCCGCGACCGCGCGCCGCCAGCGCCCGACGGTCGAGGCCAGTACGGCGGCCAGCGCGCCACCGGCGGAGGTACCGACGATCACCGGGAACGGATTACGAACGCCCGGCACGATGTCCACCAGCGCCTTCAGCACCCCCACCTGGTAGGCGGCTCGCGCGCCCCCGCCCGTGAGCACCAGGCCGACGACCGGACGGCGCCGCGGATTGCGCTGCATGGGGGTGGAGTTACGGATGGCGGGGTGCCCCCGGTGCGCGAGGGCCGGCGGCAGGCCGTAGCGCTTCGCGACGACGCAGTTCCCGCATGGCCGCATCGAGCCCCTCGAGCGTGAGGCCGAACATGCGCCCGCCGACGAGTTCCCGGGCGATGCGAATCGAGGGCACGTAGTCCCAACGTTCCTCGGGCTCCGGGTTGAGCCATACCAGGCGCGGAAAACTCGCCGTCAGGCGCTCCATCCAGGTCGCGCCGCTGTCCGCATTCCAGTGCTCGACGCTCCCGCCCGGCTGGGTGATTTCATAGGGACTCATGGTCGCGTCGCCGACCAGGATCACCCGCCAATCGGCATTGTAGGTACGCAGCACTTGCGAGGTTGCCGTCACCTCCGACAGGCGGCGACGATTATCTTTCCACAGCCGCTCGTAGGGAAAATTGTGGAAGTAGTAATACTCGAGGTGCTTGAACTCCGCCCGGGCGGCCGAGAACAGCTCCTCGCAAATGCGCACGTGGTCGTCCATCGAGCCGCCCACGTCGAGCAGCAGCAACACCTTCACCGCATTACGCCGCTCGGGTACGAGCTTGAGATCGAGGAACCCCGCGTTGCGCGCGGTCGACTCGATGGTGCCCCCGAGATCGAGTTCCTCTGCCACACCCTCGCGCGCAAATTGCCGCAGCCGCCGCAGTGCCAGCTTGAGGTTCCGGGTTCCGAGTTCCACGCGATCATCGAAGTTACGGAATTCGCGCCGGTCCCACACCTTCACCGCGCGTCGCGCGCGGGAGTTCTGCTGACCGAGGCGCATGCCTTCAGGGTTATAGCCGTCGGCTCCGAAGGGCGAGGTACCGCCGGTACCGATCCACTTCGAACCGCCCTCGTGACGCCCTTTCTGCTCCGCCAGCCGCTCACGCAGCGTCTCGAGCAGCTTATCCCAGCCGCCCAGCGCTTTCACCCGAGCGCGCTCCTCTTCGGTCAGCACCCGCTCGCCGAGCGAGCGCAGCCAGTCCGCGGGAACCTCGGCGACGAGCGCCTGAAAGAGCTTCTCGGCGCCCGCGAAATGCTCGGCAAATACGCGATCGAAGCGATCGTAGAGCCGCTCGTCTTTGACGAGACTCAAGCGGGCGAGATGGTAGAACTCGAGTGCGGAGGCGAATGCGAGCCGGGACTCGAGCGCTTCCAGCAGTCCGAGGAATTCCCCGAGACTCACCGGAACCCCGCCCGCCCGCAGCTCGAAGAAGAAGCGCACCAGCATCAGGATGCCTGCCGGATCAGCGCGACCGGCGGTTCAGGAACACCAGCTGCTCGAACAGGTGGACGTCCTGTTCGTTCTTGAGGAGCGCGCCGTAGAGCGGCGGAATCATCTTCTTAGGGTCGTCGCTACGCAGCGCTTCGGCAGGAATATCCTCGGCGACCAGTAGTTTGATCCAATCGAGCAGTTCGGAGGTGGATGGCTTCTTCTTGAGGCCCGGCGTATCGCGCAGCTTGAAGAACGCACCGAGCGCCTCCGCCAGCAGCTCCCGCTTCAATGACGGATAGTGCACCGCCACGATGCGTTCCATGATCTCGGCATCCGGGAAGCGGATGTAATGGAAGAAGCAACGGCGCAGGAACGCGTCCGGGAGCTCCTTCTCGTTGTTGCTCGTGATGAGTATCAGCGGCCGGTGATGCGCCTTGACGAGCTCCCGGGTCTCGTAGACGTAGAACTCCATCCGATCGAGTTCCCGCAGCAGGTCATTGGGGAATTCGATGTCCGCCTTGTCGATCTCATCGATGAGCAGCACCGGGCGGCGCGACGACTCGAAGGCCTCCCAAAGCTTTCCCTTGACGATGTAGTTACGGATGTCGTGCACCCGCGCATCGCCGAGCTGCGAATCGCGCAGACGCGACACGGCGTCATACTCGTACAGCCCCTGCTGGGCTTTCGAGGTGGACTTGACGTGCCACTCGAACAGCGGCATGTCGAGTTCGCGCGCAATGACTTCAGCCAGCTGGGTCTTGCCCGTACCCGGTTCGCCCTTGATGAGCAGCGGTCGCGACAGCGTCATCGCCGCATTGACTGCGAGCTGAAGTTCGGGGGTTGCGATGTAGGTACCGGAGCCGTCGAAGCGGCGCGCGTCGTTGGCGTCTGTCATGGACCGAAGCTTAACGCTTCGCCTCGGATTTGGCGGGATCGAGTTCGAGGGCGTAGCGGACCGGCCCGGGACGAAACGGCGCGGGCCTGCCCGCGGCCCAGTCGGCGAATCCCGCTCGATAAAAGGGCGACAGCGGATGTCCGCTCGCGCCACCCGGTAGCTCGAGATAGCCCGCCTCCTCCCGCCCGGGCTCGACTGCGAATCGCTCCGAGGCACCAAAGGCGCCCACCTGCACGCGAGGCATGTCCTGATCCCCTGGCAGTCGCAGCTCCGGCATGTCGAGGTACTGCGCCACGAACCCCGGCAGTGAGGACGAAAGGGGATGGCGGATCTCGACCGGATGGGTCGATTCGTAACCACAGCTCGCGAGCGTCCGGCAGCCGCGGGCGAGCTCGTCCAGCGTCGCGTCCAGCGCCTCGAGTTCGAATGCCCGCCAGCTCGTTGCGACCAGCGGCAGAAGATGCGCGGGCTGGCGCGTCACGAGCTGCCAGAGAGCGCCTTCGAACTGCGGCGGGGGCGGCCCGCCCTGGGGGTCGCCGGCGCCATCGCGTGCATCGAGCGCTCGCAGGATAAGTCTCCAAGCACGGTCGGCGAGAACCTCGTGGAAGGTCCGCACCAGTCGATAGCTCACGGAACCCGGGGCGGCTTCACCGGACCAGTCGGCGATGAGCCGTCGAAATTCGCCGCGCTCGAAATGCCCCGCGGTCGCGCGCTCATCGAGTAGTTCGAGCAGCTGCCGTTGCCAACGCGCGAGGAACAGCGCGCGGTCGTCGAGCTGAATGGCCAGCATGTTTGCCGGGGTTGCGGGGTAGACGACGCGGCGCAGATCGTCGCGGATCTGCTGCGCCCGCGCAGCGAGATCATAGGCGACCCCCGAAGCGGCGTGCGCGCCGCTCAGGATGCGCTCCGCATCGCCGTCCATGACCCGCGCATTCGCGCTCCAGAGTATTCCGTCGGCCGGGTCGCTGAGCCGCGGCTGGGCCGCGGCCTGCCGCCAGGGTAGGGTTCCGGTATTGCGGCGGAATGGCGGCACTCCGCTATCGTCGGGGATGCGGCCGATCACCGTCCAACCGATGTGGCCGCCGTTGTCGCCGACGATCAGGTTCTGGGGCGGAATTCCGATTTCCGGCGCGAGCTCGAGCGCCTCGTCCGCTGACTGCGCACGCTCGAGACGCAACAGCCCGAAATTGGTCGCCGTCGGGACCGTGGCGAGCCAGGCGACGATATCGCAACCCGGCGCGGTCGGATTGCCCGGCCCGGCGAGGCCCGGAAGACGGACGCCGGACGGGGCCGCCTCGACCTCGAGCCGCTCGGGGTTGGCGCCGCGAATCCGGATCGTCTCGGCGTAACGTACGAAGGACTCCCGCTCGCCATCGGGTCGCAAAAGAGTGTGATCGGCCGGACAGCTCATTCGGGTCACGTCGAGCCAATCGCCGAAGCTATTGCTGAAGCCCCAGGCGATCCGGGTATTCGAGCCCGCCACCATCACGGGCGTGCCGGGCAGCGTGACACCGCCGAGATCGAGACCGGGATCGCTGGCCGAGGCCGCGACGATCAACCGCAGCGGATACCAGACGGCTGGCACCCCGAGCCCGAGATGCATGTCGTTGGCGACGAGTGCTCGGCCATCCGCGGTGTGCGCGCCATCGAGTGCCCAATTATTACTGCCGAAGGCGGGCGGTCGTCCGACGGACGAGTCGCGGCCGACGGCCGACACCGCGCTCAACAGATGGATCCCGACCGGCGCTGGCCGCAGGCGCAGATCGAGCGCAGCGGGCGACGGAATCGGCGGGTCCAGAGGGTAGGCGGGCGGCCCCTCCGGCCCCGCCACGGGCGCGTCCCAGCTCGTGCCGCGCGGAAACAGGAAACGCATCGCCGCGGCCGGATCCTTGGAGCCCTGCGCCACGATCGCCCGCTCGACCGACTCGCGTTGCAGCTCGCGATCGAGCTCGGGGTACTGGAGCTGCCACCACATCGCGAGCCCCGTGAGGAGGCTGTCCTCTTCCCGCCAGACGGCCGGGCGACTGCCGAGGAGCCAGTATTCCCAGGGCCGGCTGCCGAGCGTCGCGAGCCCCGCGTTCACGCCGCGGGTATACGCGAGCAGCGTTCCCCGTTCCTCGGGTCGCAACCCGGCCAACGCAGCCCGCGCGACCGCTCTGAAGCGGAACAACCGCGCGCGCCGATCCTGCGGCAGTGCCGCGGGACCCAGGATTTCCGCGAGCTCACCGGCGGCCAGACGCCGCGCGAGGTCCATCTGGAAGAAGCGGTCTTCGGCGTGCAGGAAGCCGGTGGCGAACGCGAGGTCCTCGCGCGAGCGGGCGCGGATCGTGGGCGTGCCGCGCGCATCGCGCTCGATCGTCACCGGTGCGCCGAGGCCCGTCACAGGCTGCCTGCCATCGAGCTGCGGCAGGGAGGCGCGCAGTACCAGCAGGCCGGCCAGCGCCAGAGCTACCACCACTCCGAGCGCGATCCCGACCAGGGACCCGCCGACGCTTCCTGGCGGCCGTGTCATCCGACGGGCGGCGGGACCTTGAGGATCTGCAGCGAGTTGGTGCCACCGGCAATGCCGGTGAGCTCGCCCTTGGTGATGATCACGAGATCGCCCGTCGCCACGAGCTGCGAGTCGTGCAGACGCTTGAACACGGCGGCATATACGTCGTCAGGAGCTTCATCCGGCATATCGAACTCGACCGGGTATACGCCGCGGTAGAGGGTCACACGTCGACGGGTAGTGTCGTGA
>Ga0116226_10006666_pt1 | contig 10378 bp, 6 predicted proteins | sample S1TSphfallax_FD_89692 | JGI IMG/M metagenome (GOLD analysis project Ga0116226, IMG submission 89692) | Host-associated microbial communities from peat moss isolated from Minnesota, USA - S1T2_Fa - Sphagnum fallax MG | ecosystem: Host-associated > Plants > Peat moss > Unclassified | place: USA...
TAGCCATTATGTTTAACTATTAAAATTATCCACTAGGTTTAACCTAGTATAACCATTAGGTTTAGTTTAAATTTTGCCAAGTTTTACTCATTATGTTTGCCATGAGATTTAGCAACTAGGTTTAGTTTTATGTTTAGTCATTAAATTTAAAAATCAAGTTTAGTTATTATGTTTAACCGAGGTTTAATAAATACATATAGCCATTATGTTTAACCAAGGTTTAATGAGTATGTTTAACCATTAAGTTTAACCAAAGTTTAGCCATAAAATACATTTAGCCATTAGGTTTCATTCCAACAAAAGGTGTCCTTATACACCGAGTGATTTCAATAGATTTTGAATGCATTCAATGGTTTTAGTAAACAAAAACTAATTGGAAAGTAGTTAATTCACTAATCTAGTGAACATGGACTTATGAATTGCACCCACATTTTATAATAATGTTTATTGATTAAATTTAGCCATTACGTTTAACCATGAAATATAGCCATTAGGTTTATCAACTAGGTTTAGCCTTTATGTTGAGCCATTAGATTTAATCATTGGGTTTAATGAAAGTCTAATCATCATGTTTAACCTACACTTTAAATCATTAAATTTAGCCATTAGGTTTAATCATTATGTTTAGCCATTACTTTAAGTCACTGAGTTTAATCATTAAATGTATCCATTATTTTAAATCATTGAATTTAACCACTAGTTTTAGCCATTATTTTAAATCACTGAGTTTAGCTATTACTTTAAGTCACTTAATTTAGCCATTACTTTAAATCATTCAATTTAGCCATCACATTTAGCCACTACTTTAAATCACTCAATTTAGCCATTATATTTAATCACTACGTTTAGCTATTACTTTAAGTCACTCAATTTAGCCACTACATTTAACCATTACTTTAAGTCACTAAGTTCAGCTATTAGGTATAGACATTATTCTAAATCGTTGAGTTGAACCATTCCATTTAACAATTATTTTAAGTCCATGAGTTTAATCATTAAGTTTAACCATTACTTTATGTTGTTGAATTTAACCATTACATTTAACCATCACTTTAAGTTGTTAAGTTTAACCATTACTTTATGTCATTGAGTTTAGCCATTAAGTACAATCATTATTTTAAAACACTATGTTTAACCATTATTTTAACCATTATTTTAAATCCTTAAGTTTAACCATTAGGTTTAGCCATTACTTTAAATCATTATGTTTAGCCATTACTTTAAATCCTTATGTTTAACCATTATTTTAAGTCCTTGAGTTTAACCGTTAAGTTTAGCCATTACTTTAAGTCCTTGAATTTAGCCACTAGGTTTAATCATTACTTTAAATCATTGAATTTAGCCACTAAGTTTAGTCATTATTTTAAGTCATTAAGTTTAGTCAGTAGGTTTAACTATTATTTTAAGTCATTAAATTTAGCCACTTGATTTAATCACTATGTTTGGCCTAATTTTAGTCATTAGTTATCACCTAGGTTTAAGAATTATGTTTAATGATGTGGAAAAAACATGTAAAATAAAAAACTTGATAAAGGTTGAACATTTTAATGGTGTAGTCCATTGATAAGGACTTGATTTATCATTGAGAAGGTTTGGGGTTCAATTCCTTACACTTACAACTAATGTTCATGCTTAGAAGGCTATGATAGATAGGTTAGATTAAGGGAGCTTAGCAAAGTTAGGTTAGGTTAACTAGGCTAGGCTAACATTTACTTACCTATGTGCCTTTTTTCAACCTACCTAAACCTATTTCTACCTACCTACATACCTACCTACCTATTAATCTTATAAATAATAATCCAAACAATTATTTTAATTTAGGTATAAAATTGACCCAATCAAATGGTCCACTATCTTCCATTCAAATAGTTAGTCACTTTGTCAATCAAAATGACAAAGTCCAATTTGATTGCCCAATTGTATTGGACATGTCCAAAATGGCTTGTCTAGATTGATAGGGTGGTTTTTTTACACTTGTCATTTTGGAGTATTTCTTGACCAAAAAAATCGGTTGAAAAAACCATGAATCATAGTAATGTGAATGAAGTCTATCATTAAGGCTTTTGATAGGCAAGACATATGGGATAACATCTTAAGTCTTCAAACCTTCTTTGCTAGATGTTCATGATCAATGGGCCCCGACAAGTTTATTCAAAGGGGTTGCTTGGGTGCCTTGTGCTTGGGTGTTTTTCATTTCTTGTCCTTTTGATGGGGTGCATTGTGTTATTTCCACCAATGCTTTCACCTCGATCGAGTTGTCTATGGTTATTATGTTGGCCATTTCTTTCAATGGGGGAACTATGAATGCTTGGGGCATTGTGTTCTCCCTTGTTGGGTTGCCTTTATTCAATGGTCTATAGTCTCTTTCATAGGGCTACCCTTATTTGCTTATTGTACTTTCTACTTCAATGCACTGCCCTTGTGTGGTTAGGGTGCCTTTGCATCCTAGGAAGGACACTAGTTTAAAAAATAGAAAATATGCGAGTAAAAAATAAGGTGCAATATTGGTTGTTGGGTAAAATTTACAAGTTAATTAGTTTAAAATATGATATATTTTATTCAAATAATCAATTTAATTATAATATGGGCTATGTAATAATATGAAATAATGGATTATTATTCATATAAGGTGGTTTTAATATGTATATATTAGATAGTTAGATAATAATAATGTGATAAAAAATAGGTTGGACATGGTGAAAACACGATCAATTAAACACAAAAAGTAGTTATTATTCATGCAGTCGTATTTTTGCACATAATCATTATTAGACCAAATCTTTCTCTCTTGGCAACTATATGCTTTGGTTTCCAAAGGCATGCAAGGAACATAATGGTCAAACAATGTTAGCTCGGAGCGTATAAGATTCAATACAAGATTTCGTATTTTCTACTAAACAATATAATGTTCTTGGTGACTTTAAACAAATTTGATCCAATCCTATCCTAGTTAAAATCACCAAATTCAAACCTTGTCAATTCTAGGATACTACTACTTTCAAAGGACTATAATCAATTATAGAAAAAGGGAGGGACATAATCAACACAAATCTTAAGGTGAACACCAAAAAAAAGTTCACCAATACAACCTTGGAAAGTGGATGAAATGTAAACATAATTTTTTTTCCATTTTCAATGGCTAGATTGAGATCCAAGAGCCACTAATTGGAACTAAAATTGAAGAGTTGGTGACCAAAATTGTGATCCAAAAACCACCAGCTACAACTGACATCCAAGAATAAAAAGCCTTATAAAATTTTTATCTCCTATACTTGTACATGTCATTGGAGATTTTCCTTGTTTCGTTACAAAGTTGTAGATTTATTAATCTTTATATTGTCTACTTCTTTCTTTAAGGCCCAATATTTGCATCCTTTCTGTCCTAATCTACTTTCAACAAATCCCTTTTCCCTTTGATTATTTCATACAATTACATATGTTGCTCCATAGTTGCCTTCTTCTATTTTACCATAACAAGTTCCATTTGCAATTAAATCAGTTCTTTTTCCTTGGCTTAAAGTGTTTTCTAGATTTGAACTTTAGTTATATCAATGTGAAGTTGTAAATCTTGAACTTTTTGTTGTGCAGCTGCAACTTTACCTTCCAACTATTTTTTTGTTTCATTCCTTTCACACGGCAATTTGAATCTCAACAACTCAATTTTGGTCTGCTCCATCTTCCTATTGTAGTTTACTAAATGTTGGAATAGTCCTACAACCATTTTCTTTCCCATCTTTGCAAATATATTTTCCCCCTTAATCTAATAAATGTTGAAAAATTTGACCAACTAGTCATGACATGGTGTTTTGCCCTATAGTTCCAACAATCCAACCACTCCTACTTTAAATGCCCATCATTTTTCATCCTCTCCCATATTGACCCAGGTTGTAATTTTTTCCAACTCTTAAGCGTATGTCTACTCTACTAGTGTGAAAATCAACGTGTTTGGTTTTAGTGAGAGCAAAGACTTAACTTGACGTGCCATTATACTACTTTTCTATTTGTTCCTTTCAAACTTAAATGAATTAGGTTTTGAAGAACCTAAAAAATATATTGGTGCAAATATTGTAGTTGTTTGTGGTGTTGGAGCTGTCACTTTTCTCCATGTTTGAAGAAAACAAAGGTTGTTTTCATCCTCACATTTTGAATCCTTTGCCCATGGTCTTGAAATTCCATGTTCTTTAAAAATGCAACCACTTCTTGGCATCACTCCTTGTGCATGCTATAGCCTCCAATTTTACTTCAATCCTTTTCCTAGGATTGTAGTTTGGAGAAGATTCTAGAGATCGAACTTAAAGTGTTGTTGGATTTACAATTCTGGAATGCATAACGTGGCTCACCTCCTATGTTTATAATTCTATAACAAGCGCTTCATGTGCTTCTCCCTTTCGTTGACAAATCAAATTTCTATGTTCTTCCTCCTTTTGAATAATTCTTTTAAATTTTTCTACCAAGATCTTGTTATTTATTTTGATTTGTTATAATGTGTGAAGATTGGAAAAGTTAAGATTTTATTTTTTTACACAATCGACATCATGCAAATTTAGCACCACTACCTTTCACACCCCTTAATGTGTCATTGTTCGCATTAGGGTTTTGGGATTTGAAACAATAATTTTTACATTGCCACTTGTCACCGAATGTTTTTCATCTAGTTTAACCTTCACATGAATGATAATCATCTATTACATAAAAGTTCCAATTGAATGGTACCATATGTACCATAAACACAAATTCCTCTAAATATTCATCATCCTTATCATCCATCTTGATATATTTATGTCCTTCCCAATACATTGGTTCAACTTTATTTATAGTATGTGCTTCTTCATCCAAAAATTGGTAAGGTTTCAAATTGTTAACATTTACAAGTATAAGGTTTAAGTCAAACTTATCTAAAATCACCAAAAGCATAATATAATTTGGTAAGCACAATTGTATTTTGTATGGACCAAACCAGTTATTAGTATATTTTCCAAGATTTGTTTTCTGGCATTTTGGAAACCAAAATACATGATGCCAAAATTGAATGTTTTTGGGTGTATTTTTGCTAGCTCCACAAAGCATAATTCCACCATTGACTCCCAACAATCTCTTTGGCATGTAGTTTATTAGTTTGTAGTTTTTGCAATTCTATTAATTTGCTAGTTAATATTCTATGATTTGCATCTTTGTGGTCCCCATTAAATGTTGATAAAACATATTTTGTGGGCATGAGAAGTTGCAATTCATAGACTAACTGGTATGGAATATATACCCTATAGTTACTTTATAAGTTATTATGTATGAAAAAAACATAATGGGTAAATATTCATCCCAGTTTATTGTGTTCTCACTAACTTAGTAATGACATTAATAATGAACTTATTAGTTGATTTTGCATGTCCATTTCCTTGTGGATAATATGAAGTAAAACTCACATGTTTCAACAAAAAATGATTAGTAAGATATTTAATATCATCATTGACGAAATGAACTCCTTGGTTTGTCACTAGGGTTAATGGACAACCAAACCTAGTTAAAATACACTCATATAAAAACTTGATGTGCCAACAACAGTGTTGGTTCTAAGTACCTTAGCCTCTACCCATTTGGTAACATAATTTATGGTTATAAAAATGTATTTGATATTTGTAAACCTTCATGCAGGTTTGATTGGTCCAAAAAAATCTAGTCCCCATTTCATAAATGGTTATTATAGTAAAATTGTAACTAGTTTAGCCAAACTATACGTTGATAAACCTCAAACCCTTTGGCATGCATCACAAGATTTGTAGAATTTTTAAGCATCATGAAATGACTTGGGCCACTAATATTTTACATCAAAAATATTTTTGGCAATGATGTTTACTATAGAACGACGTCCACCAAATCCTTCATGGAGCTCCCATAATATCATTTGTGCTTCATATGTGGTTACATAACGTCTAAATCTATTGTTGACACACCCCTAAGCTCATTGACAGACTCAACTATAGGTTTAAATGTGAAAACAATGAAAGGATAAAAAGTTAAGGTATGATCCTTAGCTCATAACATTTTAGGGGTAGAAGGGCATGTTAGAGCTCTGGGATGGGGACTAGGATGAACGATAAGCAAGTCAAATACTCACATGGACATGTTCAAACCAAACAATAAGTTGGTTATTGCACAATTGGAGCACTTTTGGTGCATGCACGAACCACATGCAAACATGGACTCATAAGATTCACCACAATTTGGACTTGAGGGAAGCCACCACCTTCCCCTTTATAATATTCTTTGTGCTTGGCCATGGGACCAACACCCAAATGTCATTTTGTCTTGGGACTCCCAAGTTGGAGTCCAATTTTTTTGAAATTAAGACTCCTATAACTTTTGAGGCCCATAACTTTTTGTGCAAACCTTTGATTGAGGTGACATCTAAATCAAAGTTGTAGCCCTCATCAAGATGTTTCCAACCACATGTGGAATGTAACCTAAACGCAAGGAAATCGGGGCGATTTCTGACTTTTAATGATTGGGAATCAAATTGGCAATTTGATTTTCGGCCCTTCTTTTGGCTTTAACTTATGTTTTAAGTACCCAAATGAGTCATGCAAGCTCATTTTAGACATCTAAGTTTCAAAATATTTCCAATGGTATAAGAAAATATTCAATCCAATGAATTTTGACCCCTACAATTGCCCTTTGAAGATTCAGAAGTCCATCGAAACTCCAATTCACAAAATGGGAGTTCATTAGGGAATGTGGGGGTTCATTCCCTCACACTTTCCTACAGTCCTAGAAGCATGAAATGTGATTCCTGAGTTTTAATTTTGGCCCACACCTTTGTAAGCCCTTACCTTGGTCGTGAGCCCAAGACTAGGGTTGTGACAATTGTTTTGACCCATGCAATATAAGATACCCTTTTATAAAGTAAAAGGTTTTGCTCTTCTTGTCAACTATTGTTTTTTAGTATTGGTCAATATCCCAAACAACTATCCCGTCTATAAATAATTTTTGACCTCCTCCAACCATATTAATTGTAACTTGAATAATGTAATATTTGTAGTTTGATCAAGTACCCCAATTGCCTTTGTAGTATCCAAGAGTCAGATAATGCATTGGTTATTAGATGTGTATGGCCTAATTTACATACTGTAGTAAACTCATATTCCAAAAATAGTAATAACCATATGGCAATACATCCCACGACCAGTGGTTTGTTTACTAGATAAACCAAAGCCATATGATGCTGGAAAGAAAGCTCACGAGGCCAAGAAGTTGGCCAAGCAAGTGGTAATGGTAGCTCAATAATCATTTCATGTGTAATCACTAGCCTAATTACATTATAAAATTGGCAAAAAAGGAATATGATATCCAATTCCAATGCATTGCATTATTACGGGTGCCACCAATGATCCACATGTAAATCAAAACATTTTTTATATAATTTTGAAACCCAACATAGTTAATGTCAGCATCAAATTGGACAAATCTTGTTCGAAGGCTACAAACCATTTTGATTGATAGTACATAAAGAAAACAAAATCTTACTAATTATATATTACCAAAAAACTACATCAAGATTAAATGAACATGTTTTTCTAAATGGAAATTACAATATTCCAAGATTAAGATCAAATATTAAATATTGCCCTACTGAATTGTTAATTTGAAATAGGACATTGGAATCCAAACACCAATCCATTTACAGTTGGAGGCAAGATCTTTAACCCAAACTTACTAAGTGATTATGGTTTTCATGGCCTAGTTGTAATGCTACATCACATTAATATAAGTACCTCCAATGATCCACATATAAGTATAAATATTTTTGACGAAATTCAAAATCTTTCACAATTAATTTGCCCCATCGAATTAAATGGATCTTGTTCGGAGGAAGCAAACTGTTAAAGGATTGTTAGCACAATAAGGAAAAATCATTGGAATAATAACAAGGACAATGAACGATAATCACTAAAATAATGTGTGAAGATGCCCAATTTCAGACTTGCACTATCACAATTTAAAAAAGTGGGCATTTCTTAGGCTTGCTTTACATTAGGAATAACGGCCAAAAAAAACTTGGGGCCAACTTTGAACATTTTTGGGTTGCAAATTGGCCCCAAGTTATTAATAAATGCTGAAACATTGGCCCCAAGGGTTGCAAACTGGCCTCCCCAATTTGATGGTATTCTTTTTTCAGCCTTGGGTTTAGGGTTTAGGGAACCCTAAACCCAAAACCCAGCAAGGCCATTAAAGTTCAGCATTTATTAGTACTTGGGGTAGATTGAATTTTTTAAAAAAAATTCAGCCTTGACTCCTAATGTAAAGTTCCTGGGGCTGATTTCAACTTTTGCACCAATAGGAATGCTAGATTTGGGTTGAACATTGGCTCTAACTCCTACTACAAAGTGGGCCTTAGATGTGGGTTTTCTTTTCTATCCATACCCTCCCACCCCCACAAAAACCAAGAAACATGACAAAACCTCAAATACAATTTGAATTATATTATTATGGAATTTTTGAAGTAGTGGGGCTACTCCCAATTATCTCCCATTGAAGATATATGCTCATGAAAACCCATAAGCAAGGATGCTTGCTTCTTTTTTTTGCGTTTTGAAACAAATGGATGAAAACCATTGCAAAGAAAGAAAAATAAGTACACCAAAGTACAGGGAAGGCACTCCCCTATTTAAAAAGGATGGGCATTTTTGGACTTGCGACAGTGCAAGTCCAAAAACCAAGCATTTTTGGGGGCATTTTTTAAAAGTGTTGTTGACAATAATCTAGAACCATTGATAATTAATGTCCCCATCAGAGTAGCCATATCTTGTTTAGAGACTACAAACCATTTTGATCATTAATAAAGAAATAGAAAATCATTTTGTTGGCTACAACAACAACAACATTAAGCCCTTTGCCAGTATTGGCAAAAATAGCCAACACTAGATGGTGCCACACAAAACACTGCACAACAAAGACCTAAGTCCGTCCGCCTACGTTTGCACAGGCGGTTTGGCTGCATTTGCGTCGGCGCTTGAGACTCAAGTTTGAGTCCCTGCACCATTGGGCGCCAAAAAATTTTGTCCTGCGCCTGCTCATACCACTCCCCATGTTTTGTTGGCTAAAACATTGCAAATAAATTGCATTGAATTTAAAGGTTTTTTTAAAGAAATATTACAATATTCTAGGATTTGGAACAAATTCAAATTTTTTTTTGCCATTGATGTTGAGATTATTAATTAAATAAGACATTTCATTCCAAATCCTCATCATGAATTTTTGGTTGAAAATGCAATTTCCAACCCAAATGTTTTTTTAAAAAAATTGTGATGTTGTTAAAGTGGCGATCATCCCTAAGACTATTTAATAAAATTTGGCAACATTAAAAATATGTTCAAGTAGGAAAATACTAAACATTTTTTTACATTTTTGTTTTTTTTGTTCTCGAACTATTTTTGAAAAATCAGGAAATTTGCAACATAGTTTTCTTTCCAAAATATTTTTCACAAAATTACAAAAAAACGCCAAAATTTTTAATGTCATCTATTAAATGATTTTGGTTTTTGTGGCCCAATTGTCATGCTACATCATATTGTTGTAAGTATGTCAACAATCCACATGTAAGTTTAAATATTTCTTACAACAATTCAGAACTATTAACAATTATTGTCCCATCAAATTAATAGATCATTAATATTGGAGGTTACAAACTGTTTTGATTATTATTAGAAAAGACATAAATCTTTAAAATAATGAGCAAAGATGCCCATTTTTTGGACTTGCAACATTGCTAGTCCCAAAAATGGGCATTCCTTTGTTGAGGGTTCTATTTTGTGTTGATACCTTCCCACCCAATAGAAAAAACCATGAAAAAACCCCAAATAAAATATCGCAATTTGACCTATACATTAATATGGAATTTTTTTTATAGTAATGAGATTCCCATTATCTCCTACTAAAGTTATAAGCTCACTCAAATTGATAAGTAAGGATGTTCCTTTATTTTGGTTTTGGAAGCAAATGGATGAAATAATTGTAGAGAAAATAGAACAAGTACATGTGGGTATGGCGAAGGCAACCCATCTAGAAAGGATGCACATTATTTGCAATCCAAAAACTAAGCATGTTTTTGGGTATTATTGGTCTGAGAATTTAAAGCTGTTCACAATTAATGTCCCCATCAAATTAACAAAATCTTGTTTAGAGGTTGCAAATAATTTGATTGTTGGCACAAAAATCTGAAATAATTTTGACACACATGACATTGTGTCAGGCCATTATGAGCCAATAACACCAAAATTATGGAATATGTCAATATTTAAAAGCATTGATTTTTTGTTGGCAATTTTTTCAAAATGGTGAAATATAGGTGTTTCTGGGTTTTTAAGTCACCAAAGTTTGAAAAAAA
>Ga0116226_10006668_pt1 | contig 10375 bp, 7 predicted proteins | sample S1TSphfallax_FD_89692 | JGI IMG/M metagenome (GOLD analysis project Ga0116226, IMG submission 89692) | Host-associated microbial communities from peat moss isolated from Minnesota, USA - S1T2_Fa - Sphagnum fallax MG | ecosystem: Host-associated > Plants > Peat moss > Unclassified | place: USA...
GACCGGCGCGAAGATCTTCAACTGGCTCTTCACGATGTATCACGGACGCATACGCTTCGAACTGCCGATGATGTGGACGATCGGGTTCATCTGCACGTTCACGATCGGCGGCATGACCGGGGTGCTCCTGGCCGTCCCGCCGGCGGATTTCGTGCTGCATAACAGCCTGTTTCTCGTGGCCCATTTTCACAACGTGATCATCGGCGGCGTCGTGTTCGGCATGTTCGCCGGCATCACCTATTGGTTTCCCAAGGCGTTCGGCTTCCGGCTCGAGCCTTTCTGGGGCAAGTGCACGTTCTGGTTCTGGCTCGTCGGCTTCTGGTTCGCGTTCACACCGCTCTACGTGCTCGGTCTCATGGGGGTTACGCGCCGCTTGAGTCATTTCGACGATCCCGCTTTGCAGATCTGGTTCCAGATCGCCGCCTTCGGCGCGGCTCTGATCTTCCTCGGCATCAGCTGCTTCATCGTGCAGATCATCGTGAGCATCCGGCGCCGCGCACAATTGCGTGACGCCACCGGCGACCCCTGGGATGGACGCACGCTGGAATGGTCGACCTCCTCCCCTCCGCCGGCCTACAACTTCGCGTTCACCCTCGTCGTCCACGACAACGATGCCTGGGCCGACATGAAGCACAATGGATACACCCGCCCCGTCGAGGGCTTCATTCCCATCCATATGCCGAAGAACACCGGCGCGGGCTTCGTCATCGCGATGCTCAGTGCCGCTTGCGGGTTCGCGTTGATCTGGCACATGTGGGTGCCCGCGGCTGCCGCATTCGCGGCGATGTTGATCGCGATCATCGTGCACACGTTCAACTACAACCGCGACCATCACGTCTCCGCCGCGGAGGTGCTGCGGGTCGAAAGCGCCCGGACCTCGTCCTTGGCCGGCAATTCCTAGGGCGGCCTCGATGCCACGTTATTACCTCACCATCGAACACCATCCGCACAACGGCACGCTGTTGGGCTTCTGGTTGTACTTGATGAGCGACTGCCTGGTGTTCGCCTGTTTGTTCGCGGTCTATGCGGTGCTCGGTCGCCATTTTGCGGGGGGGCCGACCGGCGCCGAGTTGTTCGACCTGCCGCTCGTCGCGGTGAACACGTCGCTGTTGCTGCTATCCTCGATCACCTACGGGTTCGCGATGCTGTCGATGGGCGGCAATCGCCTTCGCGAAACGCTGCTGTGGCTCGCCGTGACCGGGCTGCTCGGGGCGGGCTTCATCGGCCTCGAACTGCACGAATTCGGGCATTTGATCGCGGACGGCGCGGGTCCGCGGCGCAGCGCCTTTCTGTCCTCGTTCTTCACCCTGGTGGGCACACACGGGCTGCACGTGACGTTCGGCATCGTCTGGCTCATCACGTTGATGACGCAGTTGAGCCGCCACGGGCTCACGCCGGCGAATCGTCGGCGAGTCATGTGCTTGTCGATGTTTTGGCACTTCCTCGACGTCGTGTGGATCGGGGTCTTCACCGTGGTCTACCTCTTGGGCGCATTGCCATGAGCGCGGAGGGAGAACTGCACGGTCACGACTCGACCATCGAGCATGCCGGGAGCCTCAAGGACTATGTGACCGGCTTCCTGCTCGCCGTGCTGCTCACGGCGGTCCCGTTCTGGCTCGTGATGGGCCGCGTGTTCGATCACTCGGGTCTGACGGCGGCGATCATCATCGGCCTCGCCGTCGTCCAGATCGTGGTTCACATGGTCTACTTCCTGCACATGAACACCCGCGCCGAGGGCGGCTGGAGCCTGCTCGCCCTGCTGTTCACGACCATGCTCGTCGTGATCGCACTGTCCGGCTCACTCTGGGTGATGTATCACCTGGACCACAATATGAGCCCGCAGGGCATGCCGGACGCGATGCAGGGCCCCATGCCGTGAGACCGGCACGCCAGGCGGCCGCCGTGGTCCTCGCGTTGTTCTTTTTCTGCCTCTTCTGCGCACTCGGGACCTGGCAGGTCGAGCGTCGCAGCTGGAAACTGCAGTTGATCGCGCGCGTCGAAGCGCGCGTGCACGCTGCGCCGGTCGCCGCGCCGCGATTCGCACAATGGCCGACCGTGACGGCGGCCAGCGCCGAGTATCGCCACGTCGCCGTGAGCGGCCGCTACTTGAACGAAGCTTCGACGCCCGTGCAGGCGCTGACCGAACTGGGCTCGGGCTACTGGATCCTGACCCCCCTGCGGCTGGACGACGACAGCATCGTGATCGTCAACCGCGGCTTTCTCGCCGGCGAGCGCAGGCCCGCGGTCGGCGCAACCGGCGGCCCGCAGACACCGGTCACGGTCACGGGACTGCTGCGCATCTCGGAGCCCGGCGGCGGTTTTCTGCGCCGCAATGATCCGGCAACCGATCGATGGTTCTCGCGCGACGTCGCAGCGATCGCGCAGGCCCGTGGTCTGCGGCGCGTCGCACCGTATTTCATCGATGCGGATCGCAGCGTCGGCGCGACCGCTGCCGCCGTCGCGCCCGTGGGCGGCCTCACAGTGATCTCCTTCCACAATAACCACCTGCTCTATGCGATCACTTGGTATACGCTGGCGCTCATGATTCCAGCGGCAATCGGGTTGGCGCGCCGTGGCGAGCACTGAATCCACCCTCGATCACACGACCGGTCTGCGCAACCTCGGACAGCTTATCCAGCTGCGCTGGATGGCCGTGGTCGGTCAGATCGCCACGATCCTCGTGGTGCAATTCGGCTTCGCGATTCCGCTGCCGCTCCAACAGATGTCCGTCGTGCTGATTCTGCTCGCCGGTTTCAACGTTCTTTCGATCTTGCGCCGCCGTCTACAGCGGGAAGTCGGCAACGCGGAACTGTTCCTGGCCTTGCTCGTCGATGTGGCGACACTGACCGCGCAGCTGTACTTCAGCGGCGGCGTCACCAACCCCTTCATTTTCCTCTATCTGCTGCAGGTGATTCTGGGCGCCCTGTTGCTGCGGACCTGGTCGGCCTGGATGTTGGTCGGGATCACCGGCACCTGTTTCATCGGCTTGAGCCTGTTCTTCGAACCGCTCGCAATGGGCAAGCCGGCTGCCGGCGTGTTCCCGGCGCCCTACTTCGAAGGCATCCTGCTCTGCTTTGCGTTGAATGCGGCCTTGCTGGTGATTTCCGTGACACGCATCAACCGCAACCTGCGGCTGCGCGACGCGCGGCTCGCGGATGCGAGAGAACGGGCGGTGCAGGAGGAAAACATCGTCCGCATGGGTCTGCTCGCATCCGGAGCCGCTCATGAGCTCGGCACGCCGCTGTCGACCGTTTCCGTGATCCTGGGCGACTGGCGGCGGATGCCGGAGATCGTCGGCAACGCCGAGTTGCTCGCCGAGATCGGCGAAATGCAGACGCAGATCGAACGGTGCAAACAAATCGTCAGCGGTGTGCTGTTATCTGCGGGTGATGCGCGCGCAGAGTCGGCCGCCGAGACGACGATTCGCACCTTCCTCGACCAACTCGTCGAGGAATGGCGGCTGTCGCGCTCGCCGCTGCAACTGAACTATGACTGGCAGTTCGGCGAGGACATGCGCATCGTCTCCGATACGGCGATCAAGCAGATGATCTTCAACGTGCTCGACAACGCCCTCGAAGCGTCCCCGGCGTGGGTGGGCTTGCAGGTGCAGCGCAGACAGGACAATCTGCAACTCGTCGTCACCGACAAAGCCTCGGGCTTCTCGGCGGCGATGCTCGCCGACATGGGCAAACCCTATCAAACGACCAAGTCCCGCGCCGGTGCGGGCCTGGGTCTGTTTCTGGTGACCAACGTCGCCCGAACCCTGCGCGGCAGCGTTGCCGCCCGCAATCGACCCGAGGGCGGCGCGGAAGTCACGCTGAAGCTGCCGCTGCAGTCCTTGCGCTTCCCGGCGGAGTTGCCCCTTGGATCGTGACGTCATCGCGCCGGAGCGGCTGCTGTTGATCGTCGAGGACGACGCGGCCTTCGCGCGCACGCTGCTGCGCTCCTTCGAACGTCGCGGCTATGCCGTGGTGACCGCCGCCAGCGGTGAGGAGGTACGCGCGATTCTGCAAACCCATTCGCCCGACTATGCCGTCGTCGACTTGAAACTGGCGGGCGGCAGTTCCGGACTCGCCTGTGTGCAGGCGCTGAAGCAGCACGATGCAGCCATGTTGATCGTGGTGTTGACCGGTTACGCCAGCATCGCCACCGCGGTCGAGGCGATCAAGCTGGGCGCCTGCCATTATCTCGCCAAGCCCGCGAATACCGACGACATCGAGGCGGCCTTCTCGCGGGCTGAAGGCAAGGTGGACGTGGCGCTGACGGAGCGCGCTACGTCGATCAAGACCCTGGAATGGGAGACGATCCACGCCACGCTGGCCGAATGCGGATTCAACATCTCCGAGGCGGCGCGGCGGCTCGGAATGCATCGGCGCACGCTGGCGCGCAAACTCGACAAGCAGCGGGTAAAATGAAGCGCCCGGCGCCGCCGGGATCGAACGAGGACCAACGCGACTGCCGTGTGCAACGACATGCGCGCATCACGGCCCTGCGCCGTGCTCTCGATTGTGCTGGCACTCGAGCAATGCTGCCTCGAGGTCGCTCCGCACGAAGGGTTTGGTGAGCCGCCGCAAGGAGGGATCGAGCCCTTCCATGTCGGCAAATCCGGAAATGATCACGATCTTGGTGTTTGGATGGCCCTCGCGCACACGGCGTGCGAGTTGCACTCCGGTCATGCCACGCATCAGATGATCCGTGACCAGGACGTCAGGCGCCAGGCCCGCATCGATGGCGCCGAGCGCTGCCTCCGCGGAGTCCGCTTCGTGGACGGTGAAGCCGAGTTCGCTCAGCATGTCCGCCGTACTGAGGCGGATGTTCTCCTCGTCGTCGACCAACAGCGCCGCGCCCGCCGACAGTGCGCGGCGGGTGCGGACGACCGGGTCGTCGGCCGGGACCGCCTGCGCACTTTGCGGCAGCCAGATGTTCACCCGGGTGCCGTACCCAGGCTGGCTCGTGATCGAGAGCGTACCGCCGAGTTGGCAGGCCAGGCCATGGGCCATGGATAGCCCCAAGCCGGTTCCTTGACCGACGCCCTTCGTCGAGAAGAATGGCTCGACTGCCCTGGCCAGCGTGGCCTCATCCATGCCGTGGCCGTTGTCGGCAACCGTGAGACGCACGTAGGGGCCCGGCGCCAGATCGGCAACGGCGCCGTGCGTCAGGCTGTGCGCGCTCACGGAGATCTCGATGACGCCGTCGCCCGCGATGGCGTCCCGCGCGTTGACGGCGAGATTCAAGACGGCCATCTCCAGCTGGTTGGCATCCGCCCTGGCGTTCAGGGCATCACCCGAGACCTCGATGCGCAGCACGATCCGCGGACCGATCGTGCTTGCGACGAGGTCGGTCAAGCCCTCGACCAAGACACCGACATCGATGACCTCGGCCTGCAGCGGCTGACGGCGCGCGAAGGCGAGCAGGCGCTGCACGAGCACCTTGGCACGCTGGGCGGACTCGAAAGCGGCGCCGATGAGCCGTTGTTCTCGCGGACCGCCGACTTCACGACGCTGCAGGATGTCGAGACTGCCGATGATCGGGGTCAGGAGATTGTTGAAGTCGTGGGCAACACCGCCCGTCAGTTGCCCCATGGCCTCGAGTTTCTTGGATTCGATCAATGCGGCCTGAGCCTGGGCGAGGCGATTCTGATCCTCGATCCGCGCCGTGATGTCGCTCGCGAACTGAAAGGCGCCGATGAGCGTGCCGCCGTGGTCCAGCAGCGTACGGTATTTGATTTCATAGACGCTGCGGGCTCGCGCCGGGTCGCCCCGGTGTTCGACCGTCGTGACCTCCTCGCCCGCGAGCACTCTATTCCATGCCGACTCGAGGATATCCAGCTGCGCCGGGCTGTCCGCGAGCACGGTGCGCAGATTGTCGCCGACGTCGACGCTCTTGCCATAGATGCGCTCGAACTCGACGGCGTTCGCCCGATTGATGGCGAGAATGTTGTAGTGCAGATCGATGGCCATGATCATGACATCGGTGGTTTCCACGAGGGTTGCCAGCACATTTCTTTCCCCCGTACGGGCAATGACCTCCAACTCCAGCGAGTCGCGGGAGCGTTGCAATAGGCGGCGAGCCTGTACGAGTTCCTCGATCTCGGTGTGAGTGCCGTACCAGCGGCTGACCGAATCGCCGTCGCGCTCGGGGTGGGCGCGTGCGAGCACCCAACGATGTTCGCGCGAGTGGTGGCGCAGGCGATATTCCATCCGAAAGGATGCACCGGCCTCGAGCGCACGCCGCCACTGTTCAACCACCGCATCCCGATCGGCTTCATGAATCATGCCGAACCAGGCGTCCCCGTCGGTCGAGCCGATCGGTGCACCGGTGAATTCATACCAGCGTGCGTTATGGTAGTCGACGTGGCCTTGGGCCGTGGCCGACCACACCATCTGCGGCATGGCGTCCGCGATCCGGCGAAATCTTGCCTCGGTCCTGGACGCGAGGTCTTCGGCCCCGGCTTCCAGCGAGATGTGCGTGTTGACACCGAACCAATTGGTGAGCTTGCCCGCGGCATCGAAGGCGGGGTTGATACGCGTGAGGAAGGGCCGCAGCGTCCCGTCGGCGCCGCGGATCGGAAACACCATTTCGAACGGTCTGGCCGATGCGATGGCATCGCTCCATCTTTCCAGCACTTCCGCGAGCGAGCGCGGGTCGTGGACCGACTGCCAGCCCCAGCCTTGCATCTGCTCCGGCGAGGTGCCGGTATATTCGTACCAGCGCGGGTTGTACCAGGTGATATAGCCCGAGGCGTCCGCGATCCAACAAAGTGCCGGAATGTTCTCGGCGAGTTGGCGGAACATCGCATCGGAGACGGAAGCATTCAGCGGGTTGCGATTGGCTCTTACCTCACCTGCCGTCGCGGATTCCTTCGCACTCATGGGTCCTCGCCTGCAATACGCGACAGCAAGCAATCCCACACCCGTTGACCCACCTGTCTCATCGCTGAAACCCTCGATGAAGTCGATTGTCGCAACTCTATTCCCGCAATGATAAGGTGTGTTTGCGGTTTCCACCAAATTGCCGCGATTCGCATGGGGGAAGGCATGATTCTCAGGTCCTTGCTGTTGATCGGCGCGTTCGGCGCCGGGTCCATCGCGCAGGCGGCACCGGCGCTCGACGATCTCGTGGCCAGGAACATCCAGGCACGCGGCGGCATCGCCGCGCTGCACGCGATGCATTCTCTGAGCTTTCGCGGCAAGCTGCTCATCAACGACGGCCAGATTGAACTCGGTTTCGAACAGACCGTGGAGCGGCCGTCGAACATCCGGGTCGAGGTCAGCATTCAGGGCTTGACAGAGATTCAGGCGTTCAACGGCAAGATCGGCTGGCAAATCAATCCGTTTCAGGGGCGCAAGGATCCCGAGCGGATGTCGGCGGATGACACCAAGAGTCTCGCGGAAACCGTGGCCGATTTCGACGGAGCGCTCGTCGACTGGCAAAAAAAGGGCAACAAACTCGAGTTCCTCGGCACCGAAGACGTCGACGGTACGCCGGCGTACAAGATCAAGCTCACACGGCCAAGCGGCGACACAGAATACGTCTATCTCGATCCGGATCACTACCTTGAAATCCGCCTGCTCAGTCAACGCACTGAACACGGCGTAACCATCGAAACGGTGACGGATTTGGGCGACTATGAAAAGGTTCAAGGGGTATTCCTGCCGTTCGCTGTGGAGTTTGGGCAAAAGGGGTCTTCGGACCGGCAGAAGCTCATCGTCGATTCCGCGCAGCTCAACGCCGATATCGATGACGCATCGTTCAGCCTCCCCGCGGCCGCTCCGAAGAACGCGGCCAACGGAACTTGACCATGACTCAGAGAAAACTCGTTCCATGTTGCCTCGTTGTGTTCGCCTCCCTGCTGGCCGGATTCCAATCGCCGGCAGCCACCACGGCACCCTACTCTTCGGCGACAATTTCAGGGCTGGGCGCCCGCAATATCGGGTCGGCGAGGATGAGCGGGCGTATTTCGGCGATCGCGGGTGCCCAAGACCCGTCCGGGCGCACGTTGGTATACGTGGGGGCCGCGAGCGGCGGCGTTTGGAAGAGCGAGGACGGCGGAACGATCTATAAGCCCGTATTCGACGACGAGCCCGTGCAGTCGATCGGCGCCATCGCGCTCGACCCCGCGAGTGCCTCCACGGTATGGGTCGGCACCGGGGAGGCTTGGACGCGGAACAGCGTTTCGATCGGCGACGGCGTCTACAAGTCCATGGACGGCGGCAACACCTGGGCCAACATGGGCCTGCCGAATTCCGAACGCATCGCCAAGATCCTGGTGAGCCCGAAGGAATCCAATACGGTGTTCGTTTGCGCGGCGGGCCGGCTCTGGAGCGATTCGAGCGAGCGCGGCCTCTACAAGACGATCGATGGTGGCAAGAACTGGAACCTCGTGCTTCGCGGTGCAAATCCGTCCACGGGATGTTCCAGCGTATCGATGGATGCCTCGAATCCGAGCGTGATGTTCGCGGCATTGTGGGATTTTCGGCGCACCGGCTGGACATTTCGCTCGGGCGGCCCGAACGCCGCTGCCGCGTCGGGCAGCGGCCTGTTCCGGTCCACAGACGGCGGCGAGACTTGGACCGAAATCAGCGCCGCCGCGAACGCCGGGTTCGCCCAAAAACCGTTCGGCCGCATCGCCGTCGCGGTGGCCCCAAGCAAGTCGAGCCGGGTGTACGCATTCGTCGAGTCGACCGACAGCGCACTCTATGTCTCCGACGACAGCGGCGCGACCTGGCAGCAACGCGACAAGAGTTCCTGGATGGTCTGGCGGCCGTTCTATTTTGCGAATCTGACCGTGGACCCCAACAATCCGGACCGGCTGTTCAAAACCGATGGAGCGCTGATCCTCAGCGACGATGCCGGCAAGAGCTTCAGCACCGTGGGCGGATTCCAAGGAATGCACGGCGACGTGCACGACGTGTGGGTCGACCCCGCGAACTCGCAAACCGTGCTGGCCGGCGATGACGGCGGCATGTGGTACTCCTACAACGGCGGCACCAAGTGGTGGAGAGGTGGCAATCTGCCGGTTTCGCAGTTCTATCACGTGAGTGTCGACCTCGCCGATCCGTATCATGTATACGGCGGACTCCAGGACAACGGTTCCTGGATCGGCGAGACAAGCTATCCGGGCGGTATCACCAATGCGCAATGGGAACCCGTATTCGGCAGCGACGGCTTCTGGGCTTTCGAGGATCCTGCGGACAAGGATTATATCTATGCGGAAGGCCAGGGCGGCTTCGCGGGGCGCGTCAATCGCCGCACTCATGAGACGCGCGACATCCATCCTCTGCTGGGCGACGCCGACTTGGTCGAGTACAAGAAACTGCGATTCAATTGGAACACGCCGATTGCGCTCTCGCCGAACGAGCGCGGCACGATCTACATGGGCAGCCAGTTCTTGTTTCGCTCGCGCGACCACGGACAGAGTTGGGAGCGCATTTCACCGGATCTGACGACGAATGATCCCGAGCATCAGAAGCAGGAGGAGTCCGGCGGCGTGACGGTCGACAACTCCGCAGCGGAAATGTACGAGACGATTTTCTCGATCAGTGAATCGCCGCAGGACGGCAAGATCATCTGGGCGGGCACCGACGACGGGCGCCTGCAGTTGACCCAGGATGGGGGCGCGCATTGGCGCGATGTGATCGGCAACGTGCCCGGACTGCCCGGGGGCGCCTGGGTGAATTGGGTGGAGGCGGGCCGCTTCGATGCCGGGACCGCTTATGCCGCATTCGACCGGCACACCTTCGGCGACATGCGACCCTTTGTGTACCGCACCCGCGACTACGGCAGGACATGGACCGCGCTCGTGAGCCCCGCCGACCCGAAGTCCGTGCGCGGATACGCACACGTCATCAAGGAAGACCTGCAAAGTCCGAACCTGCTGTTCCTCGGCACGGAGTTCGGCCTGTACATCTCGATCGATGGCGGCGAGCGCTGGGCGCAGTTCAAGGGCGGCCGGTTTCCGGACGTCGCGGTGCGCGACCTCGTGATCCAGCCGCAGCAAAACGATCTCGTGCTCGCGACGCATGGACGCGGTATTTGGATCATCGATGACATCACCCCCTTGCGCGCCTTGTCGAACGAATTGCTGGCCAAGGATTTCTGCATCGTGCCCTCTCGTCCCGCGGTCGAGAAACTCGTTGCGAACGGCGGTGAGCCGACCGGCGCGGCCGTCTTCATCGGCGACAACCCGCCGGACGGAGCTGCGGTCAGCTATTACCAGCGATCCCGGCATTTGTACGGCCGTCTCAAGCTCGAGATTCTCGATGCCAAAGGCGCGCTCGTGGCCGAGCTTCCCGCGAGCAAACGACCCGGACTGAATCGCGTCGTCTGGAACATGCTCGAGAAGCCCCCGCATGTGCCGCCGGCCGCGCAGCTC
>Ga0116226_10006669_pt1 | contig 10372 bp, 4 predicted proteins | sample S1TSphfallax_FD_89692 | JGI IMG/M metagenome (GOLD analysis project Ga0116226, IMG submission 89692) | Host-associated microbial communities from peat moss isolated from Minnesota, USA - S1T2_Fa - Sphagnum fallax MG | ecosystem: Host-associated > Plants > Peat moss > Unclassified | place: USA...
CGCGGCGACGCCGGCGCCCTGGCCGCCGACGGCACAGCACATCATGTTGCGTGCCGACGCATGGGATATCTTGTCGCCGCCGATCGAGCGCCCGGCCACGAGCAGATTGCCGATCCCGCGCGGTACCAGCGATCGGTAGGGCACGTGCCAATAGCGCCCCGTCGTCGGCAGAATCAAGACGCCATAACCGTCGATGAATTCGGGAAAGATGCCGATGGCGTCGTCGAAGCGGGCTTGTTCGCGCACGTCATTGGCGGTCAGATTGTAGAGCGCGTCGATCTTGCGGGTATCGCGTATCCCCAAGGTCATGCCGAAGTTACGCAGTTTGGCGCCGGCGCAGCCGGGCATGAAGGCGCGTAGCGCTTCCATGGCATGGATGGCCTCGCGTCGGCCGCGGATCTCGCCGCGCGTCAGATCATTGGGGTCGGTGCCGTCGATCTCGGGCATGTGCACGAGGTTCAGATACGTAAGATCACCCTGATCGGTCACCGTGCCCCACGTGCCGGCGATGGTCTTGAGGTTCGGCGGGATGAGGCCAGCCGCGAGCGCTTGTTGGAAGGGCTTGCGCAGAAAGGGGGAGAACAGCGTGTCCTCCTTGCCCGTGGTCTCGTAATCCCATTCGCCGTTGCCCGACCAATCGGCGTAAGTCTGAGGATCGGCTTTGACCGCGTCGATGAAGCGCCTTTTGTCGACGCCGCTCATGGAGAACATGACCGAGGCCGACATCATTTCGTGCTTCGGCAGCTTGTGCACGGGTGCCCCCGCGCGCGCCGCGATGTCGGCGTCGCCCGTGGCATCGATGACGCGCTTGGCGAGGATGGCTTCGCGGCCCGCCTTGCTTTCGGTAATGACGCCGCGAATGGCGCCGTGTTCGACGATGGGCGCCACGCCCAACCGGTGCAGCAGAGGCGTGACGCCGGCCTCGTCCACCAGCACGTCGGCCACCCACTTGAACATCTCGGCATCGAGCGCATGGCTCAACGATTGCGGTTCGGGCATGGCCGCGCCCATGGCTTTGGCGCGCTCCTCGAACTCGATGCCGATGCCCTCGCAATCCACGGTGTTCTCGTGGCGGTACCACGCGAAACCCTCGACGCCCACCTGGGTGATGTTGCCGCCGAAGCAGCCGTTGCGGTCGACGAGCGCGGTGCGCGCTCCGGCGCGGGCCGCGGCGAGCGCTGCGGCGAGACCGCCGGGGCCGCTTCCCACCACCAGCACGTCGGTCTCGAGGATCACGTCCACGCTTCGCGCGGGTTCCAAGACAAGTCGCCTGATGGAATCGGCCATTTCACATATCCGTCACAATTGCATGGTGCAATCCTCGGCCATATTAATCGGCGCGCGTGTGTTTTTGTTACCACGAACGTGGCGGCGAAGTGCGAGGGTAGCGAAAAAAAGCATGGGCGCTGCCTAAGACAGATTGCGCCGCTTATGATGTATCCGCGCAACAATTAGTGGGTTGTTCTTGTACGGGGCGTCGAAAGCTGCTATTTACGGAAGTGCTTTGCGGCACGCAGGGCACAATTTAAATAAGGGAAGGGATGGGAAGATGAACTCAAATTCGAAGTTGTCCTACGCTATTGCCGCGATTTTGAGCGGCACGCCCTTGGGGTTGTCCTTTGCGGCGACGGCCACCGATTCCGCCACGAACGATTCCGACAGCATCCAGGAAATCACCGTGACCGCGCAGCGCCGCAACGAGTCGATCCAGGACGTGCCCATCACGATCCAGGCGATTACCGGCGACACGCTGAAACAGCTCAACGTTTCCACCTTCGATGATCTCTTGCGCTACACGCCGAACGTCACGTTCAGCGGCAACGGCCCGGGCACGGGTAACATTTTCATGCGCGGATTGAGTTCCGGTGGTTCAGGCAACCAGTCGCAATCGACGACCGCTCCATTCCCGAACGTGGCCTTGTATCTCGACGACCAGTCCATGCAATTCCCGGCGCGCAACAACGACGTGTACATGGTCGACATGGAGCGGGTCGAGGTCCTCGAGGGTCCGCAAGGCACGCTGTTCGGCGGCGGCTCGCAGGCCGGTGCGATTCGCTACATCACGAACAAGCCCAAGCTCGACGTGACCGAAGGCGACGTCAACGCCGGCTATGGCATCACGGCGGGCGGCGACCCGAACAACAACCTGAATGCCACGCTCAATCTGCCCTTGATCGCCGATACGCTGGCGGTCCGGGCGACCATTTTCTCCGACCACCGCGGCGGCTACATTTCGAACGTGCCGGGCACGATCTCGTTCACGAGCTATCCGACCGCTGCCGCGTTGAAGGCTTATCCGGGTACGCCGCCCACCAACAGCTTGATCGCCAACAATTCGGCGGAAGCCGGCTCGAACCTCAACACCGCGACCTACGGCGGCGGGCGATTGTCGGCGCTATACAAGATCAACGACGATTGGAACATCCTGCTGCAGCAGAATTACCAGCAATTCGAAGCCGACGGCTATTTCGCATCGGAACCTGTCGCTCCCGATGGTCAGGTGTTGGGCAAGAACCAGGTGGAGGCATTCGCGCCGGCCTATGACAAGGACCGGTACGAGAGCACCGCGTGGACGCTCAACGGCAAGGTCACCGATCTCGTCAAGGCCGTCTACACGGGTAGCTACATGGTGCGCCACATCGAGCAGCAACAGGACTACTCGAATTACCTGCGTTCCGCGCATGGTTCCTACTACGATTGTTCGGGTCGCGGAGCGGGGTATTCGTATTTCCGGTCCGCCAAGCCGACCACGTGCTACGCGCCCGTGGGCACCTGGGTGGACACGGTGCGCAACACCCACCAGACCCACGAACTTAGGTTCACGTCGTCCGAGGATCTGCCAGTGCGTGGTGTACTCGGTGCGTATTGGGAAAAGTTCGTCATCGACGACGACATGAACTTCAACTATCTGACCATCCCGCAGTGCAGCCCGGCCAACCTCGCGGTTTCGGCCGCCGGTGGCCCGGATTGCGTCGCGGCGGTAGGCCCCATCCCCGGCTATTACGCAACGGACCCGTCGACTCGGTTGAATTCGAATACGGCGTTCGGCGAGGACGTGCAGCGCGGCTACGTGCAAAAGGCGTTTTTCGGCTCGTTCGATTTCGACCTGATCCCCAAGGTATTGACCTTCACCGCCGGTACCCGGCACTTCACGTACGACGAGTTCGAGCACGGTTCCGAGTACTACAGCGCCACGTCGAGTATTTTGAACGTACCCAACGGGTCCAACAAATATGATGGCTTCGGCATCAACCTGAAGAAGAGCGAAAGCGGCTTCAAGAGCCGTGGCAACCTGACTTGGCACATCACGCCGGACATTCTCGCGTACTACACCTGGTCACAGGGCTTCCGCCCGGGCGGTTTCAACCGCACCTCGACCAGCATCGACGGCAGCACGATCTCTCTCAAGGCAGTCGCGCCGATTACGCCCGGTGGCCCGGATCAATACTTGAAACCCGCCGGCTATAGTTCCGATAATCTCGTCAACAATGAGCTTGGTCTGAAAAGCGAGTTCTGGGACCACAAGGCCCAGGTCAATCTCTCTCTCTATCAGATGGACTGGAAGGACGTGCAGCTGCCGCTGTTCGACCCAACCCATTTGGGCAACACGACGTTCGACGTCAATGGCCCGAGCTACCGCGTCAAAGGCGTGGAGTTGCAGGTGGTGACCCGACCCTTGGAAGGCCTGACCATCCAGGGATCGAGTTCCTGGAACAGCTCCGACCAAACCGACGCACCCTGCTTGGCGAGCAGCGGTGTGACGAGCAATAAGCACACCAAGGGCAACCCGACACCGGCCGGTGATTGCATCACGGAGATCAACGGGCAGCCGTACACGAATCCGTACGGTGTGCTCGGCACGTCGCCCGCCTATTCGCCGCCGTTGCAGTTCAATCTGCGCGCACGATATGACTGGGTGTTCGGCGACTACAAGCCGTTCGTCAGCGTGGGCGGCAATCACATTGCCACCATGCGCAATGAACCGGCGAGTTTCCCGGACGGCAACGGCCCGCTGTGCAACCCCGTGCCGACGACCACGTTGTGCAAATACACGATGCCGGGGTATACCACCTATGACGGGGCACTCGGTGTGGCCAAGGACAGTTGGACTGCACAGCTCACGGCCGTCAACCTGACGAACTCCGATGCGAGCACGAACACGTCGTCGGGTCAGTTCATCAGGACGGAGGTGCCGCTGCGGCCGCGCGTGCTGACGGTGCAGTTCGGTTATAAGTTCTAACCCGTCGCGCAGCGGCTTCGGCCGGTTGCGGTAGAATCAAAGGCGGATCCGAGCGGATCCGCCTTTTTTTTGAGGATGCCCATGGACTCCAGTGAGACGGCCGCAGCGTCCCCTGCCCTCGAGGTGGCGGGGGTGCGCGCACTGCTCCGGCGGCGTGAGTTCAAGCAGGTCTTGGCGGCCAGCGAAGCATTGCTCGCGTCGAACCCTGGGCACCGGGACGCGCTGCTGTTCACGGCTATCGCGCTGCGGTTCCTCGGCCGCGTTGCCGATGCCCTGAACAGCCTCGATGCCCTCGCGCGATTGCATCCGCGCTTCAGCCGCTTGTACGAGGAGCGGGGGCAATGCTTCGCGCTCCTGAAACAAGCGCCGCAGGCAATCGACGCCTTTCTATCGGCCGTGAAACTCAATAACGCTCTACCGGCAAGCTGGGCCATGCTCGAAGGCCTCTACCGGATGACCGGGCAGCTCGAACACTCCGCCGTGGCGGCCGGGCACCTTGCGACGCTGCGCAATCTGCCGCCGGCGGTGGTGAATGCGACGGGACTTTTCCTGGACGGGGATCTCGATGCGGCCGAGCCGATGGTGCGTGAGTATTTGCTCGAGCATAACAATCATGTGGAGGCCATGCGCCTACTGGCGCGCATCGGAGTGGCGCGCAAGGTGTTCGACGATGCGGAATTGCTGCTGGCGGCTTTGCTGGAGCTTGCTCCCGATTATACGATCGCGCGCGCGGAATATGCCGAGGTGCTCATCGAACTGCAGCGCTATGGCGACGCGCGGCGCGAACTTGACCGGTTGCGGCGCGAGGATCCCGCCAACCGTCACTTTTATCAAAGCCTGCATGCGCAGACGTCGGTGGGCCTCGGCGAGCACGAACGCGCCGTGGGCGAGTACCGGGAACTCCTCGCGACCGCGCCCGCCGATCCCGAACTGCATCTGTCAGTCGCACACGCGCTCAAGACCTTGGGCCGTCGCGATGAGGCGATCGATTCCTACAGGCAGGCGGCGACCTGCCGACCTGGGTTTGGCGACGCCTATTGGAGCCTCGCCAACCTGAAGACCTACCGGTTCTCGGACGACGAACTCGCGCGGCTGCGCGAACTGCAGACCGCACCGGCGAGCCTGGACCCTCTTGGGAACATCGATCCCATCGGGAACATCGAATCGATGCGCAAGATCGACCAGTATCATCTGCATTTCGCGCTCGCGAAGGCGCTGGAGGATCGAGGCGAGTTTGCGGAATCGTTCCATTACTACGCTCTCGGCAATGCGCTGAAACGCGCCGAGAGCAATTACCGCCCGGAAATCATCGAAAACAACACGCGTCAGCAAATCGCGGTGTGCACGCGCGAGTTGTTCGCCGCCCGTGCCGGTTGCGGTGCGCCGGACCGCGACCCGATTTTCATCGTGGGGTTGCCGCGCGCGGGCTCGACGCTGATTGAGCAGATCCTCGCGTCGCATTCCCAGGTCGAGGGAACGCAGGAACTGCCCAACATTCAGCAAGTCGTCGGCAAGCTGCGCGGCCGCGACCCGGATCCGGCCAATCCGCGCTACCCGGCCATCTTGGCCGAGCTGCCGCCGCAGGAGTTGCGCCGGCTCGGCGAGGAATATCTGCACGCGACCCGGGTATACCGCAACGGAAAAACCGGCGCCGACGGGAAACTCCACGCGGTTCCCTTCTTCATCGACAAGATGCCGAACAATTTCCGCCACCTCGGGCTCATCCGCTTGATGCTGCCCAATGCGCGCATCATCGATGCGCGCCGTGAACCCATAGCGTGCTGCTTCAGTAATCTGAAACAGCTGTTCGCGAAGGGTCAGGAGTTCACGTACAGCATCGACGACATCGCCCGCTACTACCGGACTTATCTCGAACTCATGCGGCATTGGGACGCCGTGTTGCCCGGCTGGATTTTGCGCCTGCAGCACGAGGAGGTCGTCGATGACCTCGAGGGCAGCGTGCGGCGGTTGCTCGACTTTTGCGGTCTCGACTTCGAACCACAGTGCTTGGAGTTCCATAAGACCGTGCGCAGCGTGCGTACGGCCAGTTCCGAACAGGTCCGCCAGCCGATCTATCGCGACGGACTCGATCAATGGAAACATTTCGAACCCTGGCTAGAACCGCTCAAGTCCGCCCTCGGCGATGCACTCACCCGCTACCGTGACTGAAACGCTCATCCGGCCGGGCCGCAACGAGAGCTGCCCCTGCGGCAGCGGCAAGAAATACAAACGCTGCTGTGGCTCGGCAGCCGATGCCGCGCCGCCCGCGCGCCTGCCGCCACCCCCTGCCGGCGTGCCGAACCCCCTCGAGATCGGCGCGCTGGTGGCGCTGGTCGAGCAAGCACGATTGACCGAGGCGGAACATGGCACCCGCGCGCTGCTGCGGCAATATCCCGCAGCCGGTATGCTCTGGAAAATCCTGAGCGTCGCCCTCATGCGACAGGGCAAGGACGCGCTCGCGGCGCTGCGCAGGACGGCGGAACTGTTGCCGAGCGATGCCGAGGCACACCGTAATCTTGGCGCAGCGCTCGAGGAGCAAGGCCAGCCTGCGCTCGCTTTGGAGAGCCTGCGCCGCGCGCTCGAGTTGGCACCGAACGACGTCGATTGCCTTGTCGAGACCGCCGATCTCATGCGCGCCGTGGGACGCGATCTCGACGCCGTGCCCCTGTACAGCCGAGCCCTGCAGCGTGATCCCGGACGGGTGGAAGCACGAAACAACTTGGGGAATGCGTTCCTGAAGCTCGCACGGTTTGCGGACGCGGCTGCATCCTACCGGCGGGCTCTGCTCGCGCGGCCGAACGAGCCGCAGATTCTCTTCAATCTGAGCAATGCGGAGCGGCAGCTCGGCAACTTGGACGAGGCTGCCGACCTGAGCCGGCGTGCCATCGCGCTCGACCCAAATTTGAGCGTCGCGCACCACAACCTCGGCCTCATTTTGGCGGCGCAGGGACACCGCGATGCGGCGGTCTCGAGCTACCGTCGGGCGCTCGCGTTGAACCCGAATTACGTCGAGGCTCTCAATCATCTCGGCAACGTGCTGTTCGAATTGCGGCGCACCGAGGAGGCGATGGCCGCCTATGTCAGAGCGCTCGAGCTCAAGCCCGACTATGCACCCGCTCATCTGAGCTTAGCGTTCGCGCTGCGCCAGCGACGCCGTCCGGACGAGGCCGAGTCGAGCTGCCGGGCTGCGCTGGCGATCGACCCCAACTACGTGGAAGCCCTCACCTTCTTGGGCGAACTCGAGGCCGACCACGGGAGATTCGCGGAAGCCGAGGCGCTGTTTCAGCGCGCCATCGTTTTGAAGCCCGACTATTATTTCCCTTACTTCAGCATCGCAACGCATCGGCGGATGACGGGCGGCGACGGTGCCTGGCTGCAGGGCGTCGAATCCCTTTTGAACAAAAGTTTGCCATTGAGCGAGGAAATAAGCCTGCGCTATGCCCTCGGCAAGTACTTCGACGACCTCAAGCAATACGAGACCGCGTTCGGACAGTACCGGCAAGCCAACGAACTCACGCGGCGCTACGGCGCCACGTTCGATCGAACGAAGCTCGCGCGCCGCGTGGACGAGGTCATCCATCGTTTCGATGCGGCGTTTCTCAGACAGGTCGAGGGTCAGGGAGCGGCATCGGAGCTACCGATCCTCATCGTGGGCATGCCGCGGTCCGGCACGTCCCTGGCGGAGCAAATCCTCGCCTCGCACCCCGCGGTGTTCGGGGCCGGCGAGGTGATCTTCTGGGATACCGCGTTCGAGCTGCAGAAGGGGACGGCGCTCGTGCGCATCGCGCAAGAGTATCTCGATCGACTGACCGCGGTGTCGGGTGGGGCCCGGCGCGTCGTCGACAAAATGCCGGCCAATTTCATGTATGCGGGGCTCATCCATGCCGCGCTGCCCAAAGCGCGGATCATCCACATGCGGCGCCACCCCATCGACACGTGCCTGTCGATTTATTTTCAGAATTTTTTCAGTATGGGCCCCTACGCCAACGATTTCGCCGATTTGGCGTATTACTACGGACAGTACGTGCGCATCACCGATCACTGGCGCGCCGTGCTGCCGTCCAACGCGCTATTGGAGATTCCGTACGAGGCGCTGGTCGCGGACCAGGAGGGCTGGACGCGGCGCATGCTCGATTTCGTCGGTCTGCCGTGGGATCCCGCCTGTTTGGATTTTCAAAATACCGAGCGCGTGGTCATCACCGCGAGCAAGTGGCAGGTGCGGCAGAAAATCCATTCGGCGTCGGCCGGACGGTGGCGGCATTATGAGCCGTGGCTCGGCCCGCTCAAGGACGCGCTGACCGCGGCGCGTGTGCCGTATGGATGATCGTGCGGGCGGTGATTGCGCGGCTGCGGGCGTTAGCCGCACCGATGCCGGCCGGGACGTCGTGTCCCTCGACGTGAATGGCCGCGTTCACGCGTTGAAACTGCCAAGATCGACGCCGCTGCTCACGGTGCTGCGCAACGATCTCGAACTCAATGGCCCGAAATTCGGCTGCGGTCTCGGCGAGTGCGGTGCGTGCGCCGTGCTCATCGACGGCGAGAGCATTCGCGCGTGCGTGCTGACGGTGGGGCACGTCGTGGGGAGTCGAATCGTCACTCTGGAGGGTCTGGGCACGCTCGAACGGCCGCATCCCATTCAGCAGGCGTTCATCAAGGCCCAGGCCGCGCAGTGCGGCTATTGCTTGAACGGGATGATCATCGCGACCAAGGCATTGTTGGACCGCAATCCCGAGCCCACCGATGCGCAAATCCGGGACGCGCTGCGCTACCACTTGTGCCGTTGCGGCACGCATGTGGAGATCCTCGCCGCTGTGGGCGTGGCGGCGAAACTCCTGGCTGCGGAGCGCGGCAGCAGCAGGTGAAGCGCCTCGGCACGTTGAGCGTCGTTCGCCCGACCGCCGGCGGTGGGGCCGAAGTCTTTCTGGTGCTCGCCGACGACGGCAGCATCACGGCCTTCAACGGCCATGTCGATCTGGGTACCGGTATCAAGACCGCGCTCGCGCAAATCGTCGCCGAAGAGCTCGACGTGCCGGTCGAGCGCATCACCATGGTCCTCGGGGACACCGCTTCGGTGCCGGACCAGGGACCCACCATCGCGAGCGAGACCATTCAAATCACCGCCGTGCCGCTGCGGCGCGCGGCCGCGCAGGCGCGACAGTTCCTACTCGAACTGGCGGTGCAACGATTCAACCGACCCGTCTCGGAACTACGCACCGCCGACGGGTGCGTGATGGCGAGCGCGACTGCTGCTGCGGCGGGAGTGGCGGAGGACAGCGGTGCTACCGCCGTGCAGACCGGAGCGCTGCGCTACGAGGAGCTTCTCGTGGGACGCCAAGACCGGCTGCCGTTGTCGGACACGGTGCCGGTCAAGGCCGTCGCGGATTACCGCATCGTCGGGCACAGCGTGCAGCGCGTCGACATCGCCGCGAAAGCGGTCGGCGAGGCCGTGTTCGTGCACGACGTGCGCGTGCCGTCGATGTTGCATGGGCGTGTCGTGCGACCGCCCTATGCGGGCTTGGACAGCGGCGCGTTCGTCGGCACGAGCCTGGTCGCGGTGGACGAATCCTCGCTCGCGGGACTGCCCGGCATCGTCGCGGTCGTCGTCATTCGCGACTTCGTCGGCATCGTCGCCGAACGCGAGGAGCAGGCTGAGGCCGCGGCGCAGCGCCTGCACATCGAGTGGAAGCCGGGTCCGGTCGCGCCCAACATCGATGATGTCGAGACTGCGCTCTTGGCGCAGCCGGGACAGCGGCGCGTATTGGTCGACCGGGGCGATGTCGACCGGCGCATCCGGGAAGCGGACCAGCGGCTGCAACGTACGTATGTGTGGCCGTTCCAGCTGCATGCGTCCATCGGTCCGTCCTGTGCCGTGGCCGATTGGGGGGCCGTCGCCCAAGGTCAGGGCGTCGCCGATGGTGGGGGCGTCGCCGTGGGTGGGGAATTGCCCGGGCACGGGCGGCGTGTGCGCATCTGGTCCGGCACGCAAAATCCATTACCGCTGCGCGCCGATCTCGCTTTGCTTCTGAACCTGCCCGAGTCGCAGATCGAGATCATCCGGCTCGAGGCATCCGGATGCTATGGACGCAACTGCGCCGATGACGTGGCGGCCGACGCCGCGTTGTTGTCGCGCGC
>Ga0116226_10006670_pt1 | contig 10372 bp, 9 predicted proteins | sample S1TSphfallax_FD_89692 | JGI IMG/M metagenome (GOLD analysis project Ga0116226, IMG submission 89692) | Host-associated microbial communities from peat moss isolated from Minnesota, USA - S1T2_Fa - Sphagnum fallax MG | ecosystem: Host-associated > Plants > Peat moss > Unclassified | place: USA...
TAGCACCAGCGTCCAGAGTGCGGTTCGGGAAACCCTAGAGACTCTCTGAAAGGCGGGTTCCGGCCCAAGATTAGCATAGGCCGGCCACCTCGGTGGCCCGAGAAACGTACCAGCAACGTCTGAAGCCGCCAGAAATGCGCTCATTGGCGCCGTTCAGCCAGGCGGTTGAGCCTCCGGAATGCAGACGTAGCTTTCGCGCTCCGGCCATCCTGGCTGGCACGGTCAGCCGAAGCGATTTCGGCCATGTTTGGCGAAATCGCGTTATCGGTCGAATTTGGAGGCAAAGATGGCGGATGACGCTCCGTTTATCGGCCCGTGTTGGAGTCTAGGCCTATGCAAAAGCATAAACTCATGATTTAAGAGGAATTAGCATGACTCTATTCCTCGCCGGAACCTTCCGCGCCATCACTCCCGCTCCGCTATGAACAAATTGCAACTCGGCGGCGGGCAAGGACCGGCAATTTCATCCCAGGGCCATTGCGGAGCGTTGGACGTTTATCCGCCAGACGCCGTGGCTTGAGCCGATGAACCGCCAGCAACGCCGAGCATCGCGCGGCCAGGGGCAGGCGCCGCGCGACCCCGTGATTCTGCGTGCCGATGATCTGCACGCGCGCGGGCTTCTGGCTTATCAGGCCGGCGCGTTTGACAGGAGCGTTTCATTGATTTGCGCAGCGATTGCAGCGAAACCATATGACGCTTCCTTCCACTTCAACCGGGCAAACGCGCTGCAGGGGCTTGGCCAGGCCGATAAAGCCCTCACCGCGTACCGCAAGGCCATTAGCCTCAAGCATGACTATGCTGAAGCCCACTCAAACCTTGGCGCCCTGCTGGGCAATCTTGGCCGCCACGATGAGTCCTTAACCGCTTTCAATGCGGCCATCAGCCTTAGACCTGATTATGCGCAAGCCCACTCAAACCTGAGTGCTCTTCTGGGTATGCTTGGCCGTTACGATGAGGCGCTCACCGCTTGCAGCACGGCGCTTGGCCTCAAGCCTGACCATGCTGAAGCGCATTCCAACCTGAGCGCTCTGCTCCGTATTCTTGGCCGCTTCGACGAGGCCCTCACCGCTTGCAAGGCGGCCATCAGCCTCAAACCTGACTATGCTGAAGCCCACTCAAATCTCGGCGCCCTGCTGCGTACCCTTGGCCGCTTCGATGAGGCCATCACCGCTTGTAATAGGGCCATTGGCCTTAAGCCTGGCTATGCTGAAGCGCACTCAAACCTGGGTAACGCGCTTCGTGGACTTGGCCGCTTGGATGAAGCACTTGCCGCTTACAACAAGGCCATCAGCCTCAAGCCTGATTATGCCGAGGCCCATTCAAACCTGGCTTCTCTCCTGGATACTGTTGGCCGTTTCGATGAGGCGCTTACCGCTTGCAACACCGCCATCCGCATCCAGCCTGGCTATGCCAAGGCCCATGAAAACATGGGCATTGTATTTGATCATCTGTGCCGGCTGGAAGAAGCCCTTGCCGCTTTCGACACGGCCATAAGCCTCACTCCTGACGATGCCGGATTCAACTTCAATCAGAGCTGCGCTTTACTGAGAATGGGTTTATTCCCGAAAGGCTGGGATCAGTACGAGTGGCGCTGGAAGAACAGACACATGGCTGGTTCTCAGCGCCATTTCGCGCAACCCATATGGCATGGAGATATTGACGCAGGGAAAACCTTATTGATCCATGCCGAGCAAGGCTTTGGTGATACGTTACAATTCTGCCGCTATGCAACACTGGCGGCTGAACATGGGATGCGTGTTAATTTGGAAGTACCAAGACCGTTGGTCCGGCTGCTTGGCAACCTGCCGGGCGTTGATCAGGTCGTCGGCCACGGCGATGCGTTGCCGCACTTTGATGTTCACGCGCCAATGATGAGTTTACCACGGCTGTTTGGAACGACCGTTGCAACCATTCCCGGCAAAACGCCGTATTTACGCGCCGATGAAGGCGCGGCGGCTTTATGGCGGCAACGCCTTTCCATGATAGCCGGTCAAGGTCCTAGAATTGGTTTGGTATGGGCAGGCAATCCCAAGACTCATTGTCCTGACTTGGCGTCAAGGGAACGGCGGCGCTCGATTTCTCCCGAATTCCTGGCCCCATTGTTCAAAACTCGGGGGCTGAAGTTTTTTAGCCTACAAAAGGATGGCCCAGCTGCACCCGCAGAGTTTCCCCTCATCGACCTCATGCAAGAGATGGAAGACTTCGCCGATACCGCGGCCCTAATCGCCAATCTAGACCTGGTGATCTCGGTGGACACTGCCGTCGCCCATTTAGCCGCGGCCATTGGCAAACCTGTCTGGCTGCTAAATCGTTTCGATTCCTGCTGGCGCTGGCTCATCGGGCGGCGGGATAGCCCCTGGTATCCCGAACTGCGCCTCTACAATCAGCCGCAACCAGGAGATTGGAAGCCGGTGGTCGCCGAAATCACGGCTGACCTGATTCTTTTCCAAAACAATTGTTGCCGGTAAGGCTGATCGTCCGAACCAAGGGAGATTGAGCAAAGCAATGGCCTTTCACCTGAAGCGTTCCCTTTGCATCTAGGAGTCACGCAAGTCATGTTTCTTTCCAATAATCTCAGCGGGCTGAAGCGGCTATGAATCGGCAGCAGCGGCGGGCGGAAACAAAGGAAGCTTCTGCCAAATCAAAGATGCCAATACGGGCCGGGTCCGCCGTGCACACCCTTTTTGATAGCGCAACAAGCCATCATCACGCAGGGCGGCTGGCTGATGCCGAACGTCTGTATTCGCTGATATTGACAAAAGATCCTCAGCACGCGGACTCCATTCATCTCCTCGGCGTCATCGCCTTTCAGACCGGCCGGCCCGGCATCGCCGCTGAAAAGATATCAGCTGCCATTCGTATCAATGGATCCATAGCATCTTATCACTCGAATCTCGGCAGTGCTCTGAGGGATCTCGGCCGTTTCGACGAAGCCGCGCAGGCTTGCCGCAAGGCGATCCAACTTATGCCACGGTTTTCTGAAGCCCATGCAAACCTGGGCGCCGCACTTTACGAGTTAGGGCGTTTCGACGAGGCTGTGGGTGCCTGTCAAAATGCCATTCGCTACAATCCTAATCTGCCGTCAGCCTATACCAATCTTGGTAACGCACTGGCGGCGCAGGCGCGTCATGAAGAGGCCGTTACGGCTTACGCAAGCGCGATCCGTATGAATCAAAACCAGCCCGAAGCCCACTCAAACCTCGGCGCCGTACTGGATAAGCTAGAGCGTTTCGCAGAGGCGATTGCCGCTTACGATACGGCGATCAGGCTCAAACCTGATGATGCCTTGGCACATTCAAACCGGGGTAACGCGCTGCGGCAGCAGGATCGCTTCGATGAGGCCATTGCCTCCTGCAACACGGCGATTGGACTTAGGCCTAACTATGCTGAAGCCCACTCCAACCTAGGCAACGCACTGAAGGGGGTTGGCCGCTTCGAAGAGGCGCTTACCGCTTACCGCTCGGCCATCAGCCTCAAGCCTGACTATACGGAAGCCCACTCAAACCTGGGTGCGCTCCTGCATAGCCTTGGCCGCTTTGATGAAGCCCTTGCCGCTTGCAACGCGGCCATCCGCATCAAACCGGAACATGCCAAGGCCCATTTAGTCCTGGGCAACGCGTTCAAGGGGCTTGGCCGCTTGGATGAGGCCTTTACCGCTTGCCGCAAAGCAATTGACCTCGTCCCTGACGATGCAGAGGTCCACACGAACCTGGGCGCTCTCCTGGAAATTCTTGGCCGCTTCGATGAGGCCCTTACCTCCTGCAACATCGCCATTCGCATCCAGCCAGACTATGCGTTAGCGCATTCAAACCTGGGCGTTGTACTGGAACATCTTTGCCGCTTCGATGAGGCACTCGCCGCTTACGACAGGGCAATTGCCCTCGAGCCTGAAAATGCCGAATTCCATCACAATTTTAGCCTGGCATTACTGAAAACCGGTTCGTTCCGGAAAGGTTGGAACGAATACGAATGGCGCTGGAAGTCCAAACAAATGTCGAAGTCTCAGCGCCATTTCGCGCAACCAATATGGCATGGAGATATTGACGCAGGGAAAACCTTATTGATCCATGCCGAGCAAGGCTTTGGTGATACGTTGCAATTCTGCCGCTATGCAACTCTGGCGGCTGAACATGGGATGCGCGTTATTGTAGAAGCACCAAAGCCATTGGTCCGATTGCTCGGCAGCCTGCCGGGCGTTGACCAGGTCATCGGCCAAGGCGATGCGTTGCCGCGGTTTGATGTTCATGCGCCAATGATGAGCTTGCCACGATTGCTCGAAACAACTATTGCAACGATTCCCGGCAGAACGCCGTATTTACGCGCCGATGAAGATGTGATCGCCGCGTGGCAGCAACGCCTCTCGGCGATTGCCGGTCAAAACCCTAGAATTGGATTGGTATGGGCAGGCAATCCCCGCACGCAGTTTCCTGAACTGCCGGCGATTGACCAGCGGCGCTCGATCGCTCCCGAATTCCTGGCCCCATTGTTCAAAATTCGCGGGCTGAAGTTTTTTAGCCTACAAAAAGCTGGCCCAGCCGCACCCGCAGAGTTTCCCCTCATCGACCTCATGCAAGAGATGGAAGACTTCGCCGATACCGCGGCCCTAATCGCCAATCTAGACCTGGTGATCTCGGTTGATACTGCCGTCGCCCATCTAGCCGCGGCCATTGGCAAGCCTGTCTGGCTGCTAAATCGTTTCGATTCCTGCTGGCGCTGGCTGAGCGGGCGGCGCGATAGCCCCTGGTATCCCGAACTTCGCCTCTACAATCAGCCGCAACCAGGAGATTGGCAGCCGGTGGTCGCCGAAATCGCGGCTGACCTGATCCAATTCCAGAGTGAAATTTGTAGGATGGGTTAGCGCGGCAACGTCGCATGGACGCATTGACGGGAGTGGCAACGTTCCCAATTTCGCCGACACATAAAATCTCCCCTAAACAATCCTTGCCTCAAACGGCGGCAGGTAATCCGGCGCGTCGAATTCCAGCACCCATAAATCCGGGTCGTATTTCACCTGCTTGGCCACATACGCATCCGCCGCCGCCTCCTCCACCGGCACCGCCCCGGTCCCGCGCAGCCACGCGGCCTCGCCGGCGCCATCGCGTATCTGCGTCAGCACCATCAGCCCGTCATGGCCCCTCAGCACCACCAGCACCCCCCCGGCATCGGCATCCCCCTTGCGCACCACCACGCCATACCGCCCATCTGCCTGGCCCAGCCGCAACGCCGCCTGCACCCAGAAACCGGCCTTGATCCGCTCACGACTCATGCTACTCCATAACCTCACATCGGCTTCGAGGAGACATCGGACATGAACCTCACGGTTCGCTTCGCTACCGCTCTCGCTGCCTGCCTGCTCTGCTTCGCCCCCCTCGCCCGCGCGGATGACCAAGTGTCTTTCGGGCTGGACTGGGTGGCCGAGCCTGAATATGGCGGGTATTACCAGGCGCTGGCTACCGGCATTTACAAAAAATATGGGCTGGATGTGTCCATCGTCGAGGGCGGGCCATCAGTGAACAATTCCGAGCTGCTGGTCGCCGGCAAGATGACGTTCGTGATCGAATCCAACGCGTTCATGGCGCTGAATTTTGCCCAGGAAAACGTCCCGTGCGAGGCGGTGGCCGCGGGCTTCCAGAAGGACCCGACGATCCTGATGGCCCATACCGGCGTCGGCGATGATACGTTCGCGGATTTGAAGGGCAAGCCGATTGATATCAGCGATGGGAGCCAGGTCAGCTGGTGGCTGTTTTTGAAAGCCAAATACGGCTACGCGGATACCCAGCTCCGCCCCTACGGCTTCAGCCTGACCCGCTTCTTTACGGACCCGACCACCATCCAGGAAGCCTATGTCACCTCCGAACCATTTCTGGTGAAGCAGCAGACCGGCAAATTGCCGGTGATGCTGATGATCTCGGATGCCGGGTTCGACGGCTATGCGAGCATCGTGGCCACCAGTGACAAGCTGGTGCAGACCAATCCCGGCCTGGTGCAGCGTTTTATTGATGCCTCAACGTTGGGCTGGTACTCCTTCCTGTACGGCGACCCCACCCCCGGCTTCGCGGCCATCCAGAAAGCCAACCCGGATATGACAACCGGGCTGCTGCATTACGGCTATGACCAGCTGAAAGCCCGCGGCATCGTCGATTCCGGGGATGCCAAAACGCTTGGCATCTACGCGATGACGGACGCCCGCTGGAAAGGCTTTTTCGACCAGATGGCCGCCACCGGATTATACGGCAAAACCATGGACTACAAATCCGCCTATACGCTGCAATTCGTCGATAAAGGTTTTGGCAAACCCAAGGAATGATGACACTCCAAGGCGTTTCCAAAACTTTTTCGAACGGCACGCTCGCCCTTGAAGACATTTCAACAACCATCGCGCGCGGTGAATTCGTTGCGTTGCTCGGCCCATCCGGCTGCGGCAAATCTACCTTGCTCCGGCTTCTGGCAGACCTGGAGAGCCCAAGCACCGGCGCCATCACCTGGGCTGAAGGCCCGCCAAAACCCGGCGAAATCGGTTTTGTGTTTCAGGACGCAACGCTGATGCCCTGGGCAAGTGCGGCGGAGAATGTTTTCTTGCCGCTGAAACTGCGCGGCCAGTCCCGCGCGGCCGCCCTGCCGCAAGTCACTGCCGCCTTGTCCCAGGTCGGCCTGGCTGATTTTTCCGCCGCCAAACCCGCTGCCCTCTCCGGGGGCATGAAAATGCGCGTCTCCATCGCCCGCGCCTTGGTCTCGCAACCAAAATTGCTGCTCATGGACGAACCTTTCGCCGCGCTCGATGAATTCACCCGCCACAAGCTGCAGGAAGATTTGCGCACCCTGTGGCGCCGCAGCGGCAAAACCGTCATTTTCGTCACCCACTCGATCTACGAGGCCGCCTATCTCGCCACCCGCATCCTCGTAATGTCCCCCCGCCCCGGCCGCATCGCCGCCGAAATTGCAAGCACGGTGGCCGAGGCCACGGACCGCCGGACGGCACCCGACTACATCGATCTGGTAAAAAAAATTTCCGGCATTTTGCGCGCCGTGATGCCCGCATGAACAAAACCATGGAGCGTGCCGCCCCCTTCCTGTTCGGCATCATCGGCCTCGGCCTTTGGCAAGCCGCCGTCTGGGGGACCGGCATCCCCGTCTACGTCCTGCCCGGCCCCATCGCCATCGTGCAGGCCTACGCGGGAGATTTCGCCACGCTGAATCAGGCTTTTGTCTCGACACTCAGCGTCGCCGCCGCCGCCCTTCTGGTCTCGGCGGCGCTGGGGGTGCTGCTGGCGCTGGCCATGGCCGCCAGCGCCCTGCTGCGCGCCGCCATCCAGCCTTGGGCGGTCATCCTGCAGGTCACCCCCGTGGTCGCCATCGCCCCGCTCATCATCATCTGGGTCAACCAGCCGTTTCTGGCGCTGGTGGTGTGCGCCACCGTGGTCGCCTTCTTCCCCGTCCTCTCCAACACCGCCGCCGGCCTCGCCGCCACCCCGCGCGACTTATTGGATCTATTCCGCCTCAACGGCGCCACCCGCCTGCAAACGCTATTTCTGCTCCGCCTGCCCGCGGCACTGCCCTATTTCCTGGCCGGCCTGCGCGTCTCCGGCACCCTGGCGTTGGTCGGCGCCGTGGTCGCGGAATTCGTCGCCGGCTCCGGCGGCTTCGCCTCAGGCCTCGCCTTCCGCATCTTGGAAGCCGGCTACCGGCTGGAGATCGCCCGCATGTTCGCCGCCCTCATGCTGCTAGCCTTCGCCGGCATAGCCATTTACGGTGCCCTTGGCCTGCTGTCCCATTTAATGTTACGCCGACGCGAAATTTAGGAGTTTTCATGCCTGCCAAACCCCCGCTGGACTCTGCGCCAAAGCCCGAATTCACCGTCATCGCCGGCAAAAAACTCTCTAAAGGCCAACTGGCCTACGAACGCGAGCGCGCCAAACAAGCCGGCAAATCCCTTGAAGACTGGATGAAAGCCAAAATAAAAGCCGAAGCCGCCGAAGCCAAAAAAACCGCCCCAAAGCCAGTTAAAAAACCCGGTTTTTTGTCGCGCCTCATCGACAAGGCCCATAAGCCGCTTTGATGCCAAGCATCACGGCCAACGACCATCACCCGTCATTCCCGCGCAAGTCATCCGTCATTCCCGCGAAAGCGGGAATCTTCTTGCGTCGAGCCCCCGCCTGATGAAAACAAAACCCGCTCCGGATGGCTAAAAACCTCAAACCCATCCTCCCGCGCCACCGCAATCAGCGTCAGCCCCGCCGCATCCGCCTCCCGCACCGCCCGTGCGGTCGGCACCGAAATTGCCGCCAGAATTGGCGCGCCCAGCATCGCGGTTTTCTGGATCAACTCAATCGAAACCCTGCTGGTCATCAGCACCGCGCCACGGCCACCATCCGCCCCGCTCCGGGCCATGGCACCAATCAACTTATCCAGCGCATTATGCCGCCCCACATCCTCGCGGAGCAAAAAACCGCCATCCTGAAACAAAAACGCCGCCGCATGAACGCCCCGCGTCTGCCGGTTCAACACCTGCAGCCCCGCCATGCGCGCAAACCCATCGGCAATCGCCCCCGCCTCCATCCGCAACGTTGATTCCACCAGCCTTGCCGGCCGGATTGCCTGTTCCAGCGAATCAATCCCGCACAACCCGCACCCCACCGGCCCCGCAACTTTTCGCCGCCGCGCCTCCAACGCCGCCCGCGGTCCCGGCGCCAGCGCCATCCGGCATTCTGCGCCGGCCGGCAGCGCCACAATCTCCAGCTCAACGATTTCGGCAACCGCCCTCACAATCCCTTCGGAGAGCGAAAACCCAACCGCGAAATCTTCCAAATCCACCGGGGATGCCATCATCACCGCAAAACTCACCCGGTCAAAAGTCAGCGCCACCGCCACCTCCTCCGGCAACGCCCGCATCTCCTCGGCAACAGCGCCGCCCCGCCATGCCATGGATGAAACTGCGGCTACAGGGACAAGCATATCCACGGCCCGGCTCAAATGGGCAGCAGCACCGGAAAGCGCATCAGCCCCCAGCAGATCATTGGTTCGCCATCAACGATTTCAATCGAAAGCTGACCCAGGCTTTGCGCAAGTCCCTTAAGCCCAACGATCATGTCGTAGACGTCATAGGTAACCATCTGGCGCAGCCGGCCAAAGGCTTCCGAGGCGGCCGCAACGGCCGACTTCCCGGCATGATAGGCCATCATGAGCAGGCCACGTATTGCGCCCCATACCGCGGCAACCACTTCGATGGTGCGAAGCGCCTTGCCGCCAAATCCCAACACCATGCCGTAATGGCTGATCATATGGTAAATCGCGATGCTGATACCCATGGTGAGCGCGCCCAGAAGGTTCGCGACGGCGGCAAGGTCGATGTAATTTTCCAATGGCCCGCGCGCGAGATTGGAAACCAGCGGAATTTGCAACTCCGCGGCGAGCATGTTCTGCAGCGTGGCCCAGCCGATATCCTGAACCAGCGCCATCCCGGCGGTGTCGATCATCCGCATGCTGCCGACATGATGGTGGAGGCAGAAATGGCCGATAAGGTCGTTGTCATCTATCAACGATGTAATGGCGGCATTGCTTTTGGTGAAAATGGTGGAGCCGGGGGAGGCGAAGCAGGTGCCGGGGGTGTTGGGATGAAATTGCGCGGCATACTCGGAGATCGCTCCGCCAAGTGAGTGGCCCCCAAGATAGACGGTTTTGCCGCTCGTCTGAGCAACCTTAAGCGCGATATCCTCCAAGTACCTGAGGCCTTTGGTGAAATAAAGCGGCGTACCCAGACCTCCCGCCAAAGCCGCATCCTGCACCAAGGTTTCAGATAGGATCAATCCATTATGGGCCGAGCTGAAGACTGGCGCCGAACCGGATATGACACCCTTCCAGTCGATTGTGATCCATCCGCCCAGCTTCTCGTGCAACTGAAACGAAATATTCGGTGTCGTTCCCTTAAACGCCACGATCATCCAAGGTTCTGTTTGGTGAACAAAGCAGCCGGCGGCAAATTCGTCGGGATCAAGCCGATATTCAACAATTGACGTTCCATCCGGCGGCACCAACCGGTTTTTGACTGCATCCGGCCTCGGATCGTTATACATTTGCGCCGCGGCCTGGAAAAAATGTTTCAACGTTGGTCCGGCCATGGCTTCGCTCCTTCGCGTTACGGTTGAAACACGTTGGTCATATCAAACAGCAACACGCCTTCACCGCCGCCGACTGCAAGTATGTCCTCTACGGGACTGAAAGCGACGGGCGAATAGCCTTCGCTTGGGGCGGTGAGGGCTCTTGGCCGGGCGGGTGGAGAGATTTGAACAACGCCCACTTGTTGGTCCAGCGCGGCGGCCAAATACCGGCTGTCATAAGAAAACGACAAGGTGAAGACGTAGGTAGACCCTGGAAA
>Ga0116226_10006671_pt1 | contig 10371 bp, 5 predicted proteins | sample S1TSphfallax_FD_89692 | JGI IMG/M metagenome (GOLD analysis project Ga0116226, IMG submission 89692) | Host-associated microbial communities from peat moss isolated from Minnesota, USA - S1T2_Fa - Sphagnum fallax MG | ecosystem: Host-associated > Plants > Peat moss > Unclassified | place: USA...
GCATTTGTAGCCCTTAGGTAGTCTAGGTAGCCTTAAGTAGCCCCTACATATATCTAGGTAGCTCCTAGTTAAGTTCTTTATGTAGGTTAGAAAAAATGTTTATTATAATGCGATTACATTTTTTATCACATCAAAAGGTTATGTGAAATTGATAAGGAATTTGTTTTTAAATATGCAATGAGGACATCAAATCTTTATTTTTCCAACCTAATAACAATACACCAAATGTGTCCTAGTTCATTATAGGTTTCATTAGATTTTGAGTAAATTTGGACATTTTTACCATGGTGAAATTGGTCAACCCCTTAGTGAACAGGGACCAATTGTTACGGATAGTGAATTGGTCCATTAATATTTAATGAAACAAGGTTACTTTCAAGTGATATACAAAATTACTAAACCATTTCACCTGCTAGTTAATTAACTAAACAACATGAAAATCAATTAAATTTAAATTATTTCATATTTAATATTTTGATAATTTCATCTTTTTTAGCCTATGAATTATTGACATGTGTCACTACCTATACTAAATTAAAAACCTAACCTAAGTACATAGGCCATGTAATCAACCTAAGTAAACATCTACTCTAGGAAATTACATAGGAAAATTTTGGATCAATTTACCATTGTTGACCATAAACACACCATTTGTGAGGTTTGATACTAAGCCATTAAGATGGAGGCAAACACCCCTACCATCAAACCACCACACTTGTTGTGATAATATGTTACATTGCATTTTATCAAATACTTCATTTTAAACATTACAAAAACATAAACTTTGAAAATTCATATTTTATCCAAATAAAATGATTAAATTTTTATTAATTTTTTTTTTCAATAATGTACACGATTACATTTATTTCCAATTGAAAATAAAAAATCATTTGAATAATATTATTTTTTGAATATCACTATTCAATAACATTTCAATCGCCATTCTTTTGAAAAAAAAAAGTTTAATAAATGGATAATTTTTTTGCTACTATAATTATATTACCTATGTTAGGTTATTTTCAATTATTCTACATCTACTTTTTTTTATTTTAAATTATTTCACCTTACATTATTTATGATTATTTGTGGTTATTTTAAACTATCTCACCTTAGGTTATTTTCGACTATAAATTATTTTTGGTAATTTTATGTTATTTGTGGCTATTTTAGGCTATTTAACTTTAGGTTATTTACGGCTTTTATAAAAAAATTTGTTATTCTAAACTATTTCATCATAAGTTGTTTTCAGCTATGTGAGGTTATCGTTGGTTATTTTTGGTTATTGAAGGTTATTTCACCTTATGTTATTATTGGTTGTTCTAGGTTATATTATTATAGGCTATTTGTGATTTTTCTATTAATGACTATTGGTGGTTATTGGTTATTTTTTAATTAGTGGTTATTATATTAATGGTTTTTTTAATGTTATATTACGATTATTGTTGGATATTATAAGTTATATTATCATAGGCTATTGGTAATTATTTTATTATAGGTTATTATTTTAAAAATTCATAGGTTATTCTTGGTTATTTTACCTTAGGTCATTATATTATATTTTTAATTATTTTAAATTGTTGTACTTGGCATAAAATAATTTATAATAACATAAAGTAGAATGACCTTGAATAACCTAAAGTATAACTTGAAATAACATATTTTAATTTAAAATAAAATAACTTAAGGTATAACCTAAAATTAGTTGAATAATTTAATTTAAAAAAACTTAAAGTAAAAAACCTATAATAGGTTAACTATGATACTTTAAGGTAAATAACATATAATAATTTAAGGTATAATAGTTTATAATAACTTAAGGTATAAGTTAAAATAACTAAAGTAGCCAAACATAATATGAGGTATATCACAAAGTGACATAAAATATTTAAAACAACAACATAAAAATAATCCAATTTACCACAATAAATTACAATAATGAATTATGTCAATTAGTAGTGAAACACGATGTTTACATAATGATATTATGGTGAAATAACTTTAACCATGGTGAAACCACTAAAGTGTAATGAACATATTTCACTTTTGAGGTCACATAGTGATTTAGGTTAATGAAATACACCCCATTTTTGTACTAATGATAAGCTATCTACTTTGCTAGATGGCCTAGGGTTTTTATGATTCCTAATCTCCATAAGGTACCTATGTATGTTTTTAACCCATGTGGTTTAGTTTACCCAACTTAAATCAAACAACTTCAAGGCAATTACAAACCACACCATTCATTTTGAAATGTCACAAGGCAAAAAATTAGTACCTCTTGTTATTGCAATGTTTCTCAATTCTAATGAATAAGGAAATGTGTAAAAAAAGATTCATGTATATAATCTATATTTTAAAAAATAATAATACCAAAAAAAAAACCAATTAAACATTTTTTGGTATTTAAGGGACCTTTGAACTTGTGTTTCGTCTTGCTTCAAAATCCACACACAATTTTAAATGGATTCATAACTCTTGGAATATTATCTAGATCAAATGCATTATGGTACTCTATCGTAGTTTGTAAAATTAAAATGAAAATGATAATTTTTATTGAAAATGTCATTACAAATGGGAACATACATTTACATACTTTTCAAAAGCCCAAAATTGTGAAAATTCATTTAGCCATTTTCAACTTTCATTAAACCATTAATTTGATATTTCATTTTTTCATATGTTAGTTTTTAATATTTCAAATTTTGTCCCTATTTTAATTTTTATGTGAATAATGAAAAACAAAAAATGAAAACATTAATTTTTTTATTTCATTTCTTTTTTGTGATTAATTTTTAAATTAAATGAAATAATATTATTATTACCACTATCATGAGCACAAAAAACTATAAGAATAGGAATTAAACCAAGGACATAATAAAGAAAACAATTCATAAGAAATGCAAACCTAAGTATAATCCAAGATTATAAACACAAATGCCTAAGGTAAGAACATGATATATGTTAGAAAATGATTCAAATACAATTTTATTCTGATATGTATGAAAACAAAAGTTATGATAATAAAACATACCCAAAATTGGTGTTGAATAAACTAAAGGTAATGGGAGGTCCTACTCCTATTTATACCCCATTGGGGACCTAATTCAAGGAAGCTTTTATGTGTGCACTAACTAATGAAGCATCTTAAGTAGCTTCCTAACAAATAATCAACCAAAAGTCGACTAAAATTTAACTGAGGGTTAATTCATATTATACCCCATTAAGGATTAGTTCGAAGAAACCTTTATGAAGGCCTCCATGTGTGCATTAACCAAAAAACTTCCTAATTAATAGTGAACTAAAAGTCAACTAAAACTTAACCAAGGGTTAACTTAAAATTAACTGAGACTTAATTAGGATTTAATTGAAATCTAACTAAAAGTTAATTAAGACTCGACTGAAAATAAACTCAAATTTAACTAAAAATTAATTAAAAATTAATTAACAATTAACAATGATGCAAGTGTTGATATAGGCGATTATGTTGATCCAAGCAACAAGTGATGGTGGTGTCTATGACAACCACATCATTAAAAATGTCATTACAATCATAATTAGTCATATTTAGATGATTGATTTTAATCACATTAGTCAAGTTGAACAATTCCATGTGGGGTGTCACATGTCATATGTTCAACATGGTGTTTGTTTTAACTATATATTTAGTTTTAAAAAACAAATAGACATACCTAATTTTGATTTTAGTCAAATCAAACATAGTTAGTCATTTCAAACATATAAACTTGATTCTATTATCATTTTAGTTGCAATGTTAATAATAAAAGAATCGTGTTTTGTAGTAATGTGACTTGCTTCACTTTCACAAAGTGTGGCCATTAATTTGAACATGAGAATGGGTTCAAATTTTGATGTTGTAGTCATGGTTGCATAAAAGCAATGAGTAACACAAATCATGGTTGTCACCCCAAAAACATGTTGGCTTTTGTAATGAACATCAAAGGTACATTTGTCTCCTTGTTTGCAAAACTTGTTTTAATTTGAACACTCTTGATCAAATTGATGGCAAATAATAGGTTGCCATAAATTCTACCAATGTGAATGATTGTGGACATCAAACTTGTTGACTAGCCTCTCAAGTTTGTGGATCCAACATCACATCTATTATTTGAGGTACCAAAGCTTGACTAGTTACTACCAAAGCTCAAATAACAACTATTGTAAAATACATAATTGGTTATGGTAATGCAACTGTACATGTGAAAGCCAATCCCACCAAGTCCACCATAGTAGATGGATCAAAGTTTCGTATTGAATTTAGTGTCCTTGGAGCTAATAACACATGAAAAATGGCCATGGTCACAAGTCATTGCTCCTCTTGTCCACCAACCTTAGTCTATAAGACCTCCACATTCTTGACTTTAATTCAAATTATTTCATGTATTCCATTCTTGGCCACCTTTTCCTTTTTGGGAAGTAGCATTCCCATGGCCCCAACCATCTTGATTGCCATTATTCAAATTTGGTCGTAGCTCAAGATGCACATCAAAGTAATGTGTTATGTTGTGATTCAACTTGCCACAATGTTTGCATTATAGTTGCTCATTTTGGACCTAAGTTTTGTCCTTTGCCCTTATATGAATAATCATTTTAAAATGATTATGTTCATAAGTCTAGCAATTCACATCCAATTATTGTTGTTTCAAGAATAACAATAATGGTATTTGATTTCCTCTCAAAAACCTTTAAACTTTTATGTAACAACTTTGTTTGGTTGCCCATGTTGTTTTGAGTTTCTGGTTGAATTGTTGGGTGCAATAGTTATCCTTATTAAAACCAATCATCACCATCTTCTCTTTGACCATGTCCCTCTTCCCAACAAAACACATATGCCAAAGTAGGTGGACCAATTTATAGTAGAGTAATATCTCACATTTTTTGCCTAAGCTCTTTGTCCAAAATTTTATACCAAAATTGGAAACCCTAAGCCTTTGTGACCCCTTTAGTTTTAATCAACCTTTGGATATGGTGGCATATTTCATGCACATTTTCATTGGTTTTCCATTAAACTTTTGCAAACTTCATAATTTTTGTTGTTCATATCCATTAGTAGTTTCTTGTCAACTCTTAGAAAAATTTCATTATGAAGTTGAATGCAAGCAATGGTCTTTGCCCACTAGATGAATGGCCAACCCTAACACTTCCATTTGTTAAATATTCACCTAAAGTAAATGAAATTGCACTTGGAGCAACAATGGCCTTGGTGATTGAAACATAATTCAACAATTAGTATAACCACCATTCCTCAATTCGCACCTCGTGAGTTCACTTAAACTCATGGTAATCATCCATAGATAGCTTATACATGGGTAGCCTTTCCAAATGCTAAAAAATCCCTTTCATGGCATAAAAGGTGTGAATAATTGTGGGTTATGCATTTGTTGCATACCCATTATCAAGCTTTTGGATAAAATCATTTAGATTAATTGTGCCCTATCACTTTGGAGTACTAATATGGCCCTTTAGTGGTTCCATAAATTTCCTCTATGTTCCACAACAATGATGTGACAATAAGAACAAGAAAATGCTTAAATTTGAGTTGGAAGACTCCACCTTTTATGATGTTGATAATGTGGATGGTTTGAATTGCACCCTTCCTTTAATAAACCCATTAATGTTGTTCAAAATACCCTTTGTTCAAGAGCACTTGGCACCTTCATGGCATCCCAAAACCTTTTTCAAAACCTTGACTTGAAAGGGATGTTGCATTTGCATGGTTATAACTCAACACTAAATCTATAAGGTAGTTTTTGCATCTATAGAGTATGCTTCACAAAGCTAAACAAACATGGGGTTTGATGTGACCACCACAAATGTGGTAAATTGGTCATCAACTTAATCTTCCCACCACAAACAAATAATCTAGTTGATTAATCATCACCTCTAAATACAACCCACAATTGAATCTCAAATAATGACATAAATGGGATTTATAATTTCATTCAACATTTAATCCCATTTTTGTAAGCTTGTTGACTAAAGACTCGCGCTTTCCTTCCAACAACAATAAAATGAAACAAACATGAAAAAATGTTTATGACATGGCATTCCATAATGTTGATGGCACATCATTCCAGTAATATCTAGAAGGTTAGGTAAGAAAAAGACAAAATGAACTAGGTAATGTTTAGTCGTGAGCTCTTAGTGATGGTAACGGATTAGTGTGACGATTGACGTTTTGGTTGTTCTAACTTTTAACACATGATGTTGCACTAATTCGGACAATTGGCATTGGAAATCTTGGTGGTGTTGGATGTAATGTGATTTTGGCTTGATGTTTTGAATGTCAAATTGAAAAAATCTAACGAAGCATGGTGGCTACACAATGTTGGCAAGGTTGGGCCTTACTGTGCATGGTGAGCTTGATTCTAAACCTTAAACCCTAAACCCTTTTCATCTATTGTTTCTTTTTTCCATTTGTTTTCTTTCAAATCCAAAACCAAATCCTTCTTTCTTTCTTTCTTTCCAATTTTGTACCCAAGCTTTAATTGAAGTTAAATTCCTCAAGATAATCAAGATTATAAATGAAATCCAAGAAAATTGAAAACATTTTTTTTCCAAACTTATTTTCTTTAAAAAATATATTAATTACAACAAGAAAATCAATAAACATGAGAAAATCACAATAAAATCATGTTTGAGCTTCTTAAGTTTGACAAAAACAAAAAAGAATGTGCTTTAATGCATCTTTCTCCATGTTGCAACAAACAACACAAATTACGATTGTAAATTTTGTGACAAACACAACCAAATTGTAATTTCTAAATGCAAGGAAATTTTACAAGTAAAAAACCAAATTGTACCACAACATTCATCGTAGAAACAAAATTATTCCAATCTTCAAAAAATCTAATGCAAAACATTGTTTTGAGTTGCACCAAATTCAAAAAAAAAAAATTGGCTTTTAAACCCTATTCATTTTCATCTTGAAGGAATTTAAGCTCAAAACCTAAGAAAGAAACTTGTAGACAAACTCATAACACAAAACACATGATAATCTTCAATTCAATTAAACAAACACACAATATTCTTCATAAAACTTTGGAGTTTTAAAAACTAAGAATAAGATTTGAAAGCACAAAAACAAGATATTTTCCTAAGTCATTAAAAATCTCAAACCCTTTTCACATTAAGATTATTGTACATCTTAAAAATACCCCATTAGGCTATGTGCATGTTAATCTTGACATGTCAAACAAATAAAAAGAACCAACAAGCTTTTACTTGATTTACCATGGCTATGCTTGCTATATTGTGCACCTTCAATATCTTTATAATCACATGGGTGGGCTCTTGTGAATAGTTTAAATGACTTGGTTATTGTTTGTGATGGTTGTGTAATAACAATCAACTTCATCATTATAGATGGAAATCAAAATTTTGAACTCTGTTTGAAATAAGTAATGATTGGCTACATCCAATAAATGATAAGTTGTAGAACATTTTTAAATAACAAAATTTGTATGGACATTGTTTAAAACGGGTTCATTATTAATTTGGCAAAGGGTATTAACAACGTTGACTAGTTATTAAAAAAATAAAATTATAGATGTTGGTCATCAATTTCACTATTAAATTAATACCATTGATTATGAATTTACTCAGTAATGTTTTGGGTAACAATTGTTGGTATGAACAAAGGTTAGTTATCAAATATTTTGTTGAAAATCATTGATTATATTATTAGTTATACACATGTTATATGGTTTTTAAAAATAAATTACTTAATTTTTAATCATAAAAATTAACATTTTAGGATCAAAAACCTATTTGTATGATAACCATGTGTCATTTGGGTTGGTTATTAATATTTGAAAATCCAATACCAAGAAGATAGTTTATTATCCAATTTTTATTTTAAAAATTAATGTAATTAATGGGCATGTTATCAATAATCAATTGGGTTGATGATCAATTAATTATTTGAGTCAAAATTCAATGTTCGGGCAATGCTAATATTAACCAACTTTCAAGGTTAAAATGATTATGCCAAAACATGTTAGTGAGAGTTTCAATGATTGATATGTTATTTTCAACAAGTAATTGGCATCAACCCCTTTTAAAGTATTTGAAGAACATTTTTGTAAAATAGTAACATCATGATATTATTCCTTTTTAAAGATGCACCATTTCTTTATAATACTAGTGGTTTTAAACTAAAAACTTTATGTTTTTATTTTAAAACAACAAATGATTTTCCAAAATTGGCATTTAGTTTTTTCTTCTTGTTGTCATTTGATTTTTATTGAGTTCCCCCCCCCACCCTATGAGTTATTATTTGAATCATTTTTGTAAACAAAACAAATGAATTAAAGCTGAAAAGCTTTGCAATTCTCATACAATTTAGTAGACTATCAAATTTCATTTTCAGTGAACTACAAAATATCATTGTTGGTTGTGATTTTTGAAGATTCTATAGTCATAATTTGCAATGTTGATTTAGAAAACTTTGCCTTTGAAGTCATTGTAAACCTTATGGAATAAATTTCTATTGAACAACTAAGATTTTTAATCAATTTGGTAGATATTGTAGATGTATTGTTTTTTGTTACAAACTATATAAATTGGGTAGATTTATCAAATGGCCTTACCATTAACAACTATCAAGTAAAATCGTAGTAAAAGGAGCCAAGGAAGTTGTAAACAATGCTTAAAATTGCATTTACATTACTTTGGAGAATCACCATTAATTGTATTTAATGAATTATTTATCCATAATTTGTAATTATGTTTTGGTGCTCATGAAATTGCACTCTTACGAATTTGGGGTCATTTCACAATGTTATTAGAGTCCTTTGTCATACACAAAACACTTGTTGACAAAGTCTTTGTAAGGATTCTAAAATTTGAACGTGTTTTTTGTTATTCAAACCTTCATAAAATGTAATCAAATTTATTATGGGATCTAATATACTTCATAAGAAGGGCAACATGTGTTTGTTTTTTAAAATGAAAATGTATTGAATCCTTTTAATGGATGTTATTGATTTTGATTATAAACGTTTTTAATGCTCAAAAAGTTCAAAAATTTGTCATCATGGTTAAAAACAAACTATACATTTGACTATAATTTAGGTACTCATGCAAAAAAAAATAGTTTTTATTATACGCAAGTCATGTTTGGTCTCAATATTAATATCCAATCCCAAAAAATTTAAATACAATTTTAGAATTTAATAAACCAATACATGTACGACATGTGTAAAATGCAATCCTTAGTAAGGACTCTGATGTTGGTCACCGTGGTTCTTTTTATTGTGTTTTTACCCTATGGCAAAGGTATCATAATTAGCATGAAATATCTAAATATCAATTAAACAAGTACATGTAAAACAAGTACATGTTACGTAACACATGAAGCTGGGGAAGTTTGATGGCAAAAAAATTCCTTGTCCTATCCACCATATTTGGGAACACCCTAGTCACAATTAACATTGAAATGGAAACATCAATGCCCACATTGTTGTAAAATCAACTACCTTAACAACAATTTTCAATAAATGATTAAATATCGTAATTGTTTGCAACATATAAGACCAAGTATTTTAGAATTGCCTTTTGTGTGGGGTCTATTTTGTTGTAAAGTTGTTTGTTAAAGAGTTTTGTGATTTGAAAAAGAAGGGCAATCTTCCTTGTCATTTCAACTTGTTTTTGACCTCCTCTTTTGGTCATCTTTTACATACAATCTCATGTTTAGTTTTGAATGTTCACAAAAAATGTTTTCTAAAACACTAGTATCATGTTTTTTGTTGTAGCTCACAAGCTTCTTATTCTTTTGAGTTAAGATTATAATTGTTCTAGTGTAGTAGGGTGATATAACACATCACATCATTTGTGAGTTACATGAATTTTATTTTGCACCATCATCGTTGAAAATAAAAAAACCTATTATCTTAATGTATGATGAAAGGGATACCATGCATGGGTGAAAAACCCTTGAACAACATCTACTTTAACATTAGATGCCTCTTGAGATCCAAACTTAATTTTGAATTAAGAAACAAACTAAAAATCGTATTCCTTTTCATCACAAATTGATGTTATAAGTCAAGTGGCACTTGTGAATGCCATTGAAAGCATGTGCATATGTTCTTTGTTATTTTAGCAACTCCATGTAACAAAAATAAACAAACCATAAACAACAATAATGACAATAAAAAATAACAACCACAACCAAAAAGAAATGATGATAACAAACAAAAAAAACAAGAACAAAACAACAACATACAATTAAAAAAAAAGAAAAAAAAGACAACAACAATAAAAAAGAAGTAAACAAAAATCATTGACATAGAGTTACCTTGCTCAAATGTGAATAAGGTATTGTAGACAAGAAGTTGACCCATAATAACC
>Ga0116226_10006672_pt1 | contig 10371 bp, 8 predicted proteins | sample S1TSphfallax_FD_89692 | JGI IMG/M metagenome (GOLD analysis project Ga0116226, IMG submission 89692) | Host-associated microbial communities from peat moss isolated from Minnesota, USA - S1T2_Fa - Sphagnum fallax MG | ecosystem: Host-associated > Plants > Peat moss > Unclassified | place: USA...
AACGGCAGCTCCAGTTTCTTCAACACCGCCTCGGCGCACTCGACCATCCGCTCATGCTCGGCCTTGGAGGCGTCAGGCGCAGTAATGGAGACCAGCTCGACCTTATAAAACTGGTGCTGGCGGATCATGCCGCGAGTATCGCGACCCGACGCGCCCGCCTCGGAGCGGAAGCAGGGGGTGAGCGCGGTGAGGCGTAGGGGAAGCTTTTCCTCCGCCGTGATCTGATCGCGGACGAGATTGGTGAGGGAGACTTCGGCGGTGGGGATAAGCCAATGGTCGCCGGTGGTACGGAATAAATCTTCTGCAAACTTCGGCAACTGCCCCGTACCGTATAGCGCCTCGTCCCGCACCAAGACCGGCGGCGACACCTCCAGATAGCCATGCTCCGTCGTTTGAAGGTCGAGCATGAACTGGCCCAGCGCCCGCTCCAGCCGCGCCAGCTGACCTTTCAGCACCACAAACCGAGCGCCGGAGATGCGGGCGGCGGCTTCGAAGTCCATCAGGCCCAGCGCCTCGCCGAGCGTGACGTGATCCTTCGGAGCGTTGAGCCGGCTGGCCGGAAGGCTGGCGGGATCGCCCCACCGGCGCTGCTCCACATTGCCATGCTCGTCGGCGCCCTCCGGCACGTCCTCGGCGGGGAGGTTGGGAAGGGCGGCGAGGATGTCCTTGAGCGCCGCGGCGGCGGCTTTTTCTTCCTCGGTCAGGGCGGCGATCTCCGCCTTCACATCCTCGACCTCGGCCATCAGCTCGGCCGCGCGTAAGTCGTCGCCGGCCTTCTTTGCGGCGCCGATCAGCTTGGACGCTTCGTTGCGCCGAGCCTGAGCGACCTCGAACGCGCTCTTGGCGGCGCGCAACCTGGCGTCAGCGACAAGGACCGCCGGCGTCTGGGGCGACAGCCCGCGCTTGGCCCAGGCGCGGTCATAGGCGTCGGGGTTGTCGCGAAGGGCTTTGACGTCGTGCATGAGGATCGGGAGGTCAGAGGAGGAGGCGTGCGGCGAGAGTCGCAAACGGGGAAGCGGCCTGTTTACGGGTCCCCGCCCCAGACGCCAAGCGCTGCGCGTGACGTGGCGCGAGAAAACTCCTCCACGCGCTGCTCACGCCCTCGCCCGCAGCTCCGCCAGCGTAGCGTTCCGATCCGGGGCGAAGTCCTGGGCGATCCACCAGGCCTCTAAAGCGCGGCGCAGTTCGCCGACCCTGGGCCCCTCAGCTATGCCGAGCGCCTTTATGTCGGCCCCGGTGAGCGGAAACGGGGGCGGGGTCCAGCTTTCGGCTAATGTCAGAAGCGTGGCCCAGGCCGCAGAGGCTTGGGCGGGCGCGCCGGCCCAGGCGAGCTGGATGCGGTCTATGAAGGTCGCGCGACCCAGCCGATAGATCGCCGCCCGCGCCGCCTGGGCTGGCATATCGGCAGCTAAGGCGGTCTCGTCCGAACAGGCGGCCAGAAGGCGGTCGCGCGTCGCATTCGCCAAGCGCAGCCGAGCGATCCCAACCCGCAAACGTTCGTGATCATCCGGCAAGAGGGCCGCGAGGCGCAAGACGGGGTCAGGCACGTCGCCTTCAACCTCCACCAGCCCGCTCAATCGCTCCAGGTCGTCCACGCCCGGTAGCAGCATGCCCAAGACGCCAGCGTCCGCCATGGCGGCTAGCGCCGGGCGGGGATCGGGCGCGGCAAGCAGCTTCAACATCTCCTTCGCCGTCCGCTCGCCGGACAGGCCTAAAAGCCCCTGGCGCAGCGACGCGCAGGCGGCCAATCCTGCCGCATCGGGCTCGCCACGGCCATAGGCGGCGTAGAAGCGGAAGAATCTCAAGATGCGTAAGTAGTCCTCGGCGATCCGGGTCTCTGGCTCGCCTACAAAAACGATCCGGCCGGCGTGGGCGTCGTCGACGCCGCCGCCTGTGGGGTCATGCAGCCGCCCGTCGGGCTCGGCATAGAGGGCGTTCAGCCGAAAGTCGCGGCGAGCGGCGTCCTGCGCCCAATCTTCCGTAAAGGCGACCAGAGCGCGTCGCCCATCGGTCTCGACATCGCGGCGCAGCGTCGTGATCTCGAACGGCCGGCCCTTGGCGACGGCGGTGATCGTGCCGTGCTCAATCCCTGTGGGAACCGCCTTCAGCCCCGCCGCCTCCAGGGCCGCAATCACCTCGGCGGGCGGCAAGGGCGTGGCGATATCGATGTCCAGCTCAGGCCCGTCGCGCCGAAGCAGTGTATCGCGCACACAACCGCCGACAAACCGGGCGCACCCCGGGCCGCCCTTAGCTTCAAGGGCTTCGATTACGGCGCGGGTGGGCGCTGCGGTGATCCAGGGCCTGGACGGAAGGTACATGGTGCGACCGCCTCTCCCGGCGCGCCGGCCTCAGCGCTCGTTGGTCTCTAGGGCGCGGGTGGCCATGGCGTCGGCGTCGCTGGTACGGCGGAGTGCGTTGAGGTCTTCGGCGATGCGGAACACGGCCAGATAGAACTCGCAGATGCTGCGCCACAAAAGCGCCAGCGCGGTCATCACCAGTAAGCCCGCCGCCACCGCCGCAATCGCGGGGAGCAGGCTCTCAAGGCTCGGCGACCGCAACACCAGGCCGATGGCGGCCCCCACGGCGCCGAAACCGATCAGAAGGATCAGCGCCAAGCCGCACCAATAGATTAGGTGAACGATAGGCCCCGTCAAAAGGCGCTCGAACGTCAGGATATCTGACAGAAAACTCCGCGGGCGGCGGCTGCCCAGTGGGGACGTCGTCATGGACTGGCGCCTCGCTCCAAGGCGCATATGCGCCGCTTAAGGGTTGAGTCGCTAGCAGCGCAGCCGCCGCCGTGCAATGGCCAGACAGCGGCCGGCGGGCGTGGATCGATCACGCCAGGCGCGGATAGCCTTGGGCGATGGCGTCCTGCTCAAGCGCCAGGATGGCCGCATAGGCGCCTTCGGGCAGGATTTCGAACCCCTTAAGCATCAACGCCGCCCGCGTGGAGGCAAGCTCCGGATCGAGCACGACGGCGGCCAAAGCTTGGCGTAGCGCCGCAATATGCGCTGCGTCGATTGTGGCCGCGGCGATCAGGGGAAGGCCGGGCGTCGCCCTCGTCCAGCTGAGCACCCGCAGCGCCTTTGTCGCGCCGGGGCGCAGCCGCTGGAGGTGCGCCCAGGTGACCCCGTCGATGGCCGCCACGTCCGCCTCGCCAGCCGCCACGGCCTCGACGCTGGCGGCATGGGAGCCAGTGATCGTCACGGCGTCGAAGAAGGGCGCGCCTTGGGCGAGCGGCGCGATTTCGGCCCGAAAGACGTTCATACCGCTGTTGGACGCAGGGTCGTTGACGGCGGCGCGGCGACCGCACAGATCGGCGAGGTGTCTCGCCGGATCACTGGCGCGCACCACGACGGCGCTGCGGTAAAAAGCTCCGTCGCAGCCAGGCGCACCATAGCGCGGCGTGGCGACCACGCGCACCTGGTCGCCCAACGACGCGACAAGCGGGTAGCCGCAGGTTTGCGCCAACAGCAGTCGGGGGTCGGTCCAGATCGCCTCAAGCTCGCAGCCCCGCGTGAGCCGATCAGGCACGTCACCCACCCCCTTGGCCCTCAAGCAGCCGGCGATGGCCGCCCAAAGCGCGTCGTTGGCCGCCTCCAACTCGGACAGATCGTACATGGGAAGCGCTGCGATCCTCATCGCCGATGCAAATACCACGGACGCCTGGCCTTTCGCGCCGATGATCGCGGTAGCGTCCGGGGCGGCGATCTCTTAGCCTCTAACGCCATGAGGATCATCCGGGCGGGGCGCCTTCTCGCCATCCTATTGCTGGCCTGCGGCTGGAGCCACTCAGCGCTTGCGGCCTATTGCAGCGGCGGCCGGCCAGTGGTGTTCGCCGGTGTTAATTGGGAGAGCGGCGAGTTCATTACCGCGGTGATGCGGGAAATCTTCAGCCGCGGCTTTGGCTGCCGTACCCAGGACATTCCGGGCAATTCCGTCACCCTGGAGCCGGCGACCGCCGACAACGACGTCCAGGTCTTCGCCGAAGAATGGGTCAGCCGCAGCGACGTGTGGAAGGCCGCCGCCGACGCCGGCAAGGTCCAGGCTGTCGGCCATCCATTCCTGAGCGCGACCGAGGGCTGGTATGTGCCGGCCTATCTGGTTCACGGCGACCCCAGCCGCCATATCGCCGCAGCAGCCGCTGACCTGACGAGCGTCTCGCAACTGGGCGAGCCCAAATATGTGGCGCTGTTTCGCGATCCGGAGCAGCCGAACAAGGGTCGGTTCCTGAACTGTCCATCGGGCTGGACCTGCGAGGGCGTGAACACCGCCAAGCTACACGCCTATGGCCTGGAGGGCGCCTATGTCGATTTCCGCCCCGGCACCGGCACGGCGATGGATGCGGCGATCACCTCGGCCTATCTGCAGGGCCAGCCGGTGCTGTTCTACTATTTTTCGCCCAGCACCATCGTGGGCAAGCTGAAGCTGATCAAGCTGATCGAGCCGCCCTATACGCCCGGCTGCTACAAGGACCTGACCAGCACGGACGGCAAGCACACCCACGGCTGCGCCGCGCCGCCGGCTGATGTCGCCTATGGCGTCTCGACCCCCTTCGTTCATGGCGCGCCCGAGCTTACGGCCGTCTTGGCCAAGGCGACCTTCCCCTTGGCCGACCTGAACGCCAACCTGGTCGAGATGGCTGACGCCAAACGTGACGCCCCCGCCCAGGCGCTCGTCTTCCTAAAAGCGCGACCCGATATCTGGCGCCGATGGGTCGACCCCGCCACAGCCGCCCGCATACAAGCCAGCCTGGACATCCACCCAAACACGGACGCAAGCGACGACGGGGCGACGGCCCGCGCGCCGCCCTTCCCGCCCGGCCTCACGCTATCCATCCGCCAGCCCGTAAACGCGGCCGTCGCCGCCCTGGTGTCCCAGCACGGCGCCGCCTTTCGCGCTGCATCGGGGGCCTTGCTAGCGGTGGTGGTCGCCAGCGACACGGTGCTGAACCTCTGCCCCTGGTGGCTGTTGATCGCCATCTTCATGGCTCTGGCGTGGTTGGGCTCGCGCCGCCTTCTCTTAAGCGCCGTGGTCGGCGTGCTGATGTTCACCGTCGGCGTGCTGGGACTCTGGAGCCTGATGCTGCAGACCCTGACGCTGATGCTGATCTCGAGCGTCATTGCGCTCATGATCGGCCTGCCAGTCGGGATCGCCGTGGCCAAGGTGCGGCTCGTCCGGGCCGTCACGCCGCCGGTGCTGGACGTGATGCAGACCATGCCGAGCTTCGTCTATCTGATCCCCGCCCTGATGTTGTTTGGCCTGGGCAAGGCGCCGGCGATCCTGGCGACCGTGATTTACGCCGTGGCCCCCATGATCCGCCTGACAGCGCTGGGGCTGGACCTCGTCGATCCGGAAATCCGCGAGGCGGCGACGGCGTTTGGCGTCACGCCTTGGCAAATGCTGTTCTGGGTCGAGCTGCCCTTGGCGCGGCCGAGCATCATGGCGGGCGTGAACCAGACCATTATGCTGGCCCTGTCCATGGTGGTCGTCGCCTCCATGATCGGCGCACGGGGCCTTGGCGAACAGGTGCTGAACGGCATCCAGACTCTGAATGTGGGCCAGGGCCTTGAGGCCGGGATCGGCATCGTCATCCTGGCGGTGGTGCTGGACCGGATTACGCAAGGCTTTGGGGCCCGTACACGCCAGGGCGGAGCGGGGGCCCGATCATGACCGCCATCGAAATCCGTAAGGTCACCAAGGTATTCGGACATCACGCGGCGCAAGCCCTGGCGCTCGCCGAGGCCGGCGCCGACAAGGCCGAGATTCTGACGCGCACCGGCGCCAGCCTGGCGCTTAAGGACGTTAGCCTGGAGATTCCCGCCGGGGGCGTCTTCGTCGTCATGGGCCTATCGGGATCGGGCAAGTCCACCCTGATCCGCCATCTGAACCGGCTGATCGATCCCTCCTCGGGCGCCATCCTGTTCGGGGGCGAAGACATCATGGGCTATGACGCGCGCGCCTTACGCGACTTTCGCCGCCAAAGGGTGAGTATGGTGTTCCAGGGCTTCGGCCTCCTGCCCCACCGCACTGTGCTGCAAAACGTGGCGTTTGGGCTGCGCGCCCGCGGGGAAGCTAGGCGCGGCGCCGACGCCGTCGCCAGGCGTTGGATCGAGACCGTCGGCCTGGCCGGCTACGAGGCCAAATACCCCGCCGAGCTGTCGGGCGGGATGCGCCAGCGGGTGGGGCTCGCGCGGGCCTTGGCCGCCGACACCGACGTGATCCTGATGGACGAGGCCTTCAGCGCGCTCGACCCCCTGATCCGCATGGAGATGCAGGATTTGCTGCTGGAGCTTCAGGCGCGCCTGAACAAGACCATCGTCTTCGTCTCCCACGACCTGGACGAGGCGGTTCGGATCGGCTCGCAGATCGCGATGATGAAGGACGGCCGAGTGATCCAGGTCGCCAGTCCCAAAGACCTCCTCGCCAACCCTGCCGACGACTATGTCTCTCGCTTCGTGCAGAGTCGGGGCCGCTAATATTGGCGCGCCTTTCGTTCAATCCCATCGCTGTGAGGCTTCATGAAACGCACCGTCGTCCTCGTTTGCCTGATCGCGCTGGCGCTGGCGGCCGCGCCGGCCCTGGCCGCCCCGCTCACGCCCCGGCCTGACCGCGCCAGCATCGCCGACCTCCAGGCGGCCATGGCCGACGGGCGGCTGACGAGCGAGGCTCTGGTGCGCTTTTACCTGCGCCGGATCGCCCGTCTGGACCGCGGCCGCAGGGGCCTGCACGCCATCATCGCCCTGAACCCCGACGCCCTGGCTCAAGCCCGCGCCCTGGATGCGGAGCGGCGGGCGAAGGGGCCGCGCGGCCCCCTGCACGGCATCCCGATCCTGGTGAAAGACAATATCGAGACGAAAGAGCCGCTGCCGACCACCGCCGGCTCCCTCGCCTTGGCGCACAACATCACCGGCCAGGATGCGCCGGTGGTCGCGAGGCTTCGCGCGGCCGGGGCCGTGATCCTCGGCAAAACCAATCTCAGCGAATGGGCCAACTTCCGCTCCGACCACTCGATCAGCGGCTGGAGCGCGGTCGGGGGCCTGGTGAAAAACCCTTACGCCCTGGATCGTAGCGCCTGTGGCTCCAGCAGCGGCAGCGCCGCAGCGGTCGCGGCGGGCTTGGCGGCGGCGGCGGTCGGCACCGAAACGGACGGCTCGGTCACCTGCCCGTCTTCGATGGCGGGGCTAGTGGGGCTGAAACCGACGTTGGGTCGCCTGCCGGCCGCGCGGATCGTCCCCATCGCCCACAGCCAGGACACGCCCGGCCCCATGACCCGCAGCGTCGCCGACGCCGCGCTCTTGTTCGACATTATGGCGGGCGGCGCGCCGTCGCCAACGCCGACCTCCTTGCGTGGCCGGCGTCTGGGCGTGCTCCGGTTTGCGCCCGACGCCGAGCCGGAGCTCGATCCCGTCTACGAGGCCGCTCTAGCGCGGCTGCGCGCCGCGGGCGCCGAGCTGGTCGAGGTCCATCTGCCCGATGACGCCCCGGTGGAACATGCCGAAGGCATCGTGCTGAACACCGAGTTCAAGGCTGGCGTCAACGCCTACCTGGCGGGCGCGCCGGCGGCGGTCACCTCGCGCACCCTGGCCGACCTGATCGCTTTCAACAGCGCCACCCCGCAAGAAATGGTGCTGTTCGGCCAAGACATCTTCCTGAAGGCCGAACAGACCGGCGGCCTGGACGATCCGGCCTACAAAACGGCGCTCGCCGACTCAAAGCGACTGGCCGGCGCAGAAGGCATCGACAAGCTGATGGCCGATCATCACCTGGACGTCCTGGTTGCGCCAACGACCGGAGCGGCGTGGCGCATCGATCTGATCGACGGCGATCATTCGCCCAACTCGTTCACAACCTTCCCCGCCGTCGCCGGCTATCCGCACCTGACCGTGCCCATGGGCCAGGTAAAGGGAATGCCCGTCGGCCTATCCTTCATCGCCTCCGCCGGACAGGACTCTACCGTGCTGGCGCTGGGCGAAGCCTTCGAACACACCGGCCCAGGCTTTGTAGCGCCCACCTTAGCCGCCTCGCTCGACCCAGCGCTAACCCCGCCGCCAGCGCGGTGACGGTAAGGATGGGCGCAGCTTCGGGGGCTCTCACCGCCGAAGCGCCGCCCATAGCGAAGCCGACATGATCAGCAGGCCCCCCAACCAAGCTTGGGGGCTTAAGGTTTCGTGCAGCCAACAGACAGCGAAGAGCGCGCCAAAGACAGGCTCCGCCCCCATGAGCAGGGCCACCCGCGTTGGGGGCGTGCGCCGGAGCGCATAGTTCTGCGCGAAAAACGCAAAGAGGGTGCAAAACGCGATCAGAAACGCCGTTGCGCCCCAAAATACTGGCGCGATTGGCAACTTAGGCAGTCCGCCCGGCAATACACCGGCGCCCAATATGAGACACCCGAGCCCGACAAAACCGGTTTGCACGCCCGTCAACGGCAGGGCGGGAATATCTCGGCCCTTGGTCAGCTTGTTCGTAAAGGTCACCATCAACGCCCGCAACACGGCGGCCAGGAGTATCAGGGCGTCGCCCCAGCTGAACGATAGGGTCACGCCCGAGGTCAAAAGCCAGGCGCCTGCGAGAGATACACCCGCGGCGACAAAGCTCGTGGAACTCGGACGACGTCCCAGCACAACCCATTCCACAAAGGGTGTGAACACCACGCACAGGCTGATGAGAAAGGCCGCATTCGACGCCCGGGTCAGCGACAGACCGTAGGTTTCGCTGATAAAAATAGCCAATAAAATCAATCCGAGAGGCAGACCAACCTTAAAGACCGCCGCCGCCTGTCGCCTTGGCAGGCCCCACCAAGCGGGCTGCAACAGAAGAGACGTAATACAAAACCGGACGGCCAAGAACCCGAGCACCGGGTAAAACAACACCGCCGTTTTGGCCAAGCCATAGCTTGCGCCCCAGACCAGCGCGACAGCTAAGAGCATAACCTCCGCCCACCCGGTGGCGGGGCGGCGGTCAACGGTTGCTTCATGGGTCGTCATTGAGCGGCCATCGTAATCAGTGCGTCCCGATCAGCTTGAAAATCTTTTGGCGCTTAACACGAGGAGACAAGCTTCACGCTGTCACATTTGAGCCCGAAACGAGCGATAGCGAGTCCTGCTGGGCTATATCATCTGCGGGAGCGGCGATGACGACTTGGCGCTCGAGAGTTTTCGCGCTCGCCATCGCACTTGCAGCCAATCTGATTATTTTAGTCCCGATGCTAACAACTTCGGGTCGAAACCTGTGGGCAAATGACGTCGAACAGCCGCGGACCTCCGTTATTACGCTGACGCACTGGACAGATTTAGATCGCGCTCCGGCGCCGAAAAATACATCTCTATCCGGTGGGCCGCGCCCGCCAACGTCTAACACGGTGATCCATCGCGCCGAGGGGAGTGGCTCGTCGCCTTCGGCGCCCGCCGCGAAACCCGCCATCACGCCCAATGCGACGTCGGACATTTCCGCCGCGGTGAGACAGGCGCTCCAAGGCCTTGCGGCGTGCTCAGCACCTCCACGTGAAGGGCAGCCATCCGAACAGCGTGACGCCTGCCAGCGCGACTATGCAAAGGCGCCCGGTGGGCTGACGTCCGCCGCGTTCATCGATCCCTTGAAGCGGGCCCAATATGACGCCGTCGCACAGACTCAAGAGGCCAAGCGCGCCATGATGCTGGGCCCCATTCCTGATGGTTATGTCGCCTGCACAGGATCGAGGAGCAACGCCATGTTTGGCTGTCCGCCGCCCCCTCGCCCGAAAACGCCTGCCGCCAAACTCTGGGAAGCTAGCGCACCGAGTACGAACCCTCGGGGCGATCCTTGAGCGGTTAAGGCTCAGGCGGACACCGCCGTCGCCGAGCAGGGCGCAAGGCAGGGTGGGACTCTGTTTCCGATCTGGAAACCATAAGCATGCACGGTTGGCTTACCTCGCCGCGTTTAAAACAGAGCGCGGAGATCACCATGGCGACTCTAAAGAAGACGGCGCAAACATCTGCTGGGACGAGGCCTCAACCCCAGCGGCCTTCGGCGCGTATCGAATTGGCGACGCGGGAGTCCGCGCCGGTCGACTCGGTGGCGCATCAGCTGAGGCTTCAGCTTGAAGCCGCCCTGGCCGCATCCCCGCATAGCGCCGCGCTGGCCGAGCCCTCAGTTGAAAAATGGTCAGGCGCGACTCGCGCGGTGATCCTCTGCGGCGCTGCGATCCTGCCCTGGTCGCTGATCGCGCTGACGGTTCAGGCGATCATCAGGCATCGCCTCCTCCCGTAAACCTCTCGTCGACTAGATCAGGCGAAGGCTGTGATTTCGACCTCTGCGCCGCCGACCATCACCACATCGCCCACCTCGCGACCCAACATCGCGGCCGCCAGGGGCGAGATGTAGGAGATGCTG
>Ga0116226_10006673_pt1 | contig 10371 bp, 9 predicted proteins | sample S1TSphfallax_FD_89692 | JGI IMG/M metagenome (GOLD analysis project Ga0116226, IMG submission 89692) | Host-associated microbial communities from peat moss isolated from Minnesota, USA - S1T2_Fa - Sphagnum fallax MG | ecosystem: Host-associated > Plants > Peat moss > Unclassified | place: USA...
AGCGGACGGATATAGGCCGGCACGAAGCCGGGGAAGTCGAAGGCGTTCTCGACCCCCTCATCCTTGGCCATCTGGCGGATATTATTGCCGTAATCGACGGTCGGCACGCCGGCTTTCTGAAAATCGAGCATGGCGCGGACATGGGCCGCCATCGATGTCATCGCGGCCTGGGTGACGGCTTTGGGATCACTTTCGCGCTTGTCGAACCACTGCTCCAGGCTCCAGCCGGCCGGCAGATAGCCATTGACCGGATCATGCGCCGAGGTCTGGTCGGTCAGCATGTCGGGGCGGATGCCGCGCCGATAGATCTCAGGCAACAGCTCGGCGGCATTGCCGAGCAGCCCGACCGAGATCGGCTTCCTGTCGGTCACGCTCTGCTCGATCAGGGTCAGCGCCTCGTCCAGGCTGTTGGTCGCTTTGTCGATATAGCCGGTCTTCAAGCGCATATCGATGCGCGAGGGCTGGCATTCGATGGCCAGGCACGATGCGCCGGCCATCACCGCGGCCAGCGGCTGCGCACCGCCCATGCCGCCCAAGCCCGCCGTCAGCAGCCAGCGCCCGGCCAGCGAGCCGTCATAATGCTGGCGGCCCATCTCGACGAAGGTTTCGTAAGTGCCCTGGACGATGCCCTGCGAGCCGATATAGATCCACGAGCCGGCGGTCATCTGGCCGTACATGGCCAGGCCTTTTTTGTCCAATTCGTTGAAATGGTCCCAAGTGGCCCAGCGCGGCACCAGATTGGAATTGGCGATCAGCACGCGCGGCGCGTCCTTGTGGGTGCGGAACACGCCGACTGGCTTGCCCGATTGTATGAGGAGAGTCTGGTCTTCCTCCAGCTTGGTCAAAGCCGAGACAATCGCGTCGTAACATTCCCAATTGCGGGCGGCGCGGCCGATGCCGCCATAGACCACCAGCTCCTCGGGCTTTTCCGCCACCATCGGGTCGAGATTATTCATCAGCATGCGCAGCGGCGCTTCGGTCAGCCAGGATTTGGCGGAAAGCTTGGTCCCGGTGGCGGCGCGGATGATGCGGCTATTGTCGATGCGGGTCATGACGGAGATCCTTTGCTGGTGGCTCAAACGCCGCTCGGGCTTAGGGCGAAGGTGATGCAGGCGGACAGGATGGCTTCGAGGCGCTCTTGCAGTTTGGCGGCGCGGGCGGGGTGGTAGGGCACCGGCCAGGTCGCTTGATTGGTTTCGGCCGGTTCGTCGAGATAGCCGCGGCAGGCCAGTTCCATCTGCACGGCGTGGAAGCCGGCTTCGGGACGGCCGTAATGGCGGGTGGTCCAGCCGCCGACGAAGCGGCCATTGGTGATGCGGGAAAAATCCGACCCGCACGCCGCTTCCACCGCCGCGGTCAGCGCCGGATGGCAGGTGGCGCCGCGATTGGTGCCAATATTGAAATGCGGCAGGTCGCCCTCGAACAGGCGCGGCACCCGGGATCGTATCGAGTGCGCGTCATAGAGCACCACCTTGCCGTGGCGGGTCTTCAGGCGGGCAAGCTCGTCCTCAATGGCAATATGATAGGGCGTGAACCAGACGGCACGGCGGCGATTGATCTCGGCCGTGTCGGGTTCGTCACCTGGCCGATAGAGCGGTTCGCCGTCGAAGCTGGTGGTCGGGCACAGTTCTGTGGTGGCCTGGCCGGGATAGAGCGAGACGCCGGACGGGTCGCGATTGACGTCGATGACGCTGCGCGAGATCGCCGTGCGGATGGTGGTGACGCCCAACGTTCGGGCGAAACCGTAGAGCTGGTCGACCCACCAATCGGCATCCTTGCGCGCCAGCCAGGGCGAGACGAACTTCGCCTCGATGTCGGCGGGAATGTCGGTGCCGGTATGCGGGAACGCCACCACCAGCGGCGCTTCGCCGCGTTCTATCTCCAGCCAGCTCATTCATCGACGCCCGGTAATGAGACGTCCCGCGCCGCTTGCCAGACGGCGCCGCTTTTCACCAGCGTGTTGGCGATCTGCATATCGGGATGGAAATAGCGGTCGTCCTCCAGCGTCGGCACCTGGTCGCGCAGCAGCGAGCGCACCGCTTCGAGCGGGCCTGAGGAGGCCAGGCCGGAATGGAAGTCGCAGCCCTGCGCCGCCGCCAGCAATTCGATGCCGAGCACCGCCACCACATTCTCGGCCATCCCGGCCAGGCGGCGCGCGCCATGGGCGGCCATCGATACATGGTCTTCCTGATTGGCCGAGGTCGGAATCGAATCGACGCTGGCCGGATAGGCGCGCTGCTTGTTCTCCGAGACCAGCGCGGCTGCTGTCACCTGCGGGATCATAAAGCCGGAATTGAGGCCCGGCTTGGGGGTCAGGAAAGCCGGCAGGCCCGACAGAGCCGGATCGACCAGCATGGCGATGCGGCGCTCGGCCAAAGAGCCGATCTCGCAAAGGGTCAGCGCGATCATGTCGGCGGCGAAGGCGACCGGCTCGGCGTGGAAATTGCCGCCCGACAGCGCCTCGTCGGTGTCCGGGAAGATCAGCGGATTGTCCGAGACGCCATTGGCCTCGATGGAAAGCGTGCTGGCCGCCTGGCGCAGCACGTCGAGGGCTGCCCCCATCACCTGGGGCTGGCAGCGCAGGCAGTAGGGATCCTGCACGCGCGAATCGCCGACCAGATGCGAGGCGCGGATCGCCGAGCCGGCCATCAGGCCGCGCAAGGCGGCGGCGGTTTCGATCTGGCCGCGATGGCGGCGCAGTGTGTGGATGCGCGGATCGAACGGCGTGTCGGAGCCTTTGGCGGCCTCGGTCGATAATGCGCCGGTCACCAAGGCGGTGCGGTAGAGATTTTCCGCCTCGAACAGCCCGGCCAGGGCGCAGGCGGTAGAAAATTGCGTACCATTGAGCAGCGCCAGGCCTTCCTTTGGCCCCAGCACGACCGGCGCCAGCCCGGCTTTGGCCAGCGCGTCGAGGGCCGGCAGTTTTTCGCCCTCAAGGACCATCTCGCCGACGCCGATCATCGCGGCGGCCATGTGTGAGAGCGGCGCCAGATCGCCCGAGGCGCCGACCGAACCCTGGGACGGGATCACCGGGGTCAGGCCCTTTGCCAGAAAGGCTTCGAGCAGGGCGATGCTGGCCGGGCTGATGCCCGAGGCGCCCTGCGCCAGGCTGGCGAGTTTGAGGGCGATCATCAGGCGGGCGACCGGCACCGGCAGCGGCTCGCCGACACCGGCGGCGTGCGACAGCACGATATTGCGTTGAAGTGTGGCCAGGTCATGATCCTCTATTCGGACCGAAGCCAGCTTGCCGAAGCCGGTATTGATGCCATAGACCGGCTCGCCCTTGGCCAGGATCCGCGCGACTGCCGCGGCGCTCTCGGCGATGGCGACGCCGCTGGCAGGATCCAGGGCGGCGCCGGCGCCGTGATAAATGGCGCGCCAATCGGCCAGCGAGACCTGTCCGGGCATCAGCTTGATCATCGTCACGAAAACCTCCAAGTGCGGGCATGCAGCGGGTTGAAGCCCATGCGGTAAACAAGTTCAGCCGGGTGCTCGATCGACCACACGGCGAGATCGCAGAATTTGCCCGGCTCCAGCGTGCCGATCCGCGCCGCCTGGCCCAGGGCGCGGGCGGCCTCGCGGGTGAAGCCGGCGATACATTCGGGCACGGTGAGGCGAAACAGAGTGGCCGCCATGTTCATCGCCAGCAGCGGCGAGGTCAGCGGCGAGCTGCCGGGATTGCAGTCGGTGGCCAGCGCGATCGGCACCCCACGGCGGCGCAAGGCCTCGATGGGCGGCAATTTCGTTTCGCGGGTGAAATAGAAGGCGCCCGGCAGCAGCACGGCGACCGTTCCGGCCTCGGCCATGGCATTGACACCGTTTTCGTCGAGATATTCGAGATGGTCGCATGACAAGGCACCGAATTCGGCGGCCAGTGCCGCGCCGTGCTGGTTCGACAATTGCTCGGCATGCAGCTTGACCGGCAGGCCGTGCCGTTTCGCCGCCTCGAAGACGCGGCGGATCTGAAGCGGGGAGAAGGCGATGGTTTCGCAAAAACCATCGACCGCGTCGGCCAGTCCTGCTTCGGCGATGGCGGGAATCATCGCATCGCAGATCAGCGAAATGTAATCGTCCGACCGGCCGGTGAATTCCGGGGGCAGGGCATGGGCGCCAAGGAAAGTGGTGGCGACGCTGACTGGGCGGCGCCTGCCGAGATCGCGCGCCGCCTGCAGCATTTTTACTTCATCAATGACCGACAGGCCATAGCCCGACTTGATTTCGACCGTTGTGACGCCTTCGCCGATCAGCGCGTCGAGACGGGGCAGCGCGGCCTCCACCAGCACGCCGCGCGAGGCTTCGCGGGTGGCGCGCATGGTCGAGACGATGCCGCCGCCGGCGCGGGCGATTTCTTCATAGCTGGCGCCGTCCAGGCGGCGCTGGAATTCGTCGGCGCGGTCGCCGCCATGGACCAGGTGAGTGTGGCAATCGATCAGGCCCGGCGTGATCCAGCGGCCCTGGCAATCGATAGTGTCCTCGGCATCGAAGTCAGGCGCGTCGGCGGCCTTTCCGGCATAGAGGATGGCGCCGCTCTTGCCGGCGATCAGCCCGTCCTCGACCACGCCCAGCGGGTCGGCGCCGGGGATCATTGTCATCAATCGGGCATTGCGCCACAGGCGGTCGCACCGCATGTTTTTTCCTTCTGCCGAGCCGCAATATTGTCTATACATATCGCGAGTGAAGGAGGGTTGTCCAGTGGATCGCAAGACGTATCTTCACGCGGCCTCGGCTCTGCTGCCGGATGGCTGGCAGAGCGATGTGCGGATCGGCATCGAGGGCGGAAAGATCGCCGAAATCGAGGTCGGCGAGCGTCCGCAGACAGGTGATGAACGCGCCGGCTTGCTGGTGCCGGGCATGGCCAATCTGCATAGCCATGCCTTCCAGCGCGGCATGGCCGGGCTGGCTGAACAGCGCGGTCCGGAGGATGACAGTTTCTGGACCTGGCGCGAGGTGATGTACCGCTTCGTCGGCCGGCTTTCGCCCGACGATCTCGAAGCGATCGCGGCCCAAGCCTATGTCGAGATGCTGGAGGCCGGCTTCACCCGGGTCGGCGAATTTCACTATCTGCATCATGATATTTTCGGCGGCGCCTATGACGATATCGGCGAGATGAGCGGGCGCATCGCCGCCGCCGCCGAGAGCGTGGGCATCGCTCTCACCTTGCTGCCTGTCTTCTACGCCCAGGGCGGCTTCGGCGGCAAAACACCGGGCGCGGCCCAGGCCCGCTTCATCGCCAATGTCGATTTCTATGCCCGTCTGATCGAGCGCTGCCGGGCGCTTACGGCACCGCTGGCCGGCGCGGTGGTCGGGATCGCGCCGCATAGTTTGCGCGCCGTCTCGCCCGATCAGCTGAAGGCGATCCTGCCTCTGGCCACAAGCGGGCCGATCCATATCCATATCGCCGAGCAGGTCAGGGAGGTCGAGGATTGCCTGGTCTGGTCGGGCCGGCGTCCGGTCGAGTGGCTGTTCGACGCCGTCGACGTCGGTCCGTCCTGGTGCCTGGTGCACGCTACCCACATGACCGAGGCCGAGACCAAGCTTTTGGCCCGCAGTGGGGCGGTGGCCGGTCTATGCCCGATCACCGAGGCCAATCTCGGCGATGGGCTGTTTCCGCTTGAGGCCTTCCTCAAGGACGGCGGCACCTTCGGCATAGGATCGGATTCCAATGTGCGGATCGATCTGGCCGAGGAGCTGCGTCTGCTGGAATATGGCCAGCGCCTGGTCCGCCGCTCCCGCAATGTCGCGGCGCGCGGTCCCGGCCGCTCGACGGGCCGCGCCTTGTTCGATGGCGCCCTGGCCGGCGGCGCGCAGGCACTGGGTGCGGTGGCCGGCATCGAGGCCGGCGCCTGGGCCGATCTGGTGGCGCTGGCGGCCGATCACGCCGGAGACCGGGCGTTGGATCATGTAATCTTCGCGCAAGGCAAGGTCTCCGATGTCTGGTGCCGGGGCACGCGGCGCGTCGAGGCTGGCCGGCATGTCGCGCGTGAGGCGGTGGCGGCGCGCTATCGGGCCGTTTTGAAGAAGCTGCTGGCGGCATGAAGCGCCAGACCCTACATCAGATCATCGTCAGCGAGATCGAAGGCCGGGTTCTGTCCGGAGAGTGGCCGCCCGGCTATCGCATTCCCTTCGAGCATGAACTCATGGCCCATTACGGCTGCGCCCGCATGACCGTCAACAAGGCGCTGGCCGGGCTCGCCCGCGCCGGGCTGATCGTGCGGCGCCAGCGCGCCGGTTCCTTCGTCGCCCATCCGCGGCCGCCCTCGGCGATCCTCGACATTCCAGACATAGAGGCCGATATCGAGCGGCGCGGCATGGTCTATGCGATGCGCTTGCTGTCGCGTCGCCGCCGCAAGCCGGCGGCGCGCGACGAGGCCGAAAGCCAGCTGGCCGGCGGGGGCGACTTGCTGGCGCTGACCTGCCTGCATCTCGGCGCCGGCCGGCCCTTCGCGCTGGAAGAGCGGCTGATCAGCCTGGCCAGCGTGCCCGAGGCGGACGGTGTCGATTTCGCCAAGACGGCGCCCGGGACCTGGCTGCTCGGTCATGTGCCCTGGACCGAGGCCGAACATCGCATTGCTGCCCTCACCGCCGACCGCCGTCTGGCCGATCTGCTCGATATCGCGCCGGGCGCCGCCTGTCTGGTCTTATCGCGTCGCACCTGGCGGGGGGGCGATCACATCACCCATGTGGTCCAATATTTCCCGGGCAGCGGCTTCGATCTGGTGGCGCGTTTCACACCGCAAGGCGGATGAAACCCTTTGAAACCGCAAGGACATTATCTTGCCATGATCGAAGGACATACTATTTTAGAGGTATGATTTTCCAAGGTGAGGTTGCGGATGTTCCCAGTGTCGACGAAATTGCGCGTGGCGGCGGTCGCTTTGACCCTGCTCGGGGGCGCCGCCAGCGTCCCGGCAATGCCGGCGCAGGCGGATTACTGGCATCATGGCTATTGGCACGGCGGCTATCCGGGCTACTGGCACACCGGCTATTGGCATAATGGCTGGTATGGCGGCCGCTTCGGCTGGTGGTGGGTCACCGGCGGTGGTTGGTATTATTACAATGCCCCGGTCTATCCCTACCCGGCGACCGTGTCCGAAGTCTATGTGACGCCGCCCGCGACGGTGGCTGCCCCGCCGGCAGCGCCGGCGCCGCAGATGTGGTACTATTGCGACAATCCTGCGGGCTACTACCCCTATGTGCAGACCTGCAGCCAGCCCTTCCGGCCGGTTGTGCCGGCGCAACAGCAGGCGGCTCCGGTCGCCCCGCCGCCCGGCGCTGCTCCGCCGGCTCCGGGCACACCGCAGTAAGAGGAGAGATAGGAAATGAACTCGGTTAGATTGACCTCGGCGGGCCTGATCGCCGCCCTGGCCGTCAGTGGCTGCGCCAGTACGCCGACACATCCGATGGTGCAGGTGGTGCCGCCCGCCAACAAGCCCTTCCAGGTGTTCCAGGCCGATCAGGCCGCCTGCGAGGATTATGCCCACGGCCAGGTTGCCAATGAAGCCGAAGACGCCAATGGCAAGGCGGTCGGTGCGGCCCTGCTGGGGGCCGCGCTGGGTGCTGGCCTGGGTGCCGCCGCCGGCGGCGGTCATGGCGCCGGCGTCGGCGCGGCGATCGGCGGCGGCGCCGGCACGGCAATCGGTGCCGGCCAGTCCTCGCAAGAGGGCCGCTCGCTGCAGGTTCGCTATGACAATGCCTATGTCGCCTGCATGAGTTCCAAGGGCAATATCGTTCCGCAGGTGCATCGTACGGTGACCGTGGTGCAGCAGCCGGTCTATGTCGCGCCGCCGCCGACGGTGGTCTACACCACCCCGCCGCCGGTCTATTCCGCGCCGCCCGGCTATGCCGCGCCGCCCGGCGCGGTGGCTCCGCCCCCCAACATGCCGGCGCCGCAGTAACGCATGCGGCTTGGCACTTTCTCGATCGCGGCCATGGCGACTTTGTTCGCCATGGCCGCTTGTTCGTCTCATGACGCCCGTGCCGCGCGCGCGCGGCCGGTGTTCAGCCCCAATGGCGAGATCCTGACCGCCGGCGGCAAGGATGCGCCGAAATGTCCGGAGGCGCTGGGCACCTGGTGGGACGGCATCGCCGCCGCGCATGGCGGCGCGTTGACCCGCGAGACGCTGGTTGCCGACGCCAACAGTCAGTTCGACGCCATGGATCTCGACCATGACGGCTTCATCACCCCGTCGGAATTGTCGGACTACCGTGCCGCGCTGGACGAGGATGGCGGGGCCGGTCCGGAAATATCCCTTCCGCCGCAGACACCCAGCGCCGATACCCAGATGCATCGCCAGCATCGCGGCGACACGTATGTCCAGCCCAAGGTGCGCGCCGCCCAGATCCCCGCCGATGTGGTCGATCCGGTGATGTCGGCCGATAAAAGCCTGTCCTTCAAGGTCAGCCGCGAGGATTTCATCGCCCAGGCCAACGAGATCTTCACCGATCTCGACAAGAACCATGACGGCAAGCTCAGCAAGGAAGAGCTCGCCGCCAGCTGTCCGGCCAGGTAACCGCGCTCTAGCCGAACGAATATCCCGACATCGGCTTGCCGCCGATCAGATCATGGAACACCCGATGGCCTGCCTCGCCTTGCGCAGCGCCGGCCGTCACCATCAGGGGCAGCAGATGCTCCTCGCGCGGATGACAGGCTTTTGCCGACGGCGCCTGGGCCCACTCGATCAGGCGTTGTTCGCGTCCCGCACGCGTCGTTGCCGTCTCGGTCAGCCAGCGATCGAACTCGGCCGCCTGTTCCGGGGCGCCGTTGAAATAGGTGCGCAGATTGTGAAAGCTGCTGCCGCTGCCGAGGATCAGCACGCCTTCATCGCGCAACGGCGCCAGCGCCTGGCCGATGGCCAGATGGCGGGCCGGGTCGAGATCCTGTTGCAAGGACAGCATTACCACCGGCAGATCGGCAGCGGGATCGATCATCAGCATCGGCACGAACACGCCATGGTCGAAGCCGCGCTTGTCGTCGGTGCCGCAGGCGATGCCGGCCGTCTCCAGTAACGTTTTGACCTGGGCGGCCAGCGCGGGCGAGCCTGCGGCAGGGTAGCTCAGCTGATATGTGTGGGGCGGGAAGCCGTAATAATCGAACAGCATGCCGGGCTGGGGCGCCGTGCTGACGGTGGGCAGCACCTCCTCCCAATGAGCCGAGATGATCAGCACCGCCTTGGGCCGCTCGGGCAGATCGGCGAGCAGGCCGGAAAAATACTGCCCCAATTTCTCGAAGGCATGCGGGCCGAGCGGCTCGGGGAAGCGCATCCAGAAACAGGGGCCGCCACCATGGGTGACGAAAATTGCGGGCAGCCGGGCCAAGATGCTCTCCTCATGACGGGTCTTTGGCCGATATGGGCCCGTGCCCGCGCCTCCTCAACCGGTTACCTGTCTGTGCCCGGCGTGCGGGTGCAGGCATAGCGGCTGTTTGCGATCGCCTCCCGGTTCTCCGCCCCGACCGGCACGGTGCTGTAATAGCCTTGCGGACAGGCGGTCATGATCCACCATGTTCGGGCGGGGAGGTGGATATCCATCCGGTCGCCCGGCGCGAGGATCTGCTCGTAGATCTCGTCGGGGAGGTCGCCATTGTCATACTGCACCGTGACGGGCCGGCCGCAGCGGTTGGTTTGCGAAAGCGAATGGCCGTCCTCGGCGATCTGGCGAAGCTGGCAATTTTCGAGATGCGGCGTCGGATCGTCGGTCGGCGTAGGCGGCTCGACGGCCGCCGGTTCAGCGGCGCGGGTGATCATCGGCCTGTCTCGCTTGATCGTTTCCTCGCGGATCATCTCGATCACCGCGTCATATTCCTTGTCAGGCTCCGTCGCGCGGTCGGGAACAACACCTTTGCCCTCGTAGGACGCGTCGCTGTCGGGGGCGACGATCAGCTTGAAGGGCAGGAACATGCTTATCCCATGGCCAAGATCCAGGTCATGCCCGGCAATCCCGGCACCGGCGCTGGTCTGGCCGACGATGGTGGCTCGGTGGAGCTGCTGCATGCCGAAGGCGAAGCCTTCCGCCGCCGAGGCGGTATGAGCATTGATGAGGATAAACAATCGGGCGTCGCTCAGATGGCGGCCGGGGACATAGGGCAGCGTTCTTGTTATCTCCGGCGGGCGCGGCGGGTGGTAAAGGCCGCGCTCGAACACCCGCGTTTCGCCGGGGGGCAAAAAATAAGAGGCGATGAAATAGCCGATTTCGCCATGGCCGCCCGGATGTCCTCTGAGATCGAGGACCACATTATCGGCATCGGCAGCCAGAGCCATGGCATGGGACACGGCCTCGAAGGACGCGTCCTCGATCTCCCAGGGACCGGGCATCGTGATGGCGGCAAGCGAAAGTCTTGGCTCCAGGGTTACCGATTGAAGCCCATGGCCGAGC
>Ga0116226_10006674_pt1 | contig 10371 bp, 13 predicted proteins | sample S1TSphfallax_FD_89692 | JGI IMG/M metagenome (GOLD analysis project Ga0116226, IMG submission 89692) | Host-associated microbial communities from peat moss isolated from Minnesota, USA - S1T2_Fa - Sphagnum fallax MG | ecosystem: Host-associated > Plants > Peat moss > Unclassified | place: USA...
ACGTTGCTCAGCGTGATGCCGGCGAAGGTGCCGCTGAAGGTGCCGAGATTGCCGCCCGGCGCCAGCCCGCCCACCGCGACCGAGGCGGAGGAAGGTGTCGCTGCACTGCCCGATCCTCCGTAATTGAAATCCTTGGCGATCTGGAGGAATTTGCTGTTGCTCAGGCTGGCCGCAAAGGAATTGGATTGGCACGGGTTGGAGTTGAGCACCTTGTCCATAAGCGAGCTAATGCCGATTTCCGACTGCATGCCGTAGGCGGTCAGCACGAAATCCTGCAACTGCGGGTTCGACAGCAGCGCCTGCGCCGACGTCGCCTTCGGCGCGTTCTGTTCGAAATAGGCGATCTGCTGCTTGACGATGGCATCGTTGTTGAGGGCCGCGAAACTGGTGGGCGTCGCGTTCTGCAGCAAATCCCAGCCGGCCATACCGCTTGGAATGCCCAGATTGGTGATCAGCGGGTCCATGGCGGTTCGCCCCGGGACCCGTCGCCCAGCTTGCGCCCGGTATCCGCCGGCCGGCCCGATGCCGCCTGGTTCTCCTCCTGCCGCCCTGCCCCGCGCTTCCAACTATGCCCCGGCACGTCCAGCAGTGCGGCCTCGTAGGCGATCAGCGGGTGCAGGCGGGTCAGCGACTTGTAGTAGTCGCCCTCGGTGACGAGCCGGTCCACGTCGTGCAGCAACTCGATGTCCTCCGCGCGCACGAAGCAGGCCAGCAGCTGGCCATGCGCCAGGCGGTAGCTGTCGATCAGCTCGGCCGGCGGCGGCGGCATCATCAGCATGGACTGGATCAGAAGATATACGCGCTTGGTCGGCGTATTGGCGTCCTCGACCTGCAGCACGTCTTTCTCGCGCATGATGTGCGCGTAGTTGCGGACCATGAGCGTGGTGCGATAGGCGCCGTTGACCAGCACTGCGCCATTGACCACCAGGCGCTCGTTGGCGCCGAGCTTGAGTTTCAGGGGCATCAGGGGGCGCTTTGCGCGGGTGGTTGCAGTCCCAGCATGATGTGGCGGTTGACCGCGATGAGGTTCTCGAACGGCGCGCGCTCTTTCATTACGCGCGCCGTTTCGCGGGTCACCCAGATGGCCAGCGAGATGAGCCGGGCGCGCAGATCGACCGGCAGCGCGTTGCTGTCATCGGCCAGGTTGCAGGCCAGGGTCTGCCAGAGCTCGCGGTTGTTGTGCGCCGCGCGGATGCGGGCGGTGAAATGCGCGCCGGGGTCGTCGGCGGTCGCCAGGGCCGCGGTGACCTGCGCAAACACCCGATGCTCGAAAGCGCGCGGGTTCTCGGTGCTTCTGATCACCGCGCCATACGCGCGGGCGGCGCTGCGCGGCAATTGTTGGAACTGGTCTTGGAGCATCGCACGCGCCTTCTTTCTGGTCGCCGATGGAAGAGACTGCCGGCGGCTTCTGCGCCGGACGGAGAGGGGGGCGGCTGGACAGGCCGCCCCCTTTTTACAGGTCAGCCGAACAGCTTCAGCAGCACCTGCGGTGCCTGGTTGGCGATGCTCAGCGCCTGGGTGCCGAGCTGCTGCTGGGTCTGCAGCGCAGAGAGCCGGGCCGAGGCGCTGGTCATGTCGGCATCCACCAGGTTGCCCACGCCGGTGGTCAGCGAGTTCGACAGGTTACTGACGAAGGTCTGCTGCGATTCGATGTTCTGCTGCACGGCACCGAACTGGGCTGCCGCGTCCTCCACCGATTGCGAGGCCTGGTCGACGACGTTCAGGAAGGCATCGAGCGCGTTCGGGTTGCTGTTCACGGCGGCGACGATGCCGGCGAGCCCCGAGGAGGTCGTCTTGACCGCGGCGTCGCCGGCTTGCGCGTTGGCGGAGCTGGCCGCGTAGAGCTGCCCCTCGGTCACGTTGACGGTGGCACCGGCATCGTTCGTGTAGGTCCCGGCCTGCGCTGCGATGTAGTACTGGTCGGTCGTGCCCGCGGTGCCGTCGGCCTGCGTGTAGATGGCACTCGTGCCGCCGGTGGCGGTGTTCCCGGTGGTGCTGTCACCGAGGAGGTTGAACAGGTTCTGCAGAGCAGAGCCGGTGCCGGCCGCGATCCCGGCGGCCACGGTTCCACCCGATGTGGTCAGGTTCGTATTCTGCGTGTCCGCGGTGATGAAGGAGGACTGCGTTCCGGTGGTGCCGGCATAGTTGTTCGCCGTGGCCGCCAGGAAGGCGATGCCGGTGTCGCCATTGGCGAGCTTGGAGGTGGTCGAACCGTCCAGCAGGTTGATGCCGTTGAAGCTGGAGCTCTGGATGGTGTCGGTGATCTGGTTGAGGAGCTGATCGACCTCGCCCTGGATGTCGGCCACGCTGGACTGGTCGCTGGCGGAGGTGGCCGATTCCACCTTCGAGCGGATCTGCGAAAGCAGCGAGGTGATCTGGCCCGCGCCGGACACGGCCGTGCCGAGCACCGAGTCGGCGTTGCCAAGATCCGTGCCCACCTGGCTGAGGCTGGAGATGTTGCCGTTCATGGTGGTCGAGATGGCCCAGGCCGCGGAATCATCCTTGGCGGATTGCACCTTGAGGCCCGTCGAGATTTCGTTCTCGGTCATGCTCAGGGCGTTTTGGGTCGCTTCGAGGCTCTGCAGCGCGACCATCGCGCCGGTATTGGTCAAAATCGAAGTCATAAAGGTCACTCCCATTCAGGGTTTGCTACGGGAGCGCCGTTCTAGCGCCAGATCCGGGCGAAGTTTTTCGCGAGGACAGGAGGGTAATTAGCAAGCCGCTGTCATTTGGTAAAGCGTTTTCGCAAAGTTTTTTTCTATACCGAGGCGTCGAGATGAACCGCCAGCACGTGCCGCGCCGGGCGCCCTGAGGGCGCATAGGTGCCCGCATCGGCAAGCGTGCTCGCGGCTTCGCGCACGCCATCGAGGAAGCGCCCGAGTGTCGCCTGTACAGCGTCCAGCACCAGGGCGCTTTCGTCCGCCGCCGCCAGCACGGCGCGCAAGGCGTTGCGTTCGTTTTCGCTCGTGGGGGTGCCTGGGGCACGCGCTGTGCAGACCTCCCGGAAGCTGGCGAAAGCCAGCCGCTTCGCCTCGGCAACCACCATCAGATCCCGCAGCGCGCCGTTCCGCGCAAGCGCGGTCTCGGCGTCCAGCGCCGCGGCTAACTGGCGGGCCGCCTGGGCCAGGGCCGTGCGAGGCTCACGCATCATGCCGTCTCCCTGGCCTGTTTGCCTTGCGCGGTGCGCAGGGCCTGCTCGATCTCGGGTTCCAGGCCGGTGCCGCCATGCGCGGCGGCTGCCTGGCCCAAGGCCTGGTCCATAAAAATCTGCCAGGATTTTTCGCCCTGCCCCTCGGCGAACGGCCCGGCCGCCTTGCTGCCGGGCCGCGCCAGACGCAGCATCTCGCTCATGAACATCGCCTCGAACTGCTGCGCAGCCTGATGTAATTTCGCATCATTCTGCGCCGGCTGCGCGGCTTGGCTGCCCAGGGCGCCGGCCGGCATCATTGGCGATAACGTCATGATCATACCTCCCGGCGCAGATGTCGCCCATCACTCATCTATAGGCTGTTCCATGTCGATCACAATCAATTTTCGCAAGATGGATTGGAGCTGCGGCGGGGACAAATATATAGACGAAGTCCGCGAAAATCTGCTAATGCATGCTATGGACATGGGCGAATCGAACGTTATCGGGTGGACTGAAGCACGAAGGGCTCGCCATGCAGCCAAGCTTGGTACGGCCGTGGAGCGGCGATGCCGTGGCGGCGAAAAGGAGTGCTGATCTTGCCTAATTCCCTGTCGCTCGACCGCCGGCACCGTCTCGACGTTGAGGATTTCGATGCCCAGGAGCCCGGCCAGGCGGCCGGGCCGCGTGCCCCCGGCGAGCGGCCGCGCTTCTCGATCGTCCGCCTCACGCCGGACATGGCGCCCGGCCTGCTCGCCCGGAAGCGGCCGGGCGGCAAGCGCAACCAGGCCGCCGTCGCCGCCTGCGCCCAAAGCATGCGCGCGGGCGAATGGGTGCTCAACGGCATGCCCATCATCCTGTCGCGCAACGGCGTGCTGCTGGACGGTTTGCAGCGCCTGTATGCCTGCCTGGATGCGCGCACGCCGTTCATCACCGTGCTGGCCGAAAACGTGCCGGACGATACCGTGCATACCATCGACCAGCAGCGCCGGCGCTCGTTCACCGGCGTGCTGGAGACCCGCGGCGTGCCGCATGCCGCCGCCATGGCCGGCATGCTCTCCAAGCTGATCCGCTACGAAGACGGCACGCTCAGCCGCTTCACCTCCACCCCGCCCTGGAGCCGGATGGAACGGGCACTCGACGCCAACCGCTTCGCGCTCGAGGTGGCCATCAAGTTCAGCTTCGACCACCCGGCGCGCCTGCTGTCGGAATCGATTCGTACGCCGCTGAGTTACATGGGGCTGCAAGCCGACCGGAGCGCGATCCGCCGCTTCCTCGACGCCATCGCCCATCCGGAACGCTTCGCCGCGGACGAGCCCGGCGTGATGATCCGGCGCCGGCTGATGGAAGGGCGCGCCGATCGCGTGCACCGGCTGCCGGCCATTTCGCTGTTCGCCATCTGCGTCAAGGCGCTGAACGACACGATCGCCGGCACCCGCAGCGAGACCTATGTGTGGAACCCGGCCTCCCGCCAGGCCCGCAACCCGGAGGAATTTCCGCGTCTCGCGGGCTATACGGGGCTTACGGATCTGGCCCCCACGGCGGAGCAGGCCGGGATGGGCGCGCATCTGATGCTCGAGGCCGAGGCCGCGCTGCGCGACCCGGGCTTGTATACGATGGCGATCGAGAGCATCGGCCCAGATCGCGCCGAGGCCTATCTCGCGCTGAACCGCGGCAACCGCAACATCGTGCAGTCGCATGTCGCGGCACTCGCGCGCGACATCGCCAACGGCCATTGGATGTTCAATGCCCAACCGATCTGCTTCTCCCGCGCGGGCCGGCTGCTGAACGGCCAGCATCGCCTGTCTGCGGTGCTGGAAGCGGGGCTGCCGATCGAGGTCATGGTGATGCATGGCCTGCCGGAGGAGGCGTTTCAAACCTACGACAAGCAGGCCAAGAAGGCGCCGGCCGTCGAAGAACTGTTCGAGGATTTCGGCGACAAGTCGCTGATCGCGGCCACCGCGGTGCTGCTGTGGCGGCGCGAGCTGAGGCCGGCGGGCGAGCCCAATGCGCGGCCGACGGCCACCGAGGTGCGCGACGTGATCAAGGCCCATCCGGAGCTGATGCGGCTGCGCGGTTTCGCCCGCAAGATGGTGCGCTATGGCCGGTCCTCGGCGATGATCTATGCGGCCTACCGTATCCAGCGTGACGACCCGGCGCTCGGCGATGTTTTTCTGGAGCGGCTGGAGACGGCGGCCAACCTGCCGGCGGGGCATCTGATCCTGCGGCTGCGCGATCGCCTGCTCGACCTGCGCAAGGCCGACCAGAATGCGCAGATCGATGAAGTGCTCGCCGCCTGGGAAAAGTTCCGCAAGAAACCGGGGATTCCTGTCTAGACGAGCAGTCACTCCTGAGTACCAGCACCAGAAATTAAAAGTCTTTTTGCTTCTTTTTCTTCAGAAAAAGAAGATTCTGTTCTTTTCTGAAGAAAAGAACCAAAAGACTTTTACTTCCTGCGCGGGTTCGAAGATACGGGATTTGGCCGGAGAGTGCTTGTTAGGCGGGTTCAGGGGATTCGGCGGTCATTCGCCGGCGCAGGATCTGCTGCTCGTCGCCCAGCAGGTCAACCCGACGTGCCGCTTCCTTCCGGGCCTCGCGCTGGGCCGAGTCCTGCGCCAGTTCCAGCCGCTTGGTGTCGGCAAACGCCGCGCGCAGTGACTCGCGGGCAGCCGCCTCGACGCGCCCCAGTTCGTCGCGCCGGGTTTTCAGCGCCGCGCCGCAGCGCGCCGCATGCGCCGCCCAGGCGCTGAAATCGGCCTGCGCCTGCAGGTCGGCCATCGCCGCCGCGAACTCGCCTTGCTGGCGCTGGGTGTGGTCGGCGAGCGCCGATTCGGCGTCCGCGCGCACGCGGGCGACCGCGCCGAGCTCGGTTTGCCGCTCCTCCAGGGTTTGCCGGGTGAGGCGGATCAGAAGGTTGAGACGATCCATGTGTGTCCCCTCTCCGCTACTGGGCCCACAGGTCGCAGGCGGCGAAGAGGTCCAGCTCGTCCAGACCCGCGCCCATGCCGAACCAAGCGGCATTGCCCGCCTCCTCCCCGTTCCGGCCGATGCGATGGCAGAACCCTAAGGCCGGCGCCGACACCGTGACCGTAGCGGCGCCCTCGCAGGCGAGGCGATCGGCCAAGCCATAGAGGTCGGCCGGCGTCGCGTGCTCGCAGCGGACAACGAGGCCGATCCGCCCCTCCGCGCCAGCCCGGCGCGCCACGAACTTGGCGGCCTCCGTGCCGACACTGACTGTCGCACAGCGCGACGCCACCCCGGCTTCCAGGAACAGCGCAGCATCCGGGCCGGGAAACACCTCACGCAGAACGCCGATCATGTGAAGCGGGTCGGCCATGGCCTCGATGCCGAACAGCACATGACCGGGGACGGCCAAGTCGAGCAAAGCGCAGCCATTCGGCCACTCGCCCGGCAGCGTGCCCAAGGGCCGGGAGGAGTCCGCCTGGAAGCAGCTTGGCACCGCCGACAGAACCGCGCCGATCCCGGCCGCCAGGCTGCCGTTGCCCGCGATGCAGCTTAACAGCAAGGCGTGGCGCAAATCGTCGCTCACCTCTCCGCACAGCAGGTCGTTCACCAGTTCGGCAAGCCCAGGGGCCACACGTTCGGCGCACGCGGCGCTGCCCGCGGCGGCCCACAGCTCCGCCGGCAGGGGGGCATCGTCCGGCAGTACCTGCAACGCGTGGGCGCGCACGGCCAGGGCGACGAGGGGCGGGGCAGCACGCAGGGCCCAGGCCACGGCGCCGCCGAACCCCCACTGGATCAGGCCAATGCCATCCATGCCTGCACATTTCGCAAGTTTATGTATCCCGGGCAGGATCGTGGCGCTCTGCGGCGCAGGGGCTGCAGGAACCCCGGCCTGGCATACGATACCTTCGGGTGCGTGCAGGACGGTGAGCGCATCCTTGCGCCGGCGCAAGGATGCGCTCAGTGCCTGGGCTTCGGCCGCCGAAAAGGTGACCGTGGAGAGCGGATCGGCGACGAGGATGCCTTCGGGTGCGCACAGCGCCAGAACGCCGCCGGGCAGAAGACACACGCCCGAGGCATCCTGCGCCGGCACGGAGAGAGTGAACCGAATGTCCTGCAGGCAGTCTGCCCGCTGCGCGACACTCAGCTGCGGCCAATGCGCATCCAGCACCGCCAGCACGCCCGTGCGGCAGGCTTCCGCCAGATCGATGTCCATTGACCCAGACCAGGCGTGCAGCGCATTGTGAATACGAGGGCCTGGTGGGATCGGGCTTAGATGATCCGCTGTTTCATTTCTTTTTGGTGCTGATACCCGAGCGTAACGCAACCTAAATCTCCATTCTGGAAATATGCCTGTCCTGCAGGTTGCAATCACCCGCCGAGGACAACACTAGGTTGAGTCATTCCACTCTGTCACTCGAATAACGCGAGTCATACCCGCGTAAGCCGCGAAATCGTTCCGCACTGTGTCGTTATGGTCACGCTTGCGTAAGATGTGCGCGAATCATCGGCAGGCTTTGGCAACGAGTGCTGCCTCGCTTAGGGCCCGTTCGAGATTAACTGAATCGACTTACAGGGTCGAACGGGCCATAAGCCTTTGTTTGAAGCGGCATCTTTGTCGGCGTGCCGACGCACTTATGTGCCGACGATGCCTTAGTTCGCAAACCGATTCACCCGGCACGCGGATCGCGCGTGCCGGGATCGGGCCACGCGGTCAGCCGTAGATCAGCTTGGTGATCAGCACGTCGCGGACGGCGCCGGGTTGCAACTTGCCCATTGCGTCGAGCAGCAGCGTCTTTACCGCCGCCGGATCGGTGTGGCCGGGCGCAAGCTCGCCCTTCTCCGCCATCGCCATCAGTTGCCGCAGGGCCGTTTCTTTCAGCCGCGGCAGGATGTCGTGCAGCGCCTGTGCCGCTCCCGGCACGGCCTCCAGCGTAAGATCGAGCAGCGCGTAGGATTGTGCGCCGTCCTGCGAGGGAAGGTTCACGGTGAATTCCCCAAGCGGAACATAGCCCGGCTTGTTGGGTACCGCTTCTTCGGCACGGGCGGCGGCCGCGGCAAACGCGCAGGGAAGAACAGTCAGAAGCAGCAGGCGGCGTGAAGGCGAGGGCATCATCGGCATCCTTCGGTTGGGGGACGTCAGAAGGGTGCGAGGCGGGTCAGCACGTCCTGCCCCCAGGTCGGCCGCTGCAGATCGGAGGAGACGCCCCGCCCGCCATATTCGATGCGCGCCTCGGCCACCCGTTCGGACGAGATGGTGTTGTCCGAAGCGATATCCTCCGGCCGCACGATGCCGCGGATCTGCAGCTGCCGCAGCTCGTTGTTCAGGCGGATCTCCTGGCTGCCGGCGATCTCGAAATTGTGGTTCGGCAGGACCTCGACCACCGTGGCCGCGACGTTCACCACGATGTTCTCGCTGCGCTTGATATCACCCTGGCCGGTGGTGCTGTCGTTGCCGGAGGTGTTGATGGTCGGGTTCGTATTGGCCAGACCCGGGATGATGTGGCCGATCAGGCCGCCGAGGCCGAACAGATTGGAGATCGTCATGCCGTTGGCGGTGGTGCGCGACAACGTGGTGTCGTTGGCGAACTCCGCCTGTTCCTGCAGGTTCACGGCGACCGTCAGCAGGTCGCCGATGCCGCGCGCACGCGGGTCGCGGAAGAAGGTGCGCGCGCCGGGCCGCCACAGCGACCCCTGCAAGGCCGGCCGCATGTCGGTCATGCCGGACGCGGCGAACGGCTCGGACGCATGATCGGAGGGCGGGATCTGCTTGATCGCGCCAGGGCCGCTGAATTTCGGCGGCTGCTGGAAATGGTCGAACGTGTCGCAGCCGGCCAGGCCGGCGAGGCAGAACAGGATGAGCGCGGGGCGGCGGGCAAAGCGGGTCATGGCGCGCCTGCTTCCACCCGGCCCTCGCCGATCACCCGTGCATGGATGGTGCGCGACGTCGCCGGGTTCAGCACGCGGATGTCGTCGCCCAGGGCGCCGCTATCCAGCGCGCGGCCGGAGAGCTCGAGTTCAATGCCGTCTGACGTCCAGACGACGTCGACCGGCGCGCTGACCTTCACCAGATAGGGCGCACCGACATCGCGGACGGTGAGTGCCCGGCCGGAAAAGATGGTCTGCCGCACCTCGAGGCCGATGACGTCGCGGCTCGCCGGCAGCGCGTCGAAGGGCGGGACGGGGAGGCTATTCGCAGCCGCGTCGCCGGCGTGCACGATCTCGCCCCGATGCAGGGTGCGGGTCGCGACCCAGACCGGATCGGCGAAGGCTGGGGCGATGAGGCTGGCCATGGCTAGGGCGATGGCGCTTGCAAAAAGACCTGGGGGCTTTGCCCCCAGACCCCCACCAGGGCGAGCCGCCCTGGACCGGCACTTTTTGAAGGCAAGGCGAAGGGGGGTCTGGGGCCTCAGGCCCCAGCGGGGTCCAGGGGCAGAGCCCCTGGCCTTTTCCAAATGCAGTCGCACTGCGGTCATGGCGCCTATTTCACCTGGTTGGTGGTCTGCATCATCTCGTCGGCGGCCTCGATGACCTTGCTGTTCATCTCGTAGGCGCGCTGGGCCTGGATCAGCGACGTGATCTCCTGCACCACATTCACGTTGGACGATTCGACATAGCCCTGGCTGATGCTGCCGAAACCGGCATCGGCGGGCAGGCCCTGCTGCGGGTCGCCGGAGGCGTCGGTAGAGGCGAAATTGTTGCCGCCCTGCGCCTCCATCCCCGCCTCATTGACGAAATTGAACAGCTGCAGCTGGCCCACGGTCTGCTGCTTGCCGGCGGCGGTGGTCTCGATCACCTGGCCGGCCTGGTTGATGGTCACCGCGGTGGCAGTCGGGCTCACGCTGATGCTGGGGACGACGGGATAGCCTTCGTTGGTAACGATCTGGCCGGTCGGCGACAGCTGGAAGCTGCCGTCGCGCGTATAGACAATCTCGTTGTTCGGCAGCGTGACGCCGAAATAGCCGCGGCCGTTGATCGCGAGGTCGAGCGAGTTACTGGTCTGGGTCAGGCTGCCCTGGGTGGTGATACGGGTGGTTCCAGAGTTTCGCACGCCTAGACCCAGCTGCGTGCCGGTGGGCAGCAGCGTGCCGGACTCCGAGGATGCGGACCCCACGCGGCTATCCGACTGGTAGAGCAGGTCCTCGAACTGGGCCATGCTGCGCTTGAAGCCGGTAGTGCTGACATTGGCGATGTTGTTGGAGATCACCTCGACATTGGTCTGCTGGGCCTCCATGCCGGAGGCGGCGATCCCGAGGGCACGCATCATGGCTTTCTGCTCC
>Ga0116226_10006675_pt1 | contig 10368 bp, 6 predicted proteins | sample S1TSphfallax_FD_89692 | JGI IMG/M metagenome (GOLD analysis project Ga0116226, IMG submission 89692) | Host-associated microbial communities from peat moss isolated from Minnesota, USA - S1T2_Fa - Sphagnum fallax MG | ecosystem: Host-associated > Plants > Peat moss > Unclassified | place: USA...
AGGAACAGGGTGTGCGAAATGGCCTTTCGTTTTCTACTTTTCAAAAACCCCCTTGGCCCTACACATGTTTGCCAGATCTGCCCCCTCAAAAAAGGTGTCATCGCCTGTCTTTGCGATTCAGAAGCGTTAAAATTCGCCAACAGCACATAAGGAAAAGCCACGGATTGTCATCAGCCAACAACCACTTTGTCCAAAATCACAATGCTTTCTGATGCTTCATGATTCACCAAATAACTTAAATACTTTTGATCATTTTCACCTACATAACAAGTTCTGGCTTCATAATATTTATAATGTGCATTAAGTTTCTATAGATTGTGTTTAAGTTATTTTGGTGACAATTTGCAATGGTTAATGGTGCCTAAGCTTAATGTGAGTGGCGGCGAATCAAGATGGCCCTCTTATTTGAAGTTTTCACATAGTTGAACTTCAGACTTCAAGTCACAACCTTCAATGTAGCCACCTCAAGCTAGAGAGCCCAAGAACTTGCAACTCGAATCTCAAGCTAGTTGTGGAGATGACAAACAAATGTTGTTATTATGAGGGCCTTGAAATTGATATAATGCATAGCTTCTTCAAGTTTTTCATTCCGCAAGCACCGTGTGTTGAACTACATCTTGGTATATTTGTCTTGTTTTTTTATGTGCTTTATTGTTTTCCAAAGCTCCAAAGTCCAACCTCCAAGTCACACTGCAATATTTTGGATTTCTCTTGAGTCTTACAATTTTGATCTTTTGTGTTTTTCCTCTACAACAGAATATTGAAATCATCATGGTTCCCATATTGCCATTGGATGTCAAGTTTAGATTATTCTTCACAAGTTCAAGTTAGAGCATCTTGATTGCCCTTCTAATTCTTTCTTCAAGTGTCTTGATGCACTTCAATGTTAGGTTTTTCTTGACCATCCTTTGATCCAATTGAACTTGGTAGTTCCAATGCAATTGAACCATTTTTCAAGAAACTTAAAAAGTCATACGATAAGTTTAGGGTTTCCAAGACACATGGGTTGCACGACTTCCTTGGGGTTAGTTAGTTTTGGGACTAGATGGTTTGGTGTTTTAGGGAAAGTGTGTTGCCTATTTTACAATTGAAAAGAAGGACAAGCTTCTTTCACCTAAGTTGGATACTTTCCAAAAACACATTGGCCACCACAAGGTAGTTGTTACCACAGTTGATGTTGTTGTCAATGAATGGTTTTAAAGTTGCATCCCATTATAGGAATGAGAGGATTAACACATGGAGAATAAATGAATTGATCCTTAGCTTGGTTTAGTTTAGAGCTCATGTAGGTTCATTGAAAGAAAAACTGATTTAGTTTGCTAATATATTTCATTCATTGAGTGATTCATTCTATCACTGAGAATTTGAAACGTTTAAAGATTTTTATGGTTTGTTAGGGTTGAATAACAACTTAAGAAAATATTGGACTAACACTAGTGGGTGGGGAATGGCAAAAGGTATATGCATGATGTCGTGTTGGAAAACACAAAAATTATTGTGTAAGAATCTAAGTTTTTTGCTTTGAGTGCATACGAGGTGACAACCATTGATAACCAACAATGGATTAATGTGCACATATATGTGATAAAGAGGTGGGTGTGAATTCTAATTTTCTTGACTGTTAAGGGTGTTGAGATGGGTGTTACAATTGATAACCTCATTACCATCATTTTGCAAAGCTTGACCAAGTTCAAAATTTTAGTTGAAGAGCAACTTGTCTCATAGTGAGTATGTTTTCACTACTACAAAATGCATCCTAGTTCGCTTTGGGTTTCATTAGATTTTGAATAAATTTGGACATTTTTACTTAGTGAAATTGTTTAACCCCCTAGTGAACAGGGACCAATTGCTATGGACAATGAATTGTTTCACTAGCACCTAGTGAAACAAAGTTACTTTCAAGTGAAATACAAATTTATCAAACCATTCACTTGTTAGTTAATTAACTAACCAACATGGAAATAAATTAAAATTTAATTATTTAATATATAATATTATTGATAATTTCATAATTATTTAAACCTATGATTTATTGACACATGTCACTACCTAATAGGTTTTAAACCTAGCCTATGTAAGTAGGCCACATAATCAACCTAGGCACCTATTCTAAGAATTAGATAAGAAAATATTTGATCAACATACCATTGTTGACCACACACAACACCATTCATGAAGTTTGATCCCTTGACCTTTGTAATGGAGACAAACACCCTTACCATCAAGCCACCCCACTTGTTGTGGTAATATGTTCCATTACATTTTATTTATCAAATACTTCATTTTAAACATTACAAAAACATAAACTTTGAAAATTCATATCTTATTGATATTTTGTTCAAATGAAATGATTCGAGTTTACTTTTTTCTTCAATTCAATAATGTACATAATTACATTTTTTTTGGAAAGTTTAAAATCATTTGAACAAATTTTTTTTTTATAAATGGATTTTTTTTGTTAATATAATAATACTATTTATGTTAAACTATTTTTAATTATTATATGACTATTTTTCATTAATTTAAATTATTTCACCCTACATTATTTACGGCTATTTATGGCTATTTTCAATTATTTTTGGTTATTTTTGGCTATTTCAATCTAGGTTACTTTTGGCTATTTTAGCTTGTTTCACTTTAGGTTATTTTCGACTATTGAAATTTTTTTGGTTATTCTATGTTATTTTTGGCTATTGAAGGCTATTTCACTTTATGTTATTATTGACAATTTTAGGTTTATAAGCTATTTCACCTTAAGTTATTTTTACCTATTATAAATTATTTTAACTTAAATTATTTTTGACAATCTTAAACAATTTTAATATATGGCTATTGGTGGTTTTTTATGGCTATAGGTACCTATTTTGTTGGTGGATATTTTATTAATGGTCATTAGTAGTTATTCTATTCGTGGTTATTCTATTAATGACCATTAGTGGCTATTGGTGGTTATTTTATTGGTGTATATTAATGCTTATTAATGGCTAATTGTGGCTATTCTATTGTTAGATATTGGTGGTCATTAGTGGCTATTATATTAGTGGCTATTGGTGGTTATTCTATTGATGGATATTGATGTTTATTAATGATTATTCTATTACTGGATATTGGTGCTTATTAATGGTTATATTAATGGTTATTGGTGGCTATTATATTAATGGTTATTGGTGAATATTTAATTGTCGATATTGGGGGTTATTAATGATTATTATATTAATGGTTATTGGTGAATACTTTATTGGTGGATATAGGTGGTTATTCCATTGTAAGCCATTGGTGGTTATTTTATTGGTGGTTGTTGATGGTTATTTTATTAATGATTATTAATGGTTATTATATTATAAATTATTTTTGGATATTTTATGTTATAATATCATAGGCTATTGGTAGTTATTATATTGTAAGGTATTTTATATTATTCTTCATAGGTTATTTATTTTATTTTAGATGATTTTAAGTTATTATATTTAGGATAAAATAATTTATGATAACATAAAGTAGAATGAACTTGAATAATTTAAAAGCTTATAATAAAGTAGTTAAGATACCTTAAGGTAAAATAACGTATAATAGTTTAGGGTACACCAATTTATAATAACATATAATAACATAAAATATAAGTTAGAATAATTAAAATAACTTAAAATAATATAGGGTATATCATAAAGTAGCATAAATAAAATATTAAAAAATATAAATAAACCTATTTACTATAATTAATTATAGTAATGAATTATGTTAACTAATAATGAAACATGATATTTACATAGTGATATTATGATGAAATAATTTCACCAAGGTGAAATCAGTAAAATGCAATGAACTTATTTCACTTTTAAAGTCCTATAGTGATTTAGGTTAATAATTTGCACCCCACTTTTGTAGTAGTGCTTGGCTGTGATGGTGATTGTGTGTTCCAAGGCATCACACATGTGTGACTATTCAAGGAAAACACAATTGATCCTTACTTCATCGGTGTGCATTGCATGGCAAATCGAACCCATTAACATGTTTTCCTTCTAAAATGTGTTATGTTGGAATATAAATATTTCATTGTTAAGATGCATTTGGATTAAGTGAAGAACAAAGTAGTTCAAAACAACTTGGTTTGCCTTACTTTTTGCCCATGTTGGAGGTGGTGCATATTTTGATCAAGTTTGCATAACATCAAGATATTTTCATTGTTGAATTTGTGGATGCTATCAAACTTGTAGAAGTCAAATTGTTCAAATTGTACATGAATCCATACTCATGTTTTGAAGATCTAACTTTTGAAGCATTCGAGTTTTTTATCAACCACTTGAATGAATAGTTTGCTTCTAGGGTGGTGGTTTGATCCTTCACATCTAGCTAAGATTCATGGAATGAAGATTGGTGACGGTACTTATGGTTTGGATATTCGAACTACTGTAGGTTTTTGTCATCCAATTTGTTGGGATGATGCAACTACAATGGTGACCAAGGTCTAAGTTGCGTGCACAAATGTAGCCACAACTTTAGTTTCAAAGGCTCTAACATAGATTTCCAAATCATGAGTTCATGAGTGCGATGGGGTCAAAGCATGATAAAGTAAACTTTTCCACTTCAACCATGTGCCATTCATATTACTACCATAAATTAACATCAAATTAGGTGAAAATATGTGTGAAGTAATAATAAATTTCTCTATTAAAATTTATAAAAATATAATTTATAAAAAAGAAAAGTAGTTTAAAAAAAAAGAAAAGTTAAAAACTACATTTGAAATTGATTGAAAAGATGTGTTCAAACATACTTTTTGGTTTAAAAAATGAATGAAATTGATATGTAATAAGTTAGGAAATGAAAATCAACATATGTTTCAAAGGGTCATTAACAAAAATCTATTTCCTTTTTATAAAAACCTATTTGACATGTATTTGAAACCAAAAGCCCACATTGAAAAATAGATGTCAAAAGTTCCTTGTATTTTGAAAAACCTATTTAAAACCTATTTTTACAATTTGAAATATGAAAATCAATGCACATTAGTGTAAACATATATATTTTAAACCATTGAAATGAAAACATCAATGTTCCACAATTTTATAATGGGTTTTGTTGTTATTTTATATTTACTTATTCTAGTTTTGACAAGGTAATCAAGTTGTTCACTTTATTTTTCTTACATTCAATGGGAATGGTGTATCCCCAATATTGACTGAACAAGGACAATTATGATGCTTCTTTTTTTAGTCCATTTAGCTTTGATTGAATCTGCTTTTTACATTGGTGGAAAAACTAAAGCTGGAGGTTCCATTCCCCATTGTTGGATTCTGAAAAGATTGATGTGCAGTCTTTTTTCCAATTAACCATGATTCACAATGTTGAACCATTAACGTTTGATAAGATTTGGTCAACTTTCATTTTGTATTATGTTTGAAGCACATAATTGGATCATTACCAAATTGATAACATGTTTTCATTTTTGTTCCCTCTTGCCTTTTGTGCATATAATTCCCACATAATATTTACATAATTATGAGAAATCACATAAATTCATTCAATTAAAAATCTATGAAACAAAAAAAAGAAAGATTGAGGACCATGCATAATATCAAGATATGGTTGTTTCCACATGCTAAATATAAAAACATGTTTCCATTCTCACAATACTCTTTTGTTAATAATCTATTAGACAATGTCCATACTTGGGGAGGACACTAGAAAAAAAAAGTACACAATACATGAGTAAAAATACAAGATGTAATAAATTAATTGTTGAGTAAAAATTGTAAGTTAATTAGTTTAAAAAAAGGTACATTTTATTCAAATAATCAATTCCATTACAATATGGATAATGTAATAATCTAAAATAATAGATTATCATTAATATAGGGTGGCTTTAATATGTATATATTAAAAAAATAGATAACAATAAGGTGATAAAAAAATAGGTTGGACAATTATTTAATACCCCAAAAATGGTCATTTGATGCATATAGATCCAAAACTTTACACTAAATGTCCCCCTTAGGTGTCCATATCCACATGAAGCCCAGTTAAACAACACATATTCATATGTCAATGACATGTCATGTTGAAATATATAATTTTTTGCTAAAAAATAATAATGATATGATGTAATGTGTAACATGCAATAAATTTTCAATATATATATATTTTCAAATGTTTTTAAAGTGTGAAACACTAATTTATTCTCATATGAAGTTAGAACATGAAAGGACTTGAAGATTAAAAAAACATTGTTCCATTCCATTTAACACAAATGTTGAATGATTGATGTCCAAAATTGTTGTAGTGATGACAACTCCAGGATCTTATACTTGGTTTGCATAAACTAGTTTTGATTATCATTGTCATTGGACATTATCATTGGAATTTTATAATGTGGGTTGAAAACATTAAAAATTAATATTTAGCATGCCAAAGTACATATTAATTCTACTGATCATAATTAAATTAAAATTGGTTTATGAGGGACAAGTATAAAATATTATATTATTTTCAAAGTCTTTTCATTATTATTTTTTCAATGCTATAATCACAAATGATGAAAATGACAAACAAGATTTCAATATTTTCTACATCAATTTGTATCTCATTTCTCTTCAATTGAGGTCAAATTGAATCAAATCCAATTCAGTGCTTTTATCAATTTGATCTCAATTAAATTTGAAAAAAATCAATCAAATTTAATTTGAATTTAATTCCAGTTACATGCAATATTCAATATTTTCATTCGAATGGAACTGTTTTTTTAGGGTTAGGGTTAGGAATGTTGCTCTCCAAATTCTAAAACAAAAGTGAGGACAGAGGTGAAACATAGCAATATCTCCGTATACAAGGTGTGGAAGCAGATCAATCAGGTGGGGAGAGAGAAAGTTTGCTTGCAGATGCCAAACGGTGAGTTTTCCACACTTGAAAGTTTTGCTTTTAAATCTAACCAGAGGTTTGTGAAGAATTTCTGTTTGGATTTTCTGTCTTTTGGAATTTTCCAAGATGGCGGTTTGAAAGGTTTCTTATTCCTAAAGCTTTCCCATTCTTAAGTGTGATGCGTCTTCTGTAAGCCCAATTTATCCTCTAAAGTTCTTGTCTCAAAGTTCATCTTTCTTCTCTGTGTCTTCTTTTTTTTCTTCTGTCGGTTTTTTTTCGATTTCTGGCCTTTTGTGACCTTTTCTGTCCTGTTTGTTCTTGTGGAACTTTTGGTCTTCATTTTCTTCTCTCGTAGGTTTTGTTAAACCAGTCAGTATCATGGCTGAGATTTCCCATTACTGCCGGTCTTGTGCTGGAAAATCCAGTGCATTTGACATTAACCTATATACCCATTGCTGGAACTGGTGGAGTGAGTGGGAGTTTGATGAAGTTGGTGGGGATTTATTGACATTAAACTTACACCCATTGGTGGAACTGATGAAGTCAGGAAGGATTTTATGGTAGGTGGTCAATGGCCATACATGTTGATGTTGAAGGTCCCTGAACATGTATATGACTGTTACTACTGTTGGTCAAACTGCTCCTGAATTTTGGCTTGTGGTCTTGCTCTTCTCTGTTTCTTTAGGGCGGAGTGTTCACCTTTTTCATGTTTGCTGATTGTTGCGCATTTGTTGTCCATAACCTTATTATTGGGTGATCTCTCAATTCTTTTCAGTTTGACTGAATCCTCCTCATAAGCATCGAGAAATTCTTGTTACTTCTGAAGATATTGAGAGAGTTGCAAATAATGCAACGATGCAAGTAACAGTCAAATCTAGCCAAGCCCAATTTGGGAAGCTCTGCTTCAAGTCTGTTGTGGACAGAAGTTCTTAGGTTGGAGATCTGTTGCTGATCTCTGCTACTTGTTAGTTAGGGGCATTTTTTATGGTTTGTGTATTCTGATGCATAATGTATTCATTCATGTTTTTTGTTGGATTGGAACATGCAGTTGTGACACAATTTGAAACTGCACATGAGCTGCAGGAGGACTTGTTCAAGAGGTTTGAGACCCTGGATGAAGAGCTAAGCATCCTTTGAGAAATGGCAGAGAAGGTAGACGTGCAGATATATATACAGGGGAAAGGCCCAGTGCATAAGTTGAAAGTACCATTAGAGGGATGGGACAAGAACAAAATTGATCTTGAGATCATAATGAGCAAGTATCGACTGCGGCGGCTGTATGCATATTCACTTACCTCAGGACGAGGATTGGAGCTTTTTTTCAGCCCTAGAAATGGCCTCTCCCTTGTATCATACTCTGGAAAGCCTGGTGCTATTGTGCGCTTTGATGCAGATCCTAAGGTACAACTTCATTCTATGATTTGTTTCCATTCTAGCTGCCAATCTTTCTTTCCATAGGATTTTCATGCATCATTAGGAGTGTTTTGAATGTCTCTCTCATGTAATCTAGTTGCCTATCAGGACCTTGTCGTTGATCACTCAAGGCTAGCCTACACCAACATACACTCAATGCAGCTTTGGATTTCTTAAGAGACTGGGATTATCTATTGTAAGGCTTAGGTTTAGCTAATATGGTGCCCTTTTGGGGCAATCAATTTTTGATGAGACTTTGGTGATTTCTTGTGCTGTGTACTGAACTCACAGCAAAGAGCTCACATTGTGAGTTGGTGGATGGGTTGTGATTGGCACCCAACCACCAAGGTAGTTAGTAGGCTGCAGGAACCATATTGAGTATAGAGTTATTTTCTGCTGGTGAATGGTTCTGATATTTTTTTGAGTGACATTCATCAGGTTATGACTCTGCCAGTTCTTGTTGTGTTTAGGGTTTCAAATTGTTGTTTTCTGATTGATATGCATGCACAAATCTCCTGCAATGATCCATGTGAATTTTGTCATCTAATGCTGAATCTTGGCAATTAAGTTTGCATGGTAAGCAAAATGACTGATGTTTTCTTTGGTAAGTCAAAACTGGTGTCAAGGGCTGGACATAAAAAATCTTTGCTGATTTGTTAGAGGGTGTGTGTTTGGATATGGGATGCAGGCATCTGTTTGGCAACTGTTGGGGCGTATTTCTATGTGCATTGTGCTGCTAGCATTAGTATTTTTGGGCACAACAAACTCACAGGCAGATTGGGTGTTGAAAGTTCAAGAGCTTGGTGGTGGCCGCATTGCTTGGCTCGGTTGCTTTCTGGTCATGCTGGTCACTCAGCTTGCATGGAAACCTTTCCGAAGTGTGTGAAAATGTCAGGCATACAGAGAGGCTTTCATCACCTGAATGACATTGTGTTCTGATGGAGCTACCACAGTGGTGGCCAGACTTCTACATGCATGCTAGCCACCATTGGAGCTCAAACCTTTGTCAAAAAGCAGTTTGTTTATCTCCTGTGACTAGAGGTTTCCTGTTGAATAGAGTTCAAGTTGTAATCCAAATGGGGTGTTTGCTAATGTAGTCAGGGCCAACTTTCCACATGCTTGGTTTCATTCTGGAGGGAAGGGAAGTGCCAAGAACATACTGTGCATTTCCAATCAGATGAACTACATGTAGAACATTCCTCTCATCTGAAGGTGGAAGTTTGTTCTCATCAGTGAGTGAATTTGCTAGAATGTGGTTGGTCTCATAACAGAGCCCAGCTCTTCATTGTCATCACAAGACACAGGTCACTGGGGGCTTTGCCATTTTCCCCCACACGGACATCACTTAGTTCATATGCTGGCCATAGGGTGAAGCCAATTCTCATCAGCTATTTAGCCATTCTTCTTTTGTATATGAAAAGCGTGATGTAGGAACATTTAGCTAGAGCATCTCCTCTGTGATGATTCCTTGACTAATCAAATGAGATCTCATCCACAGGGAGTATGTGAACTGTGCTTGTAAAATGTCTTTGATAGTAAACAGCTTTTAGATGAAGGAATCAAACTGGGTTTCAGTACGTTGGATAAAGAATTGTAGATACAGATCAAGTGCCTTTGGTGCACACACCACAGTACTGCCATGCAAATCACCTAACATTCAATACTGGTCACCACGGCCACTTACCCACCCCAGATCCTCAGTCAATACAAGGTCATAATTGATCTCAATACAAGGTCATAATTGATCTTTCCATAAGGGGGCAGAAACAGAGTGTATGTAAGCATAAAAAACATTCATCTGCTTTTTACTTCAATTTGCAAAAGAGACATCAGTGGACTTCTGTCCCCAACCAGTTGAAAATTAGATACGCTGGACTCTCCTCTGAATGGTGCCCTCAGAACTACATAGTCCAAACATGACACAAAGTTAGGAGGAGATGATGTAACTGCTGTAAGTTAGTTCAGGGTGCCATCAATTTGCATGAAACTCTATCTATGTCTGCACTCAGGGCCAAGATTATATGTCAGTCAACATGAAACATCCTTCAGCTGCATGCCCTAACTGTGATTGCCAGAGCTTTAGTTACATGATGTGGCATA
>Ga0116226_10006676_pt1 | contig 10368 bp, 10 predicted proteins | sample S1TSphfallax_FD_89692 | JGI IMG/M metagenome (GOLD analysis project Ga0116226, IMG submission 89692) | Host-associated microbial communities from peat moss isolated from Minnesota, USA - S1T2_Fa - Sphagnum fallax MG | ecosystem: Host-associated > Plants > Peat moss > Unclassified | place: USA...
CATTGCGCGGCACGCCCCGCCCATCCAAATAGAGATGACCGAGATTGTATTGCGCCCAGGCATGATCGGCCGCGGCGGCGCGGCTGAAGTATTCGGCGGCAAATGCAGGATTCTCGGGTGTGCCCCAGCCGTTGTCATGGCATCGACCGACCATGTTCATGGCGTCAACATCGCCCTGTGAAGCGGCCCGACGGAACCAGGTGAGCGCCGCGGCCGCATCCTTGCCGACACCGGTTCCCTCGAGCAGCAGTCGGCCGTAACAAACTTGCGCCTGCGGAACTCCTTCCACGGCAACCGCGTGTATCCAAGGCGCCGCGCGGGCGGGATCCTCCGACAACAAGGCATTTCGCCGCGCCGGGCTCATCGCGCCGAGCAGCGCGACGATCGAGATGGTGGGAGTACCGATCACGCCCTTAGAACCGGTAGCTCGCGAGCGCGATGAGCGTACGGCCGGCGCTCGGCAGGGCGTGATTTTCATCCACACCGGAGTAATAGACGCCGGTGTAGTAGAGCTTGTTGGTCACATTGTTGAGGTTCAGCTGCAGTTTCAAATGCGCATTGACGGTATAGGACGTCATCGCATTGAAGAACACATAGCCGGGCACGCCGGCCGTGTTTTCGGTGTCCGCATAACGATGACTCACCGCCGTCATGCCGGCCCCGATCGTCCAGGCTTCAGTGGGTTCGACCGTGGTCCAGACGTTGGCGGCGTCGTGCGGCGTATTCGGGGCAAGCTTACCCAGCGACAGTGGGTCACTCGTGGCGGTGATCTTGTCATCGAGGTGCGTGTAATTGGCGGCGACTTCCCATTCCTCCATGACATAGCCGTTGATGCCGACCTCGATGCCCTTGACCCGCTGATCGAACGGCGCATCTTGGATCGTCGGGTCATCCGGATCGGAGTTGCGGGCGTTCTTGACCTGCGTTTCGAACAGCGAGCCGGTCAGCTCGGCCTTGCCACCCAGTATCTTGATCTTCGCGCCCAACTCGAGATTGCTGGTCTTCTCCGGTGAGAGACTTTGGTCGGACGGCGCAATGATCAGGTACTCGACCGCCGGATTGTAGGACGTGCCATAAGACAGGAAATAACTCTGCGTCTCGTCCGGTTTGAAAATCACTGCGGCGCGCGGACTCACGAACGTATCGGTTCTCGAGAAGCTCACCGGACCCACTGCCGGGTTTGAGTCGCTGAAACTCGAAGCGAAGCGATCCCAACGCAGTCCGGCGTCCACATCCCAATGAGAGCCAAGCGCAATGCTGTCGAGCGCGTACACGCTGACGTCGTTGCCTCGACCATCAGGATTGGAGTAGGCGATGAGCGGAGTCGGCGGTACGCCAAAGCCGTTGGGGTTCAGCAATGGAGTCGGGGGAATGTCATCGATCCCGTTGTTGAAGCGGCTGACGTTCGACTGCTCCTTGCTGAGTTCCAAGCCGGTGGTCAGGAGATTCTTGAACCCCGCAACCTCGAATCGGGATGTGAGGTCGGTGCGATTGATCGCGAGGCTCGTCGTGCCGGCGCTGCTCGGCTGGTCTCGGGACACCTCGATGTCGGCATAGGGAGTGCCCGGCGGCGGCGGTGCGACGTAGTCGTTGCCGAGAAAGGGACCGCTCACCAGATAACGGAAACCATAATTACCGTAGCGCGCGCTGTCGCTCAAGGTGATGTCGTCACCGAAATCATGCTCGAAACGCAGGGTGCCGATGTTGGTATTGGTGCGCGTGCTGTCGTAATTGACGAGGCCGTAGTAGTTGCTGCGATTGACGGCCGCCGGCGCTCCGTCGATGAAGGGGATGCCGTAGTCGGGCAGATTGTTTTCCTCTTCCTTGAAGTAGCTCAAGGTCAAGCGGGTGGGCGTGCCTATCCCAAGCGCGAGGGTCGGTGCGACACCATAGCGGCGGTACACGACCTGGTCGCGATCGACGACTTGGTTCCGCTGATCCATCACCGTGATGCGCGCTGCAGCGGTGTCGCTCAAGGGCAAATTGAAGTCGCCTGTGCCGCGCCAGTAGTCGCCCATGCCGCCGGAGGCACTGATCGACGCCAAGGGTGTCAATAGCGGTTGCTTGCTGATCGAGTTGATGACGCCGGCTGTTGAACCGCGCCCGAACACGGCGGACGCGGGGCCCAGCAGCACCGAGATCGCCTCGGAGTTGAACGTGTCGCGCTGGTATTGACCGATATCGCGCACCCCATCCAAGAAGAAGCTGTCCGGTATCGACAGGCCCCGCAGGTTCACCGAATCGCCATGGGAGCCGCCTTCACCGGAATTCAACGTGATGCCGGGCACGTTGCGCAGCGCATCTTGAACGAGAGAGACGTTTTGCTCCGCCAGTTCCTTGTTGTCGATGGTATCGACGGATTGCGACGTATCGAGCGGCGAGTGGACCGCGGTGCCGGTGACTTCGACGCTGGGCAGCTGGGCTTGCTGGTCGTCTGACGCGCCGACTTCGGCCTCCCCGTGCGCATGGGTCGACAACAGGGTGCCGATCGCAACACCCGCCGCCGTCAGTCGACTGAGTGACCCCGGCGTAAACGCAGAGGTCGTTTCAATAGTCTGCAGCGGCTTGATCGGCATACGAGATCCTTGGGCTTGCTGAACATTGTCAGACTGTAACAAGAAGCATTCGCATTTACAAATGCGAATCATTCGTATCTAATCGGCCGATCCTGACTGGAGGATCTTCGGAATGAGTTGTGCCTTCGCCCGTCTGACGGTGTGGACATTGCGCCGATGGTTTGCATCGGATCGTTCAGTGCGCGAACGCGCGCCGCTCGAGTTGCTCTGGATAGAACAGGACCTTGCGCTGGCGTGGTCGTGGTTCGAGAGTTTTCTATCGATTCTCGATCTTGAACGGACACGCGAATTGGCGATCCAGTCTGCGCAAGGCAATGACACCATGTCGCTGACCTCCGATGAGGCGGCAGTCCTTGCGTCCTTGATTTTCGCCCCCTGGAGTCCTGGCGCCGCGCGCGCCTGCCTCGCGCCGTTTCTGACCCGCCACAGCGCTGAGGCAGCGGTATGTGCCGCTGCCCGGGTCAGGCGTTCGAGCGCCGAGTGCATCCAGTTGTCGATGCACCACGAATAAGAAAAATATAGAAATCGTCACACCACGAGCAAACCGTGGCAACATGGACGTAAGTGGATTCAAAGCATTCTTCTTACAACTGAAGAATCAGGGTTGAGAAGTGCTGCTGGCGCAAGCGTAGGCTGCGGGTCGTAAAACATGCGTGGATTCCACGAAAAGGAATGAAATGAAGGGTTCCGCCACGCAACGAGCGTTTGCAAGCACACTGCTCATGGGAGTTGCCTGCTCGCCCGTCCAGGCGGACCCCGCCTTCGCGACAAGCACCGCCGACGCGAACGCCGGGTCGCCCGGCTTGCAGGAAATCACGGTGACGGCCCAGCGTCTCGAGCTTCTTGGAACGGCGCAGACCGCGAGTGAGGGCATCGTAAGCGACGAGGAGCTGCAGTTGCTTCCGGCCTATCGGCCGGGGCAACTGCTTGAAACCGTGCCCGGACTCATCGTGACGTTGCACAGCGGCGAGGGAAAAGCGAATCAGTACCTGCTGCGGGGATACAACCTGGATCACGGCACGGATCTCGAGACCTACGTCGATGGCATGCCCATCAATCAGCCCACGCATGCGCACGGCCAGGGCTACACCGACATGAACTTCTTGATTCCGGAGCTCGCGGATGGCTTGACCTACACCAAGGGTCCGTATTACGCCAACGTGGGCGATTTCGGCGCCGTGGGGTCCGTTCACGTCACTTATCGGGACACGACTCCGGATCAGGTGGCCGCCACCGTCGGCATGTATGGGTTTCAGCGGATATTCACGGCAGGAACAACGGAGCTTGGGCGTGGGCAGCTGCTCGCTGCCGTGGAATTACAGCACTACGATGGTCACTTCGAGACGCCGGACGATCAGCGCAAGGAAAACTTTGTCCTGCGCTACAGCGAGGGGGATCAGCACAACGGTTATTCTTTGACCGGCATGATGTATCACGGGCTGTGGACCAACACCACGGATATTCCGCTTCGCGCCATCACGGAGGGCTTGGTGCCCAACCGATTCGGCACGCTCGACCCGACCGACGGGGGCCGTGCGTGGCGCGCCAGCCTCTCGTTCAACGGACATGAGACTGTCGGAGACGGGTTTCTCACCACCAGCGCGTTCTTCATCGAAAATCAGCTGCATCTCATCAATGATTTTACGCACTTCCTCACCGATCCCATTCATGGCGATCAGGAGGACCAGATCGAAAACCGTCACGCGTTCGGTGGCCAGGCGAACTACACGCTGCCCCTGCCGTTGGGGTCCATACCGAACGACCTGTCGGTCGGTTTGTTGACGCGTTACGACCTTCTGCACGTGGGTCGCAATCCAAGCGAGGATCAAATCTCGCAGCCGGCCGAGGATGATCCGCCGTCGTTCACGAATGACGATCGGGTATGGCTGTTCTCCGGGGCGGCCTACGTGCAGGCGACGACCCATTGGACGGATAATTTTCGCAGCGTCTTAGGGTTTCGCGAGGACTATCAGCACGGCACGGATATCGATTACGAGGCCGCTTACCATGAGACTGCCGGTTATTCCAATTCGGGCACTGCCCGGCAGCAACTGCCCCAGCCGAAGGGCAGCCTCATCTACCGGGCGACGAATACGCTCGAGTTCTACGCGAGTGCGGGCCGAGGATTTCACAGCGCGGACCTGCGCGGTGTGAATCAGGATGTGAGCGTGGATTTGGGGCTTCCCCACACCCAGCTGTTGTCCAAGCAGGAGGGCCAGGAGATCGGCCTCCGCGCCACGCCGGAACCGAATCTCGCCCTGACGTTTGCGCTGTTCAACCTATGGCAGCAATCCGAAACCATCATCGACCCGGACGTGGGTGCGGACTCGGCCGGACCGCCCAGCCGGCGCTACGGGTTCGAGATCAACGTCACCTATAAATTCAGCCGGTATCTCGAATTCTACGGCAGCGTATCGGGCGACCACACTCGCTTCACCCATCCGTTGGATGACGGTACCGGACACGAGGGTACCTACATCACCGATGCGCCGGTCGCGACCGGCGCCCTCGCGTTATATCTGACCAATCTTGGGCCGTGGAGCGGGGGTTTGAGCTATCGATATCTCGGCAACTATCCGCTCTCTTCCGGTCCTTGCAACAATGCCGCCGCTGTTCACGATTTTCCAGGGGTGGCCACGTCCTGCGCCAATGCGCCCACTGCCTTGGGCCAAGTCAACGGTAAGGGGTTCGGCGAGACCAACCTCGACGTGCATTACGCGTTTCCCGATAAATGGAGCGCTTCGATCGGCATCTACAACCTCTTCAACGTGCACGCGGCCGCGGCGGAATTCTGGTACGTCGACCGGCTCCAAAATGAGATTGCCACCTATCCCGATGGTCGCGCCGATATTCATGAACACCCACTGGAACCGATCATGGTACGTTTGACCCTTGCAAAGCAGTTCTGAGGAGTAGGGAGATGGAACGCTTTACGATTTCACTCGATGGAAAATTGGCTGATGCCTTCGACGAACTCATCAAGGAGCGCGGCTATGCCACCCGCAGCGAGGCGGTGCGCGACATCCTTCGCGCTCACCTGCAGCAGAGTGCCGAAAAACGGGATCTGAAAGGGTCCTGTGTGGCGAACCTGTCGTATGTTTACAATCATCATGAACGCGAACTGGCGGAACGGCTGACGAGCATCCAGCATGCCCACCACGACCTGACCGTCTCCACCATGCACGCCCACCTCGATCACGATCAGTGTATCGAGACCGTGATGCTCAAGGGTCCGGTGAAACGGGTGCGCGAATTTGCCGAGGAGATCATCGCCGAGCGCGGGGTTCGTCACGGCGTCTTGAACCTGGTCAATGTCGAACTCGGCGCACCGCACACCCACGGCGGCACCACCCACAGCCACCGGCATTTGATTCCAAGGCATTGATCGACGGCTCTGATCCCCGTGCGAATACTCTCGCATCGAGCGACGGCCGTGTCACGCCGGTTCCTCCCAGCACGTTGAAATCACCGACCGAGGCAAGCCTGCCCATGTATTGCTCAGCATCGAAGATTATCAGCGCATCATTGGCGGCCACCGCAAAATCGCCGACGCGCTGGCGATGCCGGGTCTTGCGGACATCGAGTTTGACGCGCCCCACATCAACATCGGAATCCGGCCGGCCGACTTCTCCTGATGTTCCTCCTCGATACCAACGTCGTCTCAGAGTTGCGCAAGATACGCTCTGGGAAAGCCGACCCGTGCGTCGCGAAGTGGGCCGACAGTGTGGAGGCGGGCAGTCTGCATATCTCGGCCATCACCGTGCTTGAGCTTGAAATCGGTATTTTGCAACTCGAACGCAAAGATCCGCGGCAAGGCGCGGTGTTGCGCAAATGGCTCGATGCGCTCGTTTTACCCGAGTTCAACGGCCGGATTTTTCCGGTCGACACCGCCGTCGCACAACGCTGCGCGAGTCTGCATGTGCCCGATCTCCGCACCGAGCGTGATGCGTTGATCGCAGCGACAGCGCTTGTGCATGGAATGACGGTCGTGACACGCAACCTCGCCGACTTCGAACCGACAGGAGCTCTGGCAATCAATCCGTGGATTGATCAATCTTGATAAGTTCCAGCGTGGTGTGCCAACTGGTCTTGGGCGGCCCGACCGACCGCGCCGGATGCCGCCAAGCACTCGAAATCGTCAAGCAGGCAATCGGAATGGCCGTGGTGCCGTCGTTTCAAAGTGCCTAAGGCCGGCGAGAGTTTTGTTCAGCCACGCCGCACGAAATGCAGCGATACCGAGTTCATGCAATAGCGCAAACCGGTAGGTCGAGGGCCATCATCGAAAACATGTCCCAGGTGCGCATCGCACCGCCGGCATGAAATTGCATCGCGCTGCATGCCGAAGCTGCTGTCCGAACTCTTGACCACGTTGGCAGCCGAGATGGCCTGCCAAAAGCTGGGCCAGCCGGTGCCCGACTCGTACTTGGTCTTCGAATCGAACAACACGGTGTCGCAGCAAATGCAATGATAGAGTCCGTCCGCGTGATTGCTTGCGTATTCGCCGGAGTAGGGCAGCTCGGTGCCTTCTTCACGCGTCACCTGGTACGCGAGCGCCGAGAGCTGGGATCGCCATTGCGCAGCAGTCTTGGCGACTTTCGGCATCTTCACGAACCCCAAGCTCTTCCCGTCCGCGGAGAACTGTTCAATGTTGACCTCCAATGGTTGTGCATCGCCCGGCGTCGCGGCAACGAGCCCATCGATCCAGACTGCGCCGACGACGCCTGCCAGACCGCAGATCAGAAATCCACGGCGCGACGTGAGCGGGGACTTGAGTGACGTTCGAGCGGGGTATTTGAGTGTCATCACCATTCTCCTAACCAAAAGTGAATGCGTAGGCTTGTACGCCGTCGTCCAAGAATTCAATGCTGAACGCCACACATAGGACCGGCATCGGGAGCGAAAAATTTCGCCGTCCGCGCGATCTCAAGGAAGTGCCGCGGGCACAGGCATCAGCGGTCGAAACGGCTAGCGCTTGCTGCGCGCACGCAAAGTTTCGACCACCTCGGCGAGCGACAGGCCCTTGGCCTGCAGCAGCACCAGCATGTGATACACGAGGTCCGCCGACTCGCCGAGGATTTCCGGGTTGCTTTGCGCGACCGCGGCGAGCGCCAGTTCGACGCCTTCCTCGCCGACCTTTTGCGCCACGCGCCTCATGCCCTGGTCGAGCAGCTGGGTGGTGTAACTGCCGGGCGGCCGCTGCGCCACGCGCTCGGCGATCGTGCCTTCGAGTTCGCCGAGAAAGGCGTGCCGCTGCGCCAGGGATTGCGGTGCGCCGTCCCCCCAGCAGGTGGTGGTGCCGAGGTGACACGCCGGACCGGTCGGTTCGGCCAGGATCAACAGCGTGTCGCGGTCGCAATCAAGCGCAATCTGTTTCACCAGCAAAAAATTGCCGGACGACTCGCCCTTGGTCCAGAGGCGTCCCTTGCTGCGGCTCCAGAAGGTCACGCGGCGCGTGGCTTCGGTCGCGGCCAGCGCGTCCCGGTTCATGTACCCGAGCATCAGCACCGCGCCGCTGCCGGCGTCTTGAACGATGGCGGGCACCAAACCGTCCGCCTTGTCCCAGTCCGGTTCGAGCGTCACGTGCGCACCTCGATCCCTGCGGCGCGCAGGTGTTGCTTGAGATCGGGAATCGCGATCTCGGCGGAATGGAACACGCTTGCCGCCAGCGCCGCATCCACCTGCGCCTGCAGGAAGACTTCCGTGAAATGCGCGCTCGTACCGGCGCCGCCCGACGCCACCAGCGGCACCCGGCAAACCGCGCGCACCGCGCGCAGCTGCTCGATGTCGTAACCGCGGCGCACACCGTCGCTTGCCATGCAATTGAGCACGATCTCCCCGGCGCCGCGCCGCTGCGCTTCGACCACCCAGTCGAGCGTGCTGCGGCGGGCATCGCGTGTGCGCGCGGCGTCGCCCGTGAATTGCTGCACGCGATACTCTCCGTCCACGGTTTGACTGTCGACGCCGACCACCACGCACTGCGCGCCGAAGCGCTCGCTGAGCGCATCGATCAGGTCCGGATCGCTCAAGGCGGGGGAGTTGACGGAGATTTTCTCCGCCCCCGCGGCCAGCACTTCTTCGGCCTCGGTCACCGAGCGGATGCCGCCGGCGACGCAGAAGGGAATGTCCAGCGTGCGGCCGACGCGCGCCACCCACGAGCGGTCCACCGATCGCTCCTCCGGGCTGGCCGAAATATCGTAGAACACCAGTTCATCGGCGCCTTCGTCCCGATAGCGCGCCGCGAGCTCCAGTATGTCGCCGACCACGCGGTGATCGCGAAAGCGCACGCCCTTGACCACCTGGCCGTCGCGAACATCGAGACAGGGAATTATGCGTTTGGCAAGAATGGCTGCAATTCCTCGCGCGACATGCGCTTCTCCAACAACGCCTTGCCACTGATCGCGGCGCCCACCCCGAGCTGCGCGAGCGCCTCGAGGTCCGCCGCGTCGCGCACGCCGCCCGAGGCCTGCCATTCGATGTGCGGGTAACGCCGCATGGCTTCGCCGTAAAGGTTCAAGTTCGGTCCGCCGAGCGCGCCATCGCGCGCCACGTCGGTGCACAACACGTGCTTCAGTGCGCCGGATTCGAAACGCTGCAAGGCGCTCCACAGCGACACCGCCGACTGGCGCTGCCAGCCGTGCGTCGCGACGCGCGGCGTGCCGTCCTCGTCGATGCGCACATCGAATGCCAGTGTGACCCGTTCGGATCCCAGCCGCAGCAGCCATTCGAGAACCGTATCGGGATCGGAGATCGCGGCACTGCCGACCACCACGCGCGCCGCGCCGCAGGACAACATGCGCTCGACCGCGGCCGTGCTGCGCAGACCGCCGCCCACCTGCAGCTTCAGATCGCCGCGCCGCGCGATCTGCTCGATGACCTTGCGATTGCCGGCCACACCGTCCCGCGCGGCGTCCAGATCCACCACATGCAGCCAGTCGGCGCCCATCGCGCGGTACGCCGATGCCAGATCGAGCGGTGAGGCGTCGTAACGGGTTTCCGCGTCGAAGTCGCCGTGCAGCAGGCGCACGCAACGGCCATCCCTCAGGTCGATGGCGGGGATCAACCGCATGACGCGGCGCCGCTCGATTGCCGTCCGGGGAGGTTCGCGTTCATCGCAGCGTGAGAAAGTTGCGCAGCAGCCGGGCGCCGACGGCCGCGGAGCGTTCCGGATGAAATTGCGCACCGTAGAAGTTGCGCCACTGCACACAGGCGCTGAAGGAGCTGCCATAGTCGGTGCGCGCGAGGGTGGCGTCGCTGACATCGAGCGCATAGCTGTGCACGAAGTAGGCGTAGTCGCCGGGCTTCAGTCCGGCGAGCAGCGGATGAGGACGCAGCGCCTCGACGGTGTTCCAGCCCATGTGCGGCACGGGAAGGCCGGGGCGCGAGGGCAGCCGCGACGCGCGTCCCGGAATCACCCCCAGGCAGCCGGCCTGACCTTCTTCAGAACTCTCGAACAACAGCTGCATGCCGAGGCAGATGCCGAGCACGGGTTGGTTCAAGGTCGGAATCACCGAGTGCAAATGATGTTTGCGCAGGCGCATCATGGCGTCGGCGGCCGCGCCCACTCCCGGCAGGATGACGTGGCTGGCGGCGCGAATCCGATCCGGATCGGCGCTGACCGATGAGGCCGTATCGAGTCGCTGCAAGGCGTACTGCAGGGATGCAATATTGGCGCCGCCGCTGGCGATGATCACGACGTCGCTGCCGGGCGCGCTCATAAAAGGCCCTTGGTACTCGGCAATTCGACTCCCTCGAGGCGGATGGCCTGACGCAAACAGCGACCGACGCCCTTGAA
>Ga0116226_10006677_pt1 | contig 10367 bp, 9 predicted proteins | sample S1TSphfallax_FD_89692 | JGI IMG/M metagenome (GOLD analysis project Ga0116226, IMG submission 89692) | Host-associated microbial communities from peat moss isolated from Minnesota, USA - S1T2_Fa - Sphagnum fallax MG | ecosystem: Host-associated > Plants > Peat moss > Unclassified | place: USA...
GTTCAGCCCCACCGACTCCGCCGCGATCTCGTCATCCCGGGTGGCGAGGAAGCCGCGACCGTACGTCGAACGGACGAGACAGACGACGGTGAAGACGGTCACGGCGACGGTCGCATAGACCCAGAACACGGTCGTGTAATTCGGGATGCCGTTCAGGCCCAGCGCCCCGCCCAGGGCGTCCACGTTTTGAAAAATGACGCGGATGATTTCGCCGAAACCGAGGGTGACCAGCGCGAGATAGTCGCCTTTAAGTCGCAGCGACGGAATGCCGACGATCAGTCCGGCGAACGCCGCGCCCGCGCCGCCGGCCAGGAGCGCGGCGAAGAACAGCCACGCCTGCTGGGCGGACGTGCCGCCGCTGTCGCCGAGGAGCCGAGGTCCGAGCAGGACGGTGATCGCCGCCGACCCATAGGCTCCGACGGACATGAAGCCGGCGTGGCCGAGCGAGAATTGCCCAGTGTAGCCGTTCACCAAATTCAACGAAACGGCCAGCGTGATATTGATGCCCACCCCGATCAGGACGTCGAGGAAGTAGGGATCAATCCGGTCGGCGAAATGGGACACCGCGAGGGCGGCCAGCAGGGCCAGCGCGAGGGCGAGCAGCGGTTTGGGCATCGGCGCAGCCTTGGCTTGGCTCAAACCTTTTCCGGGACCGCCCGGCCGAGCAGGCCCGCCGGCCGGAAGAGCAGGATCCCGATGAGAATCGCAAAGGCGATCGCGTCCTTATACGTCGACCACTGGCTCCCGTTCACAAAGGTCTCGACGGTGCCGAGGATGAGGCCGCCGAGGGCGGCCCCCGGGATGTTGCCAACTCCGCCGAGGACGGCGGCGACGAAGGCCTTCATGCCGGGCATGACGCCCATGAGGGGATCGATCGAAGGGTAGTTGAGCGCGTAGAGGACGCCGCCGGCGCCGGCGAGCGCCGACCCCAATCCGAACGTAAAGGAGATGACGACGTTCAGATTGACGCCCACGAGCTGGGCGGCCCGGGGATTGAGCGAGACGGCCCGCATCGCGGTTCCGATCCGGGTGCGGAAGACGATGAGCTGAAGCGCGATCATCAGCAGGATCGCCACGGCGATGACGACGAGCTGGTTGCTCGAGACGGCCAGGCCGGCGAACCGGAGGTTGCGCACGGGAAACACCATCGGGAAGGTCCGGGGGGCGGCGCCGAACACCGCCTGGCCGGCGGATTCGAGGAAGAGCGAGACGCCGATCGCGGTGATCAGGACATTCAGCGTCGGAGCGCCGCGGAGCCGGCGGTAGGCCAGCCGTTCGATGGCCATGCCGAGCAGACCGCACCCGGCCATCGCGACCATCAGCACAAGCAGGCCGCCGCCCAGGGTGCCGGGCGGAACGTGCTGCCCGGCGTAGTAACCGATGTAGGCGCCCACCATGAAGACGTCGGAGTGGGCGAAGTTGATGAACCGGAGCACGCCGTAGACCATCGTATAGCCGAGCGCGATCAGGGCGTAGATCGCGCCGAGGGAGAGCCCATTCAGCAACTGCTGGAGGAATTCGGTCACGGCGCGGGCGCCACCGTCTTCAGAAAGGCCAGCCGGCCGTCCCGGATCGCGATGATCGCGGCGGGCTTGGAGGCGTTGCGGTTCGCATCGATGGTCGTGGCGCCGGTCACCCCCGCGAAATCCCGCGTATGGGCGAGGGCGGTGCGGAGGGCCGGCCCGTCGGTGGTGCCGGCCCGGCGGATCGCGTCGACCAGCACGTAGGCGGCGTCGTAGCCCAAGGCGGCGAACGCGTCCGGGTTGGCTCCCGACCAGCGCGCCCGGAATTTCTTGACGAAGGCCTGCACGGCGGGATCGCGGTTCTCCGGCGAGAAATGGGTCGAGTAATAGCAGCCGTTGAGGGCGGGGCCGCCGATCTGGAGGAGCTCGTCGGCCACCCAGCCATCGCCGCCGATGAAGGGCATGGTCAGGCCGAGCTCGCGACCCTGCCGCACGATCAGGGCCGCCTCGGTGTAGTAGCCGGGGACGTACACGGCGTCGGCCCCGGCCGCCTTGATCGCGGTGAGCTGGGCGCGGAAATCCTTGTCGCCTTCGGAGTACTTGGGCTCGGCGGTGATTTCGCCGCCGGCCGAGCGGAACGTCTCCCGGAAGAATTTCGCCAGCCCGACGGAATAGGCGTTCGAGACGCTGGAGAGGATGGCGACGCGATGCGCCTTCAGGTCCTGCAGGGCAAAGCGCGCCATGACCGTGCCCTGGAACGGATCGATGAAGCAGACGCGGAAGATATAATTGCCGACCCGCGTGACCTGCGGGTTGGTCGCGGCCGGGGCGATCATCGGAATCTTGTACGCCTGGGCGATCGGCGCGGCTTCCAGGGAGCGGCCCGAGGAAACCTCGCCGAGGAGGGCGATCACGCGATCGCGGGCGATGAGCTTTTTGACGGCCGTCGCCGACTGGCCCGGCTGCGTCTGGTTGTCCTCCGTGATCAGTTCGATCGGGCGGCCCAGCACGCCGCCGGCCGCGTCGATTTCTTCGAAGGCCAGCACGATGCCCTCGTGGGAGGACTGGCCGAAGCTCGCCTCCTTGCCGGTGAGCGAGGCGTATTCCCCGACCTTGATGGGCGTCTGGGCGCCCAGCGGGAGGATGAGGCCGGCGACGGCGAGGGCGAGAAGCGGTAAACGGAGCGGGCGCATGGCAGAGGGAGGCAGAGTCGGGGCGGTCAGGGCGAGATGCTTTCGACGAATTGGAAATGTCCTTGGTGGACGGTCAGGATAATGGCCGGTTTGGAGGCGTCGCGGTGGGCGTCGATCGTGATGCGGCCGGTGACGGCGTCGAAGTCCTTCGTCGCCGCCAGGGCGGCGCGCAGCGCGGAGTGTTCGGTGGTCCCGGCCCGTCGGATCGCATCCGCCAGCACCATCGCTGAATCGTATCCGAGCGCGGCGTTCGTACCCGCTTCTCCGCCGGGGAACCGACGCCGGTATTCGGCGACGAATCGGCGGGCGCGCGGCGACGGGTTATCCGGCGAAAAATGGGCGCACAGATACGCGCCCTCGACCGCCGGGCCGCCCAGGTCGATCAGGGCCTGGTTTTCCCAGCTATCTCCGCCGAGGATCGGGCCGGCGAATCCGAGGTCGCGCGCCTGCCGCGCGATCAGCGCGCCCTCGGCGTAATAGCCGGGGGAGAAGATCGCGTCCGCCCGGGCCGCCGTGATCGCGGTGAGCTGCGCGGCGAAGTCCTTGTCACCTTCGGAGTATTTCGGCTCGGCCACCACCGTGCCGCCGCCCTCCACGAACGCGGCCTTGAAATACTTGGCGAGCCCCACGCTGTAGGCCGAGGAGGCGCTGGAGAGGATGGCGACCCGCCGGACCTTCAGCGTCTGAAGTGCGAACTTGGCCAGCACCGGCCCCTGGAACGGATCGATGAAGCACACGCGGAAGATGTAGTTCCCGATGGCGGTCACCCGCGCGTTGGTCGAAGCCGGCGAAATCATCGGAATCCGGGCCGCCTGGCAGATCGGCGCGCCCTCGAGCGACCGGCTGGAGGTGACCTCCCCGAGCACCGCCACGACCTTGTCGCGCGCGATCAGCTTGCGCACGACCGTGCCGCTCTCGCCCGGTTTCGACTCCGTGTCCTCGGTGATCAGCTCGACCGGCCGCCCGAGCAGCCCGCCCGCCGCATTGATCTGCTCGACCGCCATGACGGTCCCCTCATGCGTCAGCGTCCCCAGCCCCGCCTCCTTGCCAGTGAGCGAGGCGTACTCGCCGACCTTGATGGGCTCCGCGGTTTGTGCTCGGGCGACCGCTCCGCCAAAGGCTAGGATAAGCAGGGCGATAGAGTAGATTTTTCGAAAAAGCACCATAGTCGGCAGCACAGTCGGCGTCGGAGCCAAGAGCCCCTACAGCAGGTTTTCAACCAATCATCGCCCATCCACCGGGTCATCGCAGCCGTCGCCTCGGCGACGCTGCGCTTCGCAGGCGGCTGACTGTCTTGAGTGGGTTCACCGTCCTTTAGGTAGAATTTGGCGGGAGCGAGTCCCGGCGGGGAGTCTGCTGCCTCCTTCGGCGTCTCGGGGGGCGGCGTCCGGCTGGCCGGCTTGACCGGCCAGCGGTCCCGCCGCCCGGTCTGACGCCGAATCCGGGTTTGGCAGCTCTCGACCCGCTGGGCCTTGCTCCGCCAAATTCGCTCGGCAGGGACGCTCGCGCTGCTTAAGGGTCGAGTCCGTTGAACACCTTTGACCGGCATCTCCTGCGCGAATGGCTCGCGGTGATCGGGATGGTGCTCGTGTTGATGTGCGGCCTGCTGCTGGTGCAGGTCATGTACGATGATTTTCGCGATCTGCGCGAGGCGGGGGCACGCGGCTGGGATCTGTGGCGTTATGTGTTCGCGACGATGCCGAGCGATTTGGCCGTCGCCCTCCCGCTCGTATTACTGGTGTCTACGCTTTATGTGCTGGGCAAGCTGCACCGGGCGAATGAATTGACGGCGATGCGGGCCGCCGGCATCGGCTTCGGCCGGCTGATGCGGCCGATCTGGATCGTCGGCGTGCTGGCGTGTGGCCTGTCCTGGTGGCTGAATACTTCGGTGGTGCCTTGGTCGGTCGAGGAATCGCGCACGTTGCGCGAGGCGATCATGTTCCGGAAACAGGCCCAGGTGCTCCCCCCGGACCGGATCGGCGCGGTGTTCAGCGTCGCTTTCGACGACCCCGATTCGCACCGGATGTGGTTCTTCAACCGCTACAGCCAGCTGCCGCCGGGGCGCGGCTACGGCGTGGAGGTGACGCAGATGGACGCCCACCGGCGGGAGACCGGCCGCGTCGAGGCGACGCAGGCGCAATTCGATCCGGTGAAGGGGGACTGGACCTTCCGGGGCGGACGGGAGATCGCCTTCGACCCGGAGACGGGCGCCCAGCTCTCGTCGACGCCGTTCGTCAGCCGGCGGTTCGAGTCCTATCACGAGGATCCGCAGCTGATGCTGCTGATCGACCGCCGGCCGATCGACCTCTCGTTGGTGGAGCTGAAGCGGCTGGTGGATTACTACGCGCTGGAGAACAATCCCAAAGGCGTGGCGTATGCGGTCCGCTACTACGGCTTGATCGCCGACACGCTGGCGCCGCTGATCGTGATCGCGATGGCCATCCCCTTTGCGATCGCGGGCATCCGGGTGAATCCGGCGGTGGGGGTGTCGAAGTCGATCGGCCTGTTCTTCCTCTACTACGTGCTGGCCAATTTCAGCGAAGCGATCGCGACCAAGCAGCTCCTGGATCCCGAACTCGCCGCCTGGCTCCCGAACGCCGGGATGGCGGTGCTGGCGATCTGGTTTTTTGCCCGGCTGCGGTGAGGCCGGCGGCCTTCGCTCAGCTCCAATTATAATTGAAGCTCACGCTGATCCGTTCCGCGTCGATCCGGTTGGCGGCGACTTCGTGGCGGAGCCAGCTCTCGAAGAGGATGACGTGCCCCGCCTTCGCCGGATAGGTGATGTGGGTGCGATGCTCCGGCCGCGCCGTCGGCAGCTTCGGCGGCGCGGCCATGAAGCGCTCCAGCCGGGGATCCTCGAACTTGAGCCCGGGGCAGCCGGCGGGGGTCGCGACGTAGTACGTGCCGCTGACGAAGGCCAGCGGGTGCAGATGGAGGGAGTGGGCCGCGGCCGGCGGCATGATATTGACCCAGCAATCCGTCATCCGGATCTCGCGGCCGCGCAGATCCAGCTCGAGGGCGCGCGCAAACGCGCGGACGTGGGCGGTGAGCTTCCGCTCAAGCGCGGCGAAGCTGCTCGAGAAGCGGTGCAGCTCGTTCATCGAGGCGTAGCTGGTGTATCCCCCTGGGTAATTCGACTTCGACCAGCGCCGGCCCGCCGCGTCGAATTCGCGGAGGCGGCGGCATTCGTCCGCCAGGCCGGCGTTGAATCGGTCCAGGCCGCGCCGGGTCAGCGGGGCGGCGTAGATCTGGGTGGGAAACCAGGCGCGGGTCATCGGAGGTGACCCATCAGCCTCCGCATCCAGGGCCCGAGCGCAAGCAGCGCGAGCGTGGCCGCCCCGACCCAGACCGCCTGCCCGAGAAAGAAGGCGGCGAGCCGGCCCGCATCGACGGCGGTGAAGTCGGCGGCCAAGATTCCGGCGAGCTTGTTGCCCAAGGCGTCCGCCAGGAACCAGACGCCCATGACGAGCCCGAGGAAACGCGCCGGCGCGAGCTTCGTCATCGTGCTCAGCCCCACGGGGCTCAGGCAGAGCTCACCCACCGACTGCAAGAGGAACAGCCCCACGATCCAGAGCGGGCTCACCCGACCGGCGCCCGTGAGCCGCGCCGCCGGCACCATCAGCAGAAACGACAGGGCGAGGAAGCCCAGCCCGAGCGCGAATTTCGTCGGGCTCGACGGCTGGCGCGCGCCCAGCCGGACCCACAGCCACGCGAACGCGGGCGCGAGCGCGATCACGAACAGCGAATTGAGCGACTGAAACCAGGCGGAGGGGAAGGCGTGTCCGAACGCGCGCGTCCGCGTCAGGCGGTCGCAGAAGAGCGAAATCGTCGACCCGGCCTGTTCGAAGACCATCCAGAACACGACCGCCGCGAGAAAGAAAATCAGCACTGCCGCGATCCGTTTCGACTCCGCCTCGCGGCGAAAGCCGAAGGTCAGGATGGCCCCGACCGGCCCGGCGACAAAGGCCGACCGCAGCCACGTCCAGCCCGGCAGATCCGCGATCCGGACCAGCGTGAAGAAACCGGCGGTCGCGGCGGCGACCGCCAGCAGTTTGCCCCAGGGGCGCGCGCGGTCCGCGGCCGGAGCCAGCCCGACGTCGCGGAGCCGAGCGCCCTGCGCCACATAGACGATCAGCCCCAGCGTCATCCCGATCCCCGCCGCGCCGAAGCCCCAGTGCCAGCTGGAGCGGGGATCGAATCCCGCCGCCGCCAACCGCGCCTTGAACCCGGCGCTCTGGGCAAGCCAGCCGGTGACGAGCGGAGCGGCGAACGCCCCGACATTGATGCCCATGTAAAAGATGGAGAAACCGGCGTCGCGCCGCGGGTCGCCCTCGGCGTAGAGACTGCCGACCATCGAGCTGAGATTCGGCTTCAGCAGCCCCGTGCCCAGCGCGATCAGGACGAGACCCGCGACGAAGCTGCGCTCGGTCGCCACCGCCAGCGTAAAGTGTCCGAGGGCGATCACCGCGCCCCCGCCGAGCACCGCCCGCCGCGCGCCGATGAAGTTGTCCGCGATGAATCCACCCGGAATCGCGAGCAGATAGACGCTCATCGTGTAGGTGCCGTAGACGAGCGCCGCCCGCGCGGTCGAGTAGCCGAGTCCGCCCTCCGCCACCGGCAGCACCAGGAACAGGATCAGCAAGGCCCGCATGCCGTAGTAGCTGAATCGTTCCCACAGCTCGGTGAAGAAAAGGGTGCGGAGACCCGGTGGATGCCCGGCCATTGCGTGCGGACGGTGAGGGCGGGCCCGGCGGGCGGAAAGCCTAAATGTATCCGCCCGTTCACGCCGTCGCGCTCCCCAGCGCGATCGGGCCTTGTTTCCTCCCGCGTCAGCCGCCATGCTGCCCCCATGCCTTCAGCCGATCATGGGCCCGCACGTTGGACCGGCGCCTCGTGTCCATTTTCGGCCGTGGCCAAGCTGACCCGGGTCGGGCTGGCCGGCCTTGCGATTGCGGCTGGGGTGGCGGGCCGCGTTTGGGCGGCGGTCGTGGCCCTCCCCCCGCGCGCCACGTTCACCGCCAATCTCGAGTACGCCCGCGCGGGCGGAGAAAAGCTTCTGCTCGACGCCTGCATCCCCGCCGGCGCCGGCCCGTTTCCGGCCGTGATCGTCGTCCACGGGGGCGGTTGGGTGGGGGGGAACAAGACCATGTTCGTCACCCCCATGCTCCAGCCGCTGACCAACGCCGGCTTCGCGTGGTTCTCGATCAATTACCGGCTGGCGCCGCGCTACCGCTACCCGGCCTGCGTCGAGGACGTCGAGACGGCGATTCGCTGGGTGAAGGCGAACGCGGCGCGGGAGCGGATTGACCCCGCGCGGATTGCGCTGCTCGGCGAATCGTCAGGGGGCCACCTCGTCGATTGGGCGGCCGTCCGGGAGACGGAGGCGACGCGGGTCGCCGCCGTGGTCGCCTTCTACGCGCCGTGCGATCTGCTGGCCGAGACCCGTCACCGCGGCGTGCTCGGCGTCACGATGATCGGCCTGTTTGGTCTCAATACCTTCAACGCCGCGGCGGAGAAAACGCTGCACGACGCTTCGCCCCTGAACTACGTCCATGCCGGCATGCCTCCGTTCCTGCTGCTCCACGGCACGGCCGATAAGACCGTTCCGTACGAGCTCTCCGTGGCTTGGAACGCCCGCCTCAAGCAACTCGGCGTGCCCTGCCAGCTCATCACCGAGCCGAACGCGCCCCACGGCATGAGCGGATGGGCCAAGTTCGATCCGGCGTTTCCCGCGAAGGTGATCACCTGGTTGCGGCTGCGTCTTGGCCCGATGGCGGCGGCGAATTCCGCGCCGGCCGGCCCGACCTCCTAGGCGGACGAGGGCCGTCCTCCGCCGAACCTGCGATCGCGGCGCTGCAATTTTCGGTCACCCGCGCGGTTGATCCCGGTCTCTGGCTGGACGGCCCTGATGAAAATCGCAGAACTTCCGCTCGTTCGCCCGCTCGTCCGGAGCACGGGGCAGCTCTTCGACCGCATCCTCTGCGTCGCCGGCGCGGTGCTTTTCTCCCAGGCCCCCGAATTCATGCAGCAATATCTCCAGCGGCTGGAGGGCCATCTGGACGAGGCGCGGCGTCAGCTCGCGGCCCTGACCCGCGCCGCGGCCGAGTCGGGACTGACCCTCGATCAGCTGGTCGCGGACGCCAGCCGCAGCGCCGATCCGGCCATCGCCCGGCTCGGCGGCGTCGCGGGGGAGGCGGCGACCCGGGTGGCCCAACTCCAATCCGCGGATACGGCGTTGCGGCGCGCGTCGGTCTGGGCGCGGCCCTTCGAGTTCATGGCGCACCTCGAACCCGAGATCGCGCGCGGTACGTGGGCGGTCTTTCGTCCCGCCGTGCCGACCACGCTGGAAGGTCTCGGCTACGCCGCCTGCGGAATGCTGGTGGCGCTGGCGGTCTTCCACGGAGGGATCCGCTATCCTCTCCGGCGGGCGGCCCGTCGCCGCGCCGCTCGACGCGCCGAACGTTTGGCCCAAGTGCAATAACGGTCCGGGCCGACGCGAAGTCAGGCCGGCAAGCGAGTCGCCGTCTCGCTCAATTCATGGAGTGTCGCGAACGAGCAGGAGCGGACCGATTGATCGATGGACTTGATCCCGGCGTTTGCCGACCGCTGCAGGGGCGCAGATTCCCAGGCTTCCAGGCGATTCCGGGCCCAGCCGTGATGTTCCCGGGCGGATGCGGCGATCAGTTCGGCCGATTCGCAGTGCTCGCCCTCCGTCTGGTGATCCGCGTCGCGTTTCCCGAGAATGGCGAGGACGGTTTCGAACGTCCGAATCGATTCCTTCAAGTCCAGGTATTTGCCCCGAGAGAGGAGGGTTCGGCCACGATGCAGGTGCGCGGTGGCCCGACGCTCCCGGTAGCGCTCATCGGCGATCCCCGTCCATGCGCTCAGCAGAGCGAGAGCACAGTCGTAACTGGCGATGGCGGCGTCTAGTTGCGCTTCGCCGCCGATGCGATCGAGGACGTCGCCGCGATTCATCCATGCGCCGGCGAGGTGGTACGCCGTGCACGGTTGGTCCGAAGTCAGCAGGGGCTCGCGCACGGCAATCGCCTGGTCGAAACAGTGCAAGGCGCGCTCCAGATCCAGGCGGTTACCCTGGTTTACAGCGGCAAATCCCTGGTGCATCCACGCCGAGGCCAGCGCGTCATGCCGGCTCGACACGGTGCCCAGATCGCGGGCGACGGCCGAAGCACCTGCCGCGTTCGAGGTTTCGTAACTGGCTGGTTGTGGGCTCGGCCGGCTCATCACGGGTTGTTTGAAAGCTCCAGCAAATGGGCATAAAAAATCTCTCTCAACGTATAGTTATTCACATGTTATTAGTAAATACGTAAACATATATTGAATAGGTAAATACGTTATGATAAGTTTCCATCTCATCCGTCAATAGGTCGTGCGATTGACCACGAATGAGACTCATCCGCAGATAGTTTGCCGCAGCAATCACGCGGGGTTTTGCGTCGCGCTTTACAGATCAGGCTGATCGCCTAGGAAAGACGGGTGTCTCCGGCCACCCTTACCGTCGTTCTGGGCGATCGCTCGTATCCCCTGCATTTTTTGGACGACCCTGTGTCCGCCGTGCGCGCGGAAGTGCAAGCCCTGCAAGGCGCGGGCCGCAAGGTCGCCGTCGTGACCGACCGGTCGGTCGCGACGCTGCAGGCGGAAGCGCTCGCCAGCATGTTCGGGCCGCCGGCGGGGTCCAGTGCGGCTGAGCTCA
>Ga0116226_10006678_pt1 | contig 10367 bp, 3 predicted proteins | sample S1TSphfallax_FD_89692 | JGI IMG/M metagenome (GOLD analysis project Ga0116226, IMG submission 89692) | Host-associated microbial communities from peat moss isolated from Minnesota, USA - S1T2_Fa - Sphagnum fallax MG | ecosystem: Host-associated > Plants > Peat moss > Unclassified | place: USA...
CCATTGGGTTTCTGGTTACGCCTAGTTTAACCATGGTCATTGACTATTTTTGCTAACCTTTTACTACCTACCTACTCACAACTCAGCTAGCCCTAACTCACAAACCTTTGCACTCACCGACTAGAATTTACATGGGGTAGATAGGCGAGTGAGTGAACACTTAAGAACTCATACGAGTCCTCACACATTGTTCCTCTGATTCTAAAGCTCTAAGAACATTTTCAGCCTTGCACCTAGAGCTCCCAGCACCACATAAATCTCTCAATTCAGTAAAGGAATGAGCAAGATATGGGGTGTTTGGTGTAAGAGGGTTCAATGTTAGATGATGCATGAATTAAAACAGATTAGGATTTCAAGCTAAGATCTTCAATAATTGTATCTTTGCCTTTGGAATACAAAGAAGTAAAGCTCTAGTTGACCCACCCAACAAATTTTTAATCACTCAAAATGAATTCAAAAATGAGGAAGATATGAGGCTACAACTAGAGAGAGGTCTAGAATTATGTTTTCAAAAACATTGAAAGAAACCATCACTCAACCTCTTTCTATGTTTTCTGCATTGCTTCTTTACTTCTAAGGCTGAAAGCACATTTGTAACCCTCCAATTTGCACATCCAATGACACAAAAATCACTCAATTTGGATAAGGACCTAAAAAAATATTGGAAAGTGTTCGATGATAAGTATGTGTTTGATGATGTGCAATTCTACCCCATCTAAGTAACTACCTCAAATTCAAAACTATATATATATAACAAAGTATGTCCATCTTGGACAAAATGAAACAACATGCATTTTCAAATGGAGATATTTTTTTGAATTCATGTCAAATACATTAAGTGAATCCATACAAGACACTCGAAATCACAACTACTGATATCCTACATATGCCATAACTTATGTCATGATAAAAGACGACTCAAACCAATGTAGGGTAGAACTGCTTATCCCCGATCACTACCCTATGACCAAACACTTCTTTAAATCTTTGTCATTTGTGCTTCATTTTTAATGATTTTAAATGTTATGAGAATGTTACCTCAAGCTTTAGAAATCATCTTTCAAGTGCAAAGGAAAAGGAGTAATGGAAAAATAAACTTTTCAACTTACAAATCTCGTTTTATTTTTATTTTTATTTATTTATTTTCTTTGGACCCCTCTTACTTTTAAATCTTCTAACTTTTTTCATTTTTAATTCATTTTAAACAATTGAAAGTGTTATAGGAGCATCACATTCAATTCTACAAATCATCTTTGAAATGTGATAGCAACATAGCAACATACAAAGAATGTTTGGGGTGTTTGGGAATTGGCTTTGTAGTGTTCTATGGTTTTTATTTTCAATTCTTGACCCCTTTTACTTTGGGAGGGTGTAACTTTCTCATTTCTAATCCGTTTTCGAAAACTTTTAATGGGGCAGATACACCAAAAGGAGGCATTCAAGTTTTGTTTGGACACCGAAAAGAAGGGAACCCTCCCCTTGGATCCGACTTGCTTTGAGTGCTTAAGTGTTTGTTCACTGAATGTCCTACCCTAGGTCAATTATTGAAAGAACATTAAGGTGTCAATAACATCATTAATGATTTGCTTGTTGCTTATCAAATTTTTAAAAAATAGACTAGCAAACCTATGTACTTGGTATGTAGCATCTAAATAATTGGCAAAATCCTTATGGGTTAGGTATTGAATAGAATTTTTTTAATAACCCACCTTGATGTTTGAAAGTTTCATTCAAATAAGTAGGTTATCAATCTTTAAATCTTAATTAAACCCATTTAATGTATTTTTTGGTTTTCCATTTTCTCAAATTTTCAAAATTTTAAAACCATTTCCGACGACAATATATTTCAAAAAAGAGGTTTTTTCTCAAAACAATTTACCTTATTTCTTATGTTCTCAACATTATTCCCAAAAAATAGTTTATTTCCTAACAAGTTGCTAGAAATAAAATATTTTCATTTTTTTAAAATAAATTTTTGGATAGAATGTTGTTACATGATTTTCCTACAAAAATTTTAACCCTAAAGCGTACTTGGGCAATATACTAAGCCATTCACAAAATGGGTATTTGATAATCAACCTTTATGCATAACAAACATGTAACATTGAAAAAGAAAGTTAATTAGTAACCAAGAGTATTCATTTGATGAGGTTAATTGATGACATGCGTATTTAAATTTTGAAATTTCTTGTTATTTATAGGTCTTATGTGCTTTAAGAAAACAAAAATAACATGAGCCCCACTAGCATAGTTTGGAGGGGAAGAAAAGCCAATCTTGTTTCAAACTTAATGGTACATCATTGACAACAATATTATCCCATGGCATCAACCAAGTTGCGAATTTGACACTTTGTTGCAAAATTGATCACATAGCAACACTTGACTTTTTTTAGCAATTTCCTTTTACATTCAAACACAATGTTTACTTAGCATTAACGCTTGAAATAAAAATGTTTTAATCATTTTTCTTTTATGCCTTATCCAAACCATTCGTCATGGTTATCTACAACTTTATTTGAGTTCTTTTATACATGATTATGCTTATGTTCTTCTTATGTAATTTTTAACATTTATATGTGCACATTTTTGTATACACTTTATTTGCCTTGCCTACCAAGGCAAGGATATTGTGTTTAAATTCATTATGGAATATAGTAGCTTAAGGGATTTTGGCCCCTAGGTAGTAGGTCTATTTTCATTCAAGGATTTTCAAAATATGATATTTTTGCTTGTGTTGAAACTTGAGATTAGGTATAGAGTTATGATATGTTGAAAGATTTTGGTTTCTTTAGAGGATTTTTGTTTAAATCATATTTTTGCATGGTGAAATTTTTGAATTTCATAATTCTTCTTTTTCCTGAGATACTTTGAATGTAAATGGCAAGGCCATAATGTCACACACCCCTTGTTTCCTTTTGTTTTGTTGCACAGATCATTATCCAAGTTCTGAAACTTTTTTTTTTTTGCACAAGTTTTCTTGTTTTTTCACATGTATGGCACATGAGATAGTCATAGACGGACTTCATGCATGTACTTCTTTTTCCCTCATCTTGTAAAGTTTTTTGCTACATCTATTCAACTTGTTCAACCAACATCATCATTTCACTAGTATAAATTATTATGCAATGTGATTATGATTGTTGACACCAACCGTGGAGATTGGGTTGCAATGAATTTTTTTCATTACAAAATACAATGATGATCATTGGACTCACAATTTTGCCATGGGTAAAGGATAGAGTCTTTTGCATGGAATAACTCAAAAAATTCTTTACAAAAACAAGATAAGAAATATTTTGTGATCATTTTTGTTGAATTTTGCAAAGGTGGTCTATCAAATTTTCACAATGTAATACACAATTTTCACATAGCAATTGTAAAACTACTTAGAGCTTTCACAAAAGACTAATATTTCTATAAAACATGGGGTTTTGTATGTGGTTTCATCTAAGAAATGTGAATGATTATTGTATCTTATGCTTATTTCAATTGTACCAAAAAAAACAATTATTATTGTTTATTTTATGTGACAAAGGTTCCCAAGATATATTCAAGATTCTTAAGATATTCAAACTACTCATCTAAATCTTGAATTGTGACACTTTTAAAGGAAGAAAATCATAATTATTTAGAGGCCTTGTGTATTGCAAAAAACACAAGCATGGCAATGCAATTTAACATGTTTTGGTGCAAGAAGTAAGTGTTAACTAGTGTTGTGCATGTATATGATTTTAGACATACCCTTTATGTAAATGTAGGTGTAAATGATTTGTAAATGATGTACTTGTCATGTAAATGTATGCAAACCTATGTAAATCCACATAAAATTTTGTAAAAAGGAAAAAAAATATTACTTTTCTAACTAAATCACTTATAGTTTTTCAACATCTAGATTATGGTCAAATCGCACAATTTCTAATGCGGTTGTAGCTAGATAATCAAAGATTGTGATCCAATTGCTAATAATTTTTATTAATGATGATTGGTATATTTTACTTCTATGGGATAAAAAAAGCCTAATAGTAGTTGGCATTAGTAAAAACAACAGTTCAAGATTGTTTGATTAATAACTTCAAATTTTCATTTCGAAAGAGTTGAAAAGATTGATGGGTTTGGGGCAAATGATTGTTGGGAATATAGATAACTAATTTAACTTGTGAGTTGAAAGATTGCAAGGTTTGGGTATGTAATTTTAAGGGAAATATTTTACAAATGCAACCTAATAATTAAATGGTTTTAGGAATCAAACAAGTGATTTTAAAGACTACAATTATCTAATGTAGCTACATCTTTGATTTTAGTAGGTCAAATTGCTTTCATTTTAAGAGTGGAACACTATGAAAAATTGTATTCACTGAAACTTCATTACCCTAAACTAAAACTTTGAAACAACTAACTTGCAACTACATTGCATCTATCCCATGGAAATACAAGGAATTGATAAATAAAATGTCACATTAAAAATTTGAGGAATTTTAGTGTAGTTTTAATGTAACTGCATAGTAGTCCCAATATGGACCACTATATGAATGATTGATTATACACACCATATATACAATTTTGGTCAACCATGTTTAACTTTCTTAACAAGTTGCACAAGAATCACATATGACAATTATAATACAATGAGAATAAATGAAGCACTCATTAGCAACTTCTTTGTAACTACTTTATAACTACCATATTGGATTTTTGTGCAACTAGCCAACTACTAATTGCAATTATTATTATTATTATATTAATTATTAGTATAATTATTGTACATTGTTATATAAATTCTGATTATTGGCTAATGATTGGACATTTTTGGATTTTTATTGTTTCTTGTTTACTTTGTGTGATATAAGGCATCATGGGAATGCCGAAGTAAGCTCTACATTATATGTTTCAACTCCAAAGGCAAAAGAGCAATATAAAAAAACACAAAATGTGTTGAAATCACATAATGTGGTTTTAAAAAATGACCCTTTATTTCTAAACTTCATATCTTCTTTGTCTCTTGTTTTTTTTAATGATATAAAGTTTTATGAATGCTCCAAGTTAAGATTTACATTAACTATTTGAGTTTCAGAAGTAAATGAACAACATACAATAGCCATGAAAAAAATTAATGTGCTAAATCTTAAAGTGTGAATTAAGCTTGTGACCAAACATTGACCCTAGTTATTTTTTACAACCATATCTTCCTCATTTTGTGTCTTTTTTGAACAATCTAAATAGTTGTGGGTGTGCCAATCAAGGTTTCGAAAAATCTTTTACACTTGAAAGGCAAAAACACAATGTATTAAGATTTGAAGCTCTTTAAAAGCTTAAATGTTTGCTGATTAGCTTATTTTATAGTAGTTGCAAATGAGTTGCAACTAGCATACAACTTTTTTTTTTATCCCATATTGTTTATCCTACCTTTCCAAGTTTGTAAAATATATAATTAAGTGCACTAAAAATATTTTTTTAAAAGTGACATTTGGAATAAACCATTAAAAAAAGGTTTAGCCCTACAAATTAAACCCATTTAATAAAATAAAATAATCCCAAATGACCAACCTACTTAGCCTAAGCCTATCTATTTATTTACCTAAGTTGAATTATCTACCTACTTAGCCTAAAAAATGTAGGTAATAATGCTTACCTACTTTAGGCCTATGAACCTATTGATCCAAATGCCATGTGTCAACACATTATTGGCCCCAAGTTGAATGGTTTAAATTAAAATTTAAAATATTACATATTGAAATAAATTCAAAATTGCCATGTGTCCATTGATGATTTGTCAACATTTACACCTCATTGCCACATTAACACATTGTTGCTTACATAGTTACAACATAATGGCACAATTGTTGCAATAATTTAATTGCAACATAATTGCATGAATTGCATATGTTTACAATTTCATTTACCACTAGTTGTGTCATTGCAACTCTTGTGACTCGTTCAATAACACTCATATTGTAAAAATACGTTGAGTTGCTCAATTAAAACCTAGTTGCAAGCCTGATTAAAACAATTATTTTCTCATAATGATTTTTTTTGTTGTTGAAGGAACTTGGTATATAAGAAATCTTCACATAGTCACAACATTCCCATCATAGATAACATTTCCAAATAACATATTGCAACAAAAAGAATAGACTTGAATGAAAGTTGGCATCAATTTATGTTTTTATGTACATTGCATTCAAAAATTAAAACTTGAAATTAAGTACAAGTTCATCAATGAATATACGTACATTATGTTGATGGTGGTAGAAACATACAAAACATAATTGTTGGACTTTTTTTTTCCTTTTATAAATCATAATCCATTTACATTCATCATGCCAAATACCTTTACACAAGGTCATGTAAATATAGATAATTTTTTTAAACCTTTTCCCCATGTAAGTGTAAAATATATATTTACATGAAAAGTAAAATAAATGTGAATTGTTTTGAATTTCCTAGTTTTTACACAACCAATGTAGATGTGTTTACATTTACCCTCCCAACACTAATATTGACCTTATTGATGTTTGTAAAAAATTGACCTAATATGAATCTATATACAAACTAGTTGGTTAGATCATTCTTGTAACACCTTTTTGAAAATGACATAAGTTTTGACAGTTACAAATGCATGTACAAATATTTTATTGAGTTTAATTTAAACATTGATCAATTATTTAGATTTTCAAATTTTATCTTCTAAATCATTGTTGTTATTTGGTGATTCCACTTATAGATATTTATAGTGAGAAGGAAGTGCAATGTTCTTGAAAAATGTTGGTCACATTTTTGTTAAACAAACAATATCAAATATTTTGTTTAAACAAGTGATGCTTTAGTATTGACATGCCAACCTCATCATGGTGTTTGGTATTGTTCATACCAAACCAATATAAATTATCCATGCATTATGAATTGGGTATGATATGATGCATTGGTATATTTAATATCAATTAATATATATATAAAGAACACAAGTATCAACATATATAATAGTTAACATGTCTTCCATTTATGTTAGTATTTGTTTGAACTATTAAGACATTCATATTGAAGCTTCATTATTAACACCAAAGATGAAGCCTTAATTTATGTCAAATGTTTAAATTTTAGATTTAACAAAGAATGTTGAATATGAAACACAAGTGTTCAAGCATATAACATTGCCCAATAACAACCTCCCCACTCCTAGTTCAAATCAATTTCATGTAACAAAAGACAACCATCGACAACACAAACAAATTGATGAGGAAAAGATTGCCATGGTTGCAAAAATGAACTACACTAGTTCATTTCATATTAAAGGAAGGAGGAGGATGGAATGTTGGTGGTATCAAGTAATTTTGGTTTTTAACCATAATGCCATAATTGCATCATCACAACCAATGTTGGCCAATTGATGTATCCATTTTAATACATCAATTACACAAGGATAAATGAAAAATTTCCAAAATATAAAAATTTAAATAAGTAAGTTTTTTAAAAAAAAGAAGATAAAAGCAGTATATAAATGTTATCAAATTATCATTCCAAGTAACAGGAAAGGAAAACTAATGAATGTTTATCATGCTCATATGGTGACAACAAGGGTATATATATATCCACACACACACACACACACACACAATAAAATGCCAAAACCAAATATATTGAGTGATTAATCATCACAATTCAAACAAATCCATCATAATAACCACATCCATTGCAAACTATGGAAATGCAAACCTATATATGCAATATGATGAAATTTTCATGTACCTTATATTTACCATGTTTTAAAAAATATATATATTTTCCTTTAGGTAAAAATAAATCTGAATTATATATTAGACGTGCAAAATAAAGATATGGTAATTTTTTAAAAATTACTGATTAAATAGGGAATCGAGAGATAAGCAAAAATGATAATCAATCATGTAAGGTATATATTTACCTTATTATTTATTCGGATGTATATTAGATAATATATTTACCTACCCAATAGTGGTTCCAACTCCCAACCTAATATTTCAACACCATAATAGTGGGACAACATTAATTTCAACTTAAGAATACAAGTGTTTGATGAATAAAATACAATGGTTGACACCATTTTTATATCATGTGTGAACTTGTATATATCAGACCTTGTATATATGTGTGTTTATATATAAGATTATTCTAATATTTTGAAATCAAAAGGTCAAATTAAGTTTCATGTTTCACCCTATTTTAAATCAAATCTTAAAACATTGAAAATATTTATTCCTAAAGCAAAGGTATCTCAAAGATTTACCTTTTTTCCTTAACCCCAATAACATGTCATTCACCAAGTCATATGTTATTCCTATTGTGTGAATAAAGTAGAACTAAAGTTAGTTTCACATACATTGAACATGAAAGGAATTTTAAAAAAATATCCTTGGGAATATTTTTAAAAAAAATTAGAATAAACTTTGAGGAATGTGTTTACAAAATTAAAAATATGTAGTTAAGGAAAACTTTTAAAAGATGAAATGGTGTTTTTAAAAGACATGGTTGATGAAAAAAATTTAGAAGGTTGATGAATTTTTATAAAATTTCATCACATAGTATAAATAAAAAGCATTAGCCTTCAATCTCGTTAACATAAGTTATGATCTTTGTACTTTTAGTTTGTTGAACTGTTTAATTTGCATCATGTTTTGTTCAAATGATAAAATCATGTAATTTTTATTCATTACCAAGTTTTTTATTTGTCGAATCTTTTATGTGTTTTCAAGTTGTATCATGATCTTGTCCTTGATATTTTGGTGAAATTGATTTTAGTTTTATTGTGCATAATAAAATGTTATATTGCCATGATTGTTGCAACATTGCACAATCTTCAACAACAAATTCAAGAACTTTGTGAAATAAACATACAGCTTCAGTTGGATTGGTTTCAAGTTTTAATTATAGTTTATAGGACATGCAACATAAAATTCAAGAGCTTCACGAAGTCAATGGGAATCATCATGAGATTGCAAACACCATTTCATTTTCACAACAACATTAAAAAAAACCTAAAATCAATATTCCCAAGTAGTTCAATGGAATGAGGTCAAAGTTTCAAGGTTTTACTTAATAAGTTTGTCTCCTCATCTACTTGCAACTTTACATATACCTTATAGTGTTTCCCAAGTTGGATTAGTTGGCATAGTTATTTCAAAAATTGCCTTGTCATGGTTTGCACCATTACTTGAAAAAAGTTCACCATTGTTGTATATTTTGATGCATTCCTTGAAAAAATTAGTGTTTAACATTTGGTGAAGTTGATTTTGAAAAGATTGTGAACACACAAATTTGAAACCTATGACAATGATTTCATCATGTATCAACCTATGCTATGATATTTCAACAACCAACATCCGATGAAAATTGGAATGAAGAAAGTAACATCAACCAATTTTATTGAGGCTTACGAAGTCACATGAAAGATTTCATGCTCACAATGTCAAAAATGAATGTTCATCGTAAGTGAATTCATCACTCAAGTCGTTGCATGTGATAATTGTTTGTTCAAAAAGTGATAAGAAAAGTGTTTTGGACATGGCCATTAGCAAATACACCTACAAATACATTACCTACAGCATGTAACCAAACATTATAAATGATAATCCAATGCAAGTGAATGTTGCATAATTAAAACTTTCAATTTAAAAAAGAAACAACATTGATGATGACTAGAGCTTTATTTATATTGTGTAGAATCTAAGCATGCTCCCAAAAAAGTTCAAACACCTTTCTTTAAACGCCTTTGTCCAAAAACATTTTTCTACCCCTAATCCATCTCATGCTTATTGTGTATCATGTTTTCTTTAAATTATAAAATTATTTAGTTATTATTCATTGTCAAAAAACTTATTTATTAAATCTTTTAATCTTTTTCAAGATGTATCATTATCTTGTCCTTGACATTTGTTTTATTTTATTAATTGATGGCTTTTACCAAATTATCACTTGGTGTGAACTTAATCAATATGCACAAAATGTTTGTGCACCTATAGTAGGCATTATTCATGGATATGTTGCCTTAAGTTTTAACATGTAAAATACCCAATGAAATTTTTTACTAAGGTTGGAAGGTGCCTTCTTACATGGAAATTTTCCTTTGTGAAGAATAAGCATTTTGAAAAAACAAATGCATGTCCTAAACTACTCATCCCTCACTTGTCAAGTTGTCATCTATACATAGTGTTATGGACCGGCTACAAACAAGTGGAGAATTACAAGACAAGACAAGTTTTATTGATCCATCAACTAGTGTTGATCTGCTGAAGAGTTGCTCCCCAGACTATTTCCTTTTATAACCCTGAACCATACTAGTCCCAAAATATCCTAGGCCATGATATTGCCTAAAGTATCCCAAAATATCCTAGGCC
>Ga0116226_10006679_pt1 | contig 10367 bp, 8 predicted proteins | sample S1TSphfallax_FD_89692 | JGI IMG/M metagenome (GOLD analysis project Ga0116226, IMG submission 89692) | Host-associated microbial communities from peat moss isolated from Minnesota, USA - S1T2_Fa - Sphagnum fallax MG | ecosystem: Host-associated > Plants > Peat moss > Unclassified | place: USA...
GCGATGCCGAGCGATACCTGAAGATCTGGGACAACTTCGGCGCCGTCCTGAAGGAAGGTCTGTATGAGGACTATTCCCGGCGCGAAGCCCTGCTCGGCCTGGCGCGGTTCAAGACCACGACGTCCCTAGAGGCTTGGCGCTCGCTCAAGGACTACGCCGCGGACCTCAAGGAGAACCAGACCGCGATCTATTACGCCACGGGCAGCGATCTGGACCGGTTGGCGTCTTCCCCCCAGCTTGAGGGCTTCCGCGCCCGGGGGATCGAGGTGCTATTGCTGACCGATCAGGTCGATAGCTTCTGGGTCACCGCCGGCGTCGATTATGAGGGCAAGCCCTTCAAGTCGGTGATGCAGGGCCTGTCAGATCTGGCCCTGATCCCGCTGCCGGAAGGTGAGGCGCAGGCGCCCGCCGCCTCGGAGGCGGTCACGGGCTTTATCGGCTTTGTGAAGACGACGCTCGGCGACGCCGTGGCGGACGTTCGCGCTTCCGAGCGACTGACCGAGAGCGCGGTCTGTTTGGTCGCGCCGGAGCACGGCATGGACCCTCAGATGGAGAAGCTGCTCGCCAGCGCGGGGCGCCTCGGTATGCGCTCCAAGCCAATCCTGGAGATCAATCCCCGCCACGAGCTCATCGCCAAGCTGAGCGGCCTTGGCGAAGCCGACCCGTCGCTGCGGGAAGACGCCGCCCATCTCTTGTTCGACGAGGCCAGGATCGCCGATGGGGAGCCGCCGGTCGATCCGCGCGGTTTCTCCGCCCGGCTAGCCCGCGTGATCGGCCGCGCGATCGTGTGATCAGCGGCCGGCGCCGACCCAGGCGACAACGGATGGGTGTTGCGCGATGACCGTCTCTAAAAGCCCCATCCGGGTCGGCCTGATCGGCTATGGATTTTCGGGAAAGACCTTTCACGCCCCTTTGATAAGGGCTGCGCCAGGCCTAGCGCTATGTGCAGTCGCCTCGAGCGATCCAGCCAAGGTTGGCGCCGACATGCCCGGCCTGGACGTCTATGCCGACCCCCTGGCGCTCGCGACCGCCCAAGGCGTGGATTTGGTTGTCATCGCCACACCCAACGCCAGTCATGCGCCCCTCGCGCGCGCCGCGCTCGCCGCGGGCAAGCACGTCGTCGTGGACAAGCCGTTCACCCTCGACCTGGCCGAAGCGCGGGAGCTCATCGCGCTGGCCGACGCCAAGGAGCTGACGCTATCGGCGTTCCACAATCGTCGCTGGGACAGCGATTTCCTGTCGATCCGTCAAGCCATCGCCAATGGCGTTATCGGAGCGGTCAGCCATTTCGAGTCCCATATCGACCGCTTCCGTCCGCAGGTCCGCGACCGCTGGCGCGAGGACGGCGGCCCTGGCAGCGGCATATGGTTCGACCTTGGACCGCATCTGGTCGATCAGACGCTGCAACTTTTCGGCCTGCCTGATCGCGTTCAGGCGAACTTCGCCAACCAGCGCAGCGGCGCGCGGGCCGAGGACTGGGCCCATGTCGTGCTCGACTATGGGACGCGGCGGGCCATCCTGCATGCCGCCATGCTGACGGCGGGCGGATCGAACCGCTTTGTCGTCCATGGTGATGCGGGCAGCCTCATCAAGAGACATAGCGATCGGCAGGAGGCGCAGTTGATCGCCGGCCTGCGTCCAGGTGATGCGGGCTGGGGCGAGGATGGCGATCCGCTGATTGTCTTTGATCGCAACACCGAGCAACGCCAGATCCCGGCGACAGCGGGGGATCAGAGCCGCTACTATCGCGCCCTCGCTGACGTCCTGAACGGAAGGGCGTCGGACAGCGTGACCGCGATCGAGGCCCTTGCGGTCATGTCCATCGTGGAAGCGGCGATCGACTCCGCCAAACGGGGCACGGCGATAGAGGCGCCGCTGACCGCCGAAGAACGTCTGTCCTTCAAGGCGTCAGCAAACATCTAAGCTTGCAGATTATGGCGGCGGCTTGGCCAAACGAGGGCGCGCCCTGGGACACTCACGCCCGCCCGTAATGGCGGCGGGTAGCGGTAGTTTAGCCTCATTTATTTGGGAATTCCGCGATCTGCGCCATCGCGACAGGTCCAGCGACCGTTGCGGACAAGGGCAGATTGGGGACAAGGAGAAATAATTTTATATTAAATTAGCGTACCCGATGGAACCATATGGCCTCCATGGCGCGTCAAGCTTAGCCGTATTGCGGCAACTCCAGCGCCCTACTGAGCATTCCTACAGTTTAAACAGCCACGCTTGCGGCGCCAACGTGACGGAATTGCGTTATCTTATTTGCTATTTGCGTTGAATTAACGAACGATTATGGCTGATGTGCTTTTCAGGTATCTTGCTTATTGAGCTGTCGAGAATTAGAACTAATGAGCCGCGCTCCGGCGGCATGAGGAGTAACCCCATGACCCTGCTTAAGATGGTCCTGAGCGCGACGGCTGCGGCCGGTTTTGCGTTGTCTCTCGCTGGCGCGGCTTCGGCCGGAACAGTGTCGATTGTACCCAGCTTCGAGGCCTCAGCCTTGAACCAGCCCGGCCCGCAAAGATTCTATATCGTCAGCGGAACCCCGACGAGCCCGTCGATCAGCGCAGATTTGGCCGATACGCTCACGACGTCCGGCACGTCGTTCACCGACTACTATGATTTCTCAAGCTATTTTGACGCGGTTGGAAGCGGGTCGGTCTCGACGAGCTTTTCGTCCACCTCTAATGAGCTGACCATCTCCGACGTCATTATCAGCAGCGGCACGCCGGGCACGACCTATACCTTCTCCGCTGCGCAAGCGGCGTCGGGCATTAGCGGAATTCCGATTATCGCCAATACGGCCGATTACATTGAGGTTCAGGGCTATACCGCCGCGGGCAATACGGGCGCGACCTATTCGGGAACGGCGACGTTGACCGAGGTCTCCACTGCCCCGGAACCTGCCGCTTGGCTGCTCATGATTGGGGGCATCGCCTTTACAGGCGCCGCCCTTCGTCGTCGCCAAACTGCCGTTCAGTTCGCCTGAATGTCTAAACCGACGGCCTTGAGCGAGGCTTAGCCCCCGCCAAGGTTTGGAACGTCAAGGCTGACCAAATTAGAGCATCGTGCGTGATTTTGGCGTCGCGCACGATGCTCCAAGTTCTTAATAGCCGTTTCCAGCGTCATCCTTTGGCGCTGGAAACGGCTTTATTTTTGTCGCCCGTCCTAAAGGCGCGCCTGCCGGGGAAGGCGCCTCAAGTTCATGGCCGTCCTACCATACGCACCGGCCACGGATTGCGCTTTCCAGAGCATCGGCTCCAGACGTCGGTCCGGCATTGCGCTCAGAAAATGCGCCACACCCCTGAATTGAAAACTCTTTTGTCCGTCCGCTCGAGTCCGCACGCCTGAAGAGGCCGACGCAAGACGGTCGGCGCGCGCAAGGCTGCGTCGCCGCGACAAGGTGTCTGCGAGAAAGAGTCTTGGTCGAGACCTTTAACCACAGAGTGGGGGCACTTCATTAGGAGTACTGCGGGAAAGTAGTTTCCGGGGACAGCAATTATATTTTCATCCGCTTGCTGGAGCTTCGCCATAGCGTAGGAGTTTAAAGATGGCATACAGCGCTAGACTGGAAGAAGATCTAATAAATACAGAATATCACACTTTTTCGCAATACGACGAATTCATGTTCGTCCGAAAGCTTATTTTAGATAGAGACGTTAAAGACGTTAAATTCCGCGCGATCGAAGATGGAGAGCAACTTTGCGCCGCGCGAGATCTGTTAAACGATAGATATGGTTGGCGAGGCTACGGCTCCGCCCATAACATCCCTTCAGGAGCTCACCACACCACATTCACGGCTGAAGTCGATCAAAATGTCGTCGGCACAATTACGCTCGCCATTGATTCCGAATTTGGCCTGGCGCTTGACAGTACTTTTGGCGATGAAGTCAATGAAATTCGCGACGAAGGCGGGGCTCGAATCTGCGAACTGACCCGGCTAGCCTTTCATTCCTGCGTTCGATCGAAAGAGGTGCTCGCAGGCCTATTCCACTTTGTGTTCATCTATGGAACGACAATCAGTGATTGCACCGATCTCCTGATTGAAATCAATCCGCGCCATGCCTGCTTCTATGAAACCATGCTTGGCTTTGAACGCGTCGGGCCCTTGAAGACAAACGGAAGCGTAGCCGCCCCGTCTCAGCTGATGCGGCTGAAGGTCGACGCCATACGCAAAAACATAAGCGAACTAGCGGGGAGCGCCAACCCGACATCCAAGCGGTCACTCTATTACAACTTCTTCCCGCATCTCCAAGAAACACAAATCCGTTGCTTACTCATGTCAAACGCGATGATGCGAAGCATCCGGTATGACAGTCGGCACAGGGCGCCTAACTATTCACAGATCGAGGACGAGACCCCGGCTCTCACGCACTCGCTAACCCCCCTCGGCTCAGCGGGTCTGCCCGACCCCAGAGATATGGGCGTAACGGCAAACGCGGCCGTTCGTCGGGCGGCTTGATCAGATAGAGCGCGTTGCGAAAAGTAGGAACCGGTTTTCGCATGAAAGGCGCTCTAAGCTTTTGAAGATAGAGCGGCGATCTCAGTCCATCGGATCGCCGCTCCCGCCTAAAGGCTTGGCCTGGGGTCGAACCACGAGGGCGATCCCCCCTGCCCCTTGAGCGAAACGCCCCGCGGATCGTCACGGAAGTGTCGCGCCGATTGCGGTCCTGGATGCAGTTGATCGTTACCGTCCAGGTCTCGTAAGTCTGCCGCAAGCGACGCGGTTCGGGGTCGGTTCCAGAGGAGGGGTGGGCTTGTTTAAATTCAAAGCGGTCATGGGCGCGAAGGCGATCCTGTTCAGCCTGGCCTTGGGATTGCTGGCGCTGACCGTCCCTGTTGCTCACGCCCAAGACGCCGCCGGCGCAAGCCTCGCTCCCAAGGTCGAGTTTGTCGACAGTTCGGCCGCTCATACTCCGCAGCAGCCCCGCGACCTTTCGCCTTGGGGCATGTATCAGGGCGCCGATGGGGTGGTTAAGGCCGTCATCTTGACGCTTATTCTGGCATCGATCCTGACCTGGACGGTTTGTTTGGGCAAGACCCTCGAATTCATGACCGAACGGCGACGCCTCAGGCAAGGTTTGAGCGCCATCCTTCTGGCGTCGGAGCTGTCGGACCTGAAGGATGTCAAATGCCAAGCCGTCCTCGACATGGTGATGAACGCCGAGGATGAGATCGCCGCTTCCTTGCGCCTATCCGATCGGATGCCGGCCGAGGGCGTCAAGGAGCGTGTGGGCATCCGGCTGGAGCGCATCGAGGCCGGCGCAATCCGCCGCCTCGGCCGCACGATCGGTCTCTTGGCGATCATCGGCTCGACCGCGCCCTTCGTCGGCCTGTTCGGCACCGTCTGGGGCATCATGAAGAGCTTCATCGGGATCGCCGATGCAAAGACCACCAACCTCAGCGTCGTCGCGCCCGGCATCGCCGAGGCCCTGCTCGCCACCGCCTTCGGGTTGATCGCGGCGATCCCAGCGGTGGTGATCTATAATCTTTGCTCGCGGGTCATATCGGGCTTTCGCGGCGAACTGGGCGACGCCAGCGTCGCCGTCGCCTGCTTCGCCGGTCGCGCCATCGACCAAGCTGCGACGGGAGAAGGCTGATGGCGTTCAAGATGCGCAAGGATGACGACGAATTTGCGGAGAGTCATGAGATCAATGTGACGCCGTTCATCGACGTCATGCTTGTGCTCCTCATCATTTTCATGGTGGCGGCGCCGCTATCCACGGTGAATGTACCCCTTGAGTTGCCCGTCTCCACGGCCAAGCCAGAGGCGCCGCCGCAAGAGCCGGTGGTGCTGTCCGTCCAAGCCGACAACAGCTGGTCGGTCGGCGACGCGCCCGTCAGCCGCGCCGGACTGGCGGCGGCCTTGAACGCCCAGACCAAGCACGACCACAAGGCTCGCATCTTCGTGCGTGCAGACAAGAAGGTCTCCTACGAGAACCTGATGGAGGCGATGAACGCGCTCCGGACGGAAGGCTATCTCAAGGTCTCCCTGGTGGGCCTCGATGGCAGCGAGGGCCGTCGTTGAGGCTGATGCAGTCAGAAACGGGGAATACCCGATGGATGGCCGCTGTCGCCCTGGCGGTCAGCCTGCATGCCCTGGTGATCGGGTCATGCTTGTTTCGCCTGGCGTTTTCACCCCGACTTCCCTCGGCCAGCGCCGTGGCGATGGCGGTCGATTTCGCACCCCTGGCCGCGGCCCCCCCTGCGCCTAAGCGCGACGTCGCGCCCGGTCCTGATCAGGTCAAAACTCCGAAGGTGAAGCCCCTACCATCCCCGAAGGTGAAGCAGCTGCCGTTCGATCCTCCTCCGGAAACGAAAGCGACCGACGTCAAGCCGGACGTGGCCTTCGCAAAGAAGACTGAGGAGGAAGTCAAACCTGACGTCCAGAAACAGCCGCCAGCGCCCGATACAACCCGGCAGGTCGCCCTTGATGTGAAGGCTGACAAGAAGCTCGAGACGCCCATAACCGGGAGTGTGAGCGCCGGTTCGACCAAGGCCGCAGATCTTTGGGAGGCGCGAGTCGGCGCAAAACTGCTGCAACTGCTGCGCTATCCGATCGCATCCATGCGTTTGCACGAGGAAGATACCGTACTTGTGCATTTCGTGATTGACCGGACCGGCAGAGTGCTATCTTCGGAAATCGTCCAAAGTAAGGGTTTCGCAAGGTTGGATGGCGAAGCGTTAGATCTTTTGCGTCGCGCCTCGCCTCTGCCCAAACCGCCCCCCGAAGTTCAGGGCGAGGCGATCGAGCGTAGCGTTCCGATAGACTTTTACGTTGCGAAGACGAGGGGCCGATAGGTGTGCCAGCTCCGCTTTTCAGGGCCATGCCATGAAAATTAAATTCCATTCTAACGATGGAGCGGCGCTGAGCGCAGACCGGCTGATAGACATCTATCTGGACATTCGCCCCCGACTTGAGCGCGTGATCGGCAAACGCTTGGGGTCGACCACCCAGGCGGCCGATTTGGCTCAGGAAATCTTTCTGCGGATTCCCTCCATCAAGGTCCCCTTGAACAGCCGGGCGGACGCGGAGCGGTACTTCATTCGGATCGCCATGAACGCGTCGCTCGACCACGTGAAGGTGGAGAAAAGGCGAAGCGCCATCCTGGACGCGTCGGCCAGCATTTTCAGCTACGCCCCACCAACGCCGGAGGCGGAATGCCTGGCCAAGGACGACATCCGCCTCGTTGAAGCCGCCCTGCGGGAGCTTCCCCCCAAATGTCGGGACGTGCTACTGCTCAGCCGGATCGAGGGCCTAAGTCATGACGAGATCGCCAATCGCCTTGGCGTTTCGCGCAGTCTTGTGGAAAAATACGCGGTGCGCGCCCTCTTGCACTGCCGTCAGCGTCTAAAACAGCCTTTTGCCGAAAATTGACGCAGCGAGTGTGGTCGGCGATCGTATTGATCGTTGAGGGTGGAAATGGCCAATTGAACAAGACATGACGAAATCCCAGACGAGCGACAACGTAATCGCCTTCCCAGGCGAGACTGCGGCCGATGTCGAGGTCGCGGCCGCGCGTTGGCTCGCCCGGATGACGTCTGGAGATGCGACGGCCGCCGACCGTGTCGAGTTCGCCATGTGGCGTATGGCGTCGCCCGACCATGATCGGGTTTTCCGCGAACTGACGCAGATGTGGTCCTCGCTGCAGGTGGCTGCGCCGCGACGCGCCCGTCTCGGGGCTTTTGTCGATCGGGTGCGTAAGAGCCAGCCTGCCTGGAGTTCGTGGGCGGCGGTCGCGGCGGCGACGGTTTTTGGCGCCGCCTTCCTGTCGCAGACCCTGTCCGCCGGACATTTTGATTACACGACGCGGCCGGGTCAGATCAAAACGGTCCACCTGTCCGATGGCTCTGCCGTCAGCATGAACGGCGATACGGCGCTGAACGTGCGCTTCGCCGCCAATGGCGAACGCCGCGTGGAGCTGGCGCGTGGCGAGGCGTTTTTTGAAGTCCATCATGATCCCGCGCGTCCCTTCACTGTCGACTCCGGTGCGGCCTTGGTGCGCGATATCGGCACGGGTTTCGATGTCGCGCGGCGCGGCGAACGCGGCAGCGTCAGCGTTGATCATGGAGAGGTCGAGGTGCTGGCCGCAGACCGATCGGTCGTGCTGGACAAAGGACAGCAGGTTCAGTTTGATCTCTACGACCTGGGCCGCAAGACCCTAGTCGATACCAGCATGGCGAGCGCGTGGCGGCGCGGGCTCTATTTCGCTGAAAACGATACGCTGGGCGACGTCCTGCGGGATTTGAACCCCTACTATCCCAACCGCATCGTCCTGCTGGACAACGGGCTCAGAGACCGTCGCATCAACGCCGTCGTTCAATTGGCGCATATCGACGCCTGGCTGGCCGCCTTGAACAAAATCGGCGGCGTCTCAGTGCAGAAGATCGGCCCCCTGATCGTTATCGACAAAGCGAAAGCTTAGCCGGTCAATCGGCGCGGGGTCGCCGAAGTGTTCCAGGCGGAATGTTCAGGCCATCCAGGCGCGGGTCATCGGCCAACCCTTGGCCATGGGCCTGGAGAATAATATGTATAAGTCCTCGAGCCGGCTCGCGCTGAGCCTCGCCCTCCTGCTATCGACGACGGCGCTGGGCGCTGGGTTCGCCCCGAGCTTGGCCAAAGCTCAGGCGGACAGCGTCAAGGCCAACCCGCCGGTCGTCTTCGCCCAAGCCCACAGCGACCTTCCACCTGATCCCGCGGCGCGGTTCGGCCGCCTGCCAAACGGCATGACCTACATCATCTATAAGAATGCCACCCCCCCTGGCACGGCCAATGTTTGGATGCGGATCGCCGCCGGCTCGCTGATGGAGCGCGACTCTCAGCGGGGCTTGGCGCACTTTATCGAGCACATGGCCTTCAACGGCTCCGAGCACGTGCCCGAAAATGAAATGACCCGGATTCTGCAGCGCGACGGCCTCGCCTTTGGGGCCGACACCAATGCGTTCACGAGCTACGACCAGACCGTCTACATGCTCAACCTGCAGTCCGTTCGCGAGCCGGTGATCGACGACGTCCTGTTCCTGATGCGCGAGACCGCCGACAAGTTGTCGATGGACCCCGGCGCCATCGACCGCGAACGGGGCGTGATCCTGGGCGAAGAGCGCGCCCGCGCGTCGGCGTCCCAGCGCGCCTTCGACGCGATCGTGGCGGCCCAGTTCCCTGGACAGAAATACCCCACCCGATCGCCCATCGGCTTGGTCGATATTATCAAGACGGCGCCGGCCTCAAGATTGATCGAGTTCTATCATGACTTCTATCGCCCCGAATATGCGACCCTGATCGTGGTCGGTGACATCGATCCCGACCAGATCGAAGCGAAGATCAAGGCGAAGTTCTCTGATTGGGTGGGCAAGCCGCAGTCCGACAACGCTTTGACCGACTTCGGCGTCTACAAGCCGAAGGGTCTGCAGAGCTTGACCTATGCGGAAAAGGGCCTGCGCTCATCCATGTTCTTGAGCTGGGTCAAGCCTTGGAAGGACGAGCCCGAGACCAAACAGAAGGATTATGACGACACCATCACCAACCTCGGCCTGACCATCCTCGGCGAGCGGTTCCACCGCGCCGCGGCGGCGGGCGCGGCCTTCCAATCCGCCAGCGTCGCCAAGAGCGAGATCGACAGGACCGCTCGAACCTACAATCTGTCGATCGTCGCCAAACCTCACCAGGACAAGGCGGCGCTGACCCAGGCCCTGACCATGTTCCGCCAATATCTGACCTATGGCGTGACCCAGGAAGAGCTGGATGTGGCGCTGGCCGCTCACGAGACGGAGATGCTCGACGGCGTCAATGCCGCCAAGACCCGCCCGACCACCAATATCACCCAGCTCATTTTGAGCACGCTCGCCAATGACGCTGTCTTTACGGCGCCCGCCGGGGACTATGCCTACTTTGAACAGATCAAGCCGCGCCTGACGCTGAAGGAGATCAACAGCCAGATCAAGGCGATCGATCTGGGCGACGGGCCGATGATCATCCGTGAGGGCGAGACGGTCTCAGACTTTGACCGTCCGGCGCTGGAAGCGACCTACAAGGCGGTGATGGCGGAGCCCGTGACGCCGCCTGTAGCCAATGTGCGAAAGATTTGGCCCTACACCCAGTTCGGCGAAGCCGGCAAGGTCGTCGCCCGCCAGGAGATCACAGACCTTGGCGCTACGCGCGTCACCTTCGCCAATGGCGTGACCCTGACGGTCAAGCCGACCAAGTTCGCCGAAAACCAGGTTCGCGTCGCGGTTCGCTATCCTGGCGGCGATCTGACCCTGGCGCCCAAGGACGTGGTCACGAAAATGGCGGCCGCGCGCATCGGCCTGGCCAGCGGCGGCCTCGGCAAGCTCAGCTCGGACGACATGCACGATGCGCTGGCCGGCAA
>Ga0116226_10006680_pt1 | contig 10367 bp, 10 predicted proteins | sample S1TSphfallax_FD_89692 | JGI IMG/M metagenome (GOLD analysis project Ga0116226, IMG submission 89692) | Host-associated microbial communities from peat moss isolated from Minnesota, USA - S1T2_Fa - Sphagnum fallax MG | ecosystem: Host-associated > Plants > Peat moss > Unclassified | place: USA...
AAGCTTCTGCCCAACGCCGTCACCCTATTCATGGACATGGAGGGCGTGGACGCCCAGCGCGCCGCGCTGTCGCGCCTGACCGAAGCGCCCCTGACCCAGGTGTCGGGCGAGCGGGCCGAAGACGGACGAGAGACGGCCAAGCGCGTGCAGGACCTGGTGTTCGGCGTCCTGGCCCTCCTCGCCGCCGCCCCGATCATGGCGGCGACGGCCCTAGCGGTGCGCCTCGACAGCCCCGGCCCGATCTTCTTCCGCCAGCGCCGTCACGGCTTCAACAACGAGGTCATCAACGTCTGGAAGTTCCGCTCCATGCGCCACGACGCGGCGGACGCCACCGCCGCCCGGCAAGTGAGCGCGGACGACGACCGGGTGACCCGTGTCGGCAAGGTGATCCGACGCCTCAGCCTCGACGAGCTGCCGCAACTGTTCAACGTGCTCGGCGGCGAGATGTCCCTGGTCGGCCCGCGTCCCCACGCCATCGGCATGAAGACCGACGGCGCCGAGGCGGCGGCCTTCGTGGCGGAATACGCCTGGCGCCATCGCATGAAGCCCGGCATCACCGGCTGGGCGCAGATCAACGGCTCGGTCGGGGCGCTGGAGACCGCCGAGCAGGTGCGCCGCCGCGTCGCCCTCGATGTGGACTACATCGAGCGGCAGTCCTTCTGGCTCGACCTCTACATCCTTATCATGACCCTGCCCGCGCTCCTGGGCGACAAGACCTCGGTGCGCTGATCGATGCTGAAGCGCGGGCTTCTCGGCTATCTTCCGGTCAACATCGTGCAGGCGATCGCCGGGTTCGGCTCCATCGTCCTGTTCACGCGGGTGCTGAACCCCACCGACTACGGCGCCTACGCCTTGGCCTTTTCGGTGACCAGCCTGGTCTATCTGGCGGGGCTGACCTGGGTGGAGGCGGCCATGGCCCGCTTCTACGCCGCCGAGCCGACCGAGGCCGAACGGCGCGATCTTTACGCCACCCTCTATCGCACCTTCACGGTCATGGCCGGCCTCACCCTTGTGGTCTCGAGCGTCGTGACCCTCGTCTGGCCAATGCCGCTGTCGCTGCACCTCGCCATCGCCGCCGGCCTGATCTCGGTGATCGCCCGAAGCCTGTTGCGCTTGGCGCAGGAGCGGCGACGGGCGGCGGGCGAAGTGAAGGGCTTCGCCCTGATCGACATGACCCAGACCGGGGCGGGCTTCGTCATCGGCGGCCTCCTGGCCTTGATCGGCTGGGGCGCGGCGGCGCCGCTCGCGGGTGCAGGGATCGCCAGCGCCGCCTGCCTGATCTTCGCCCTCCCGAGCGAGCTTCGCACCGCGCTGAAAGGCCGCTTCGTCGGCGCCAAGCTGAAGACCTACGCCGCCTACGGCGTGCCGGTGTCCCTGTCGCTGATGATGAGCCTGGCGCTCTCCACCACCGACCGCTTCGTGCTGGCGGGCTATCTGAACGAGGCGGCGGTTGGGGCCTATCACGCCGGCTACACCCTTTCCAACCGCACCCTCGACGTCATGTTCCTCTGGCTCGGCATGGCGGGGCAGCCGGCCTATATCGCGGCGCTGGAGAGGGGCGGCCTCGCCGCGCTGCGCCGTACGGCCAACGACCAGGCTTCGGCCATGATCCTGATCGCCCTGCCCGCTTCCGTCGGCCTGATGCTGGTGGCGAGCCCCCTGGCGCACGTGATGATCGGTCCGGCGCTGGCGGACCGATCGGCGCGGGTGACGCCGTGGATCGCCCTCAGCGCCCTCTTCTCCGGCATGACCACCCACTATTTTAACACCGCCTACACCCTGGCCCGGAAGACCAAGCTCTTGTTCGCGGTGATCGCCGCGCCGGCCCTGGCCAATCTCGGGCTCGTGCTCTTGTTCGTGCCGCGCTACGGCCTCGACGGGGCCATGTGGGCGACGGCGGCGAGCTACGGCTTCGGCATGATCGTCTCGATCGCCTGCGCGCGGGGCGATGTGGCCTTGCCCATCCCCTGGTCCACCTTGGCCAAGGCCGGGACGGCGGCGGCGGGCATGGCCCTGGTGGTGCTACGCATCCCTGCGATAGGCGGCCTCCCCGAAGTCCTGCTGAAGGCGAGCGCGGGTGGACTGGCCTACGCCGTCCTGGCGCTGCTCCTCGATGCGGGCGGCGCCCGGGCGCGTGCGATCGAGGCGCTGTCGGCGGTCCGAGGTCGGGCGGCGTTGAGCGGGGCCAGGGAATGATCGCGCCTTCGGTGAGCCTCCTCGACAATCCCGCCTGGGCCGGCGGCGCGGCGCGGCTGTCGGTCGCCATGCCCTTCTTCCGTTACGATCCCCGGCCGCTGCTGGCGCGTCTCGACGCCGAGGCGAAGCTTACCAATGGTGCGGTGGAGATCATCGCCCTGGACGACGGCGGCGGCGACAAGGCGCTGGTCGAACAGGTCTCGGGGCTTGTCGATTCCATGGCCTCCCCCGCCCGTCTGATCGTCAATAGCGCCAACGAAGGCCGGGCCAGGGGCCGCAACCGGCTGATCGCGGCGGCGCGGGCGCGCCACATCCTCCTCATCGACTGCGACATGGCGCCCGACCAGCCGGACTTCCTGCGCCGTTACCTCGACCTTGTGGACGAGGACGTGGCGGTGGCCTTCGGCGGCTTCACCGTCGATCGGGCGGAGGCCACGCGCAGCCAGGAACTGCATCGCGCCATTCAGATGCGCGCCGAATGCTATCCCGCCAAGATCAGGGCGCGCCAGCCGGAGAAGTATGTCTATACCTCCAACCTGCTGGTGCGGCGCGACGTGCTGCAGGCGGAAGCCTTCGACGAGGGCTTCACCGGCTGGGGCTGGGAGGACACCGAGTGGGGCATGCGCGTCACCCGTAAGTTCGACGTGCGCCAGGTGGAGAACACCGCCACCCATCTCGGCCTCGACGACGCGCAGGCGCTCACCGGCAAGTATGAGCAATCAGCGCCGAACTTCGCCCGCGTCGTGGCCCGCCACCATGACATCGTCAGCCGCTACCCGAGCTACCAGCTGGCGCGCGGGCTGAAGCGGCTGCCCCTTCGCGGCGCCCTGCGCACGCTTCTGAAGCAAGTCGTGCTGCAGCCTAAAGCCCCCCTGACCGCGCGGGTTTTCGCCATGAAACTCTATCGCGCCGCCCTTTACGCGGAGGTCGTCTGATGACGAAAGCCAAGGCCAACGCCGCGCCGGTGGTGGTGATGATTCCCACCATGGACCGCCCCGACAGCCTCGCGCGGGCCCTCCGCTCGGTCTTCGCCCAGGACCGCGCGGACCTGATCCACGAGATCGCGGTGATCGACAATGCCCCCGACGCTTCCGCCCGCGCCGTGGTCGACAGCCTGCGCGCCGCCTCCCCCGCGCCGATCGTCTATCTGCACGCCCAGCCGCCAGGCGTCGCCACCGCCCGCAATATGGGCGTCGCCCATACGCAAAGCCCCTATGTGGCCTTCATCGACGACGACGAGGAAGCGGCGACAAGCTGGCTCGGCCGTCTCTACGACACCCATCGCTCGATGGACGCAGACGTAACCTTCGGCCCGGTGCAGGGGCGTGCGGAGGGCGCAGCGCCCTGGAAACGCGCCTATCTCGACCGCTTCTTTTCGCGCACGGGTCCTGAGACCTCCGGGTTGACAGACCTGGTGTTCGGCTGCGGCAATTCGATGATGACCCGCGCAAGGGCCCTCAACGCCCAGCCGCCCTTCGATCTGGCCTCGGACCAGACGGGCGGCGAGGACGACCGGCTGTTCGCCCGTCTCAAGGCGGAGGGCGCCCGCTTCGCCTGGGCCGCCGACGCCCTGGTGGAGGAGCACGCGCCGCAGCACAGGGTCCGGCTTCGCTACACCTTTGTCCGCACGATCGCTTATGGGCAGTCGCCCACCAAGCTGTGCCTTCGTCGTGGCGACCGGCTCGGGGCGGCCAAATGGATCGCCGTGGGCGTGGTGCAGGGGGTGGGCTACGGCCTTTGCGCCATCGTCTTCTTGGCGATAGGTCGGCCGCGCTGGCTCGATATGGTCAAAGCTTCGGCAGGAGGGTTCGGCAAGATGCTCTGGTTCGCGCCGCTGCACTTCTACGGTCAGGCGGCCGCCAATAAACCCCCGGCTAGGGCAGCATCTTGCGAAGAAACCCTGGAGGCTCGGCCGGCGCACGGGTGAGCACCAGGCCGGCGCAGCGTCCGCCGACGGACGCGATGTCGTCGCGCACCGCCCGCACCGCCTGATCGCTGCGCTCCTGTGCGGAGACCACCAGCACATTGGCGTCCATGAACGGCGCGACGGCGCGGAAGGCCTCAGAGCGGGCGGCCGCAGGGGCGTCGACCACGATGTAGTCCGCATGCGGCCGGAGCGAGGCCCAATAGTCCGGCTCGCAGAGGATCTGCGCGGTCTGACCGGGCCTCAGCGCCTCGCGGCGGAAACGGGTCACCCAGAGTTTCGATCGCCCCACCGAGTGGGCGGCGAGGTAGCGCACGTCCGGCCAGGGTTGGCCGGCGGCGTCGCGGCTCTTGGGCGTCACGGTGAAGAACATGGCGTCGCTGGGGCTTGCGCGCACGGCTTCGCCGAGGCGGCCGTACGTCTCCCGCTCCTGTAAAATGTGATCGTGAAGCTGACCCTTCATCAGGTCGAGTTCGACCAACCAGACGCCCTTGCGCGCCCGCGCCGCCACCTCTTGGGCGAAAGCCAGGGCGATGGTGGAGGTGCCGGTCCTCTGCTCGGGCGCCACGAACATAACCGCCCGCGCCAAGGCGCCCGGCGGTGGGCCGAGCCGCCCCGCCAACGTCGCCATTTCGGATGCGAGATCGACCATCACCTACTCAAGGGTGCGCGAATCGTCGCCGCGCCGCTGTCCACCTTACCCGCTCCAGTGTCAACGTGCGCGGACGTTGTTCGCTCCGCCTTATTTCGCAGGCGTGGTCACGAGCACCGGCAGATCAGCCGCCCGCTCCGCCGCCTCGGGCGTGGCGTAGCCACGGCTAACGAAGCTCAGGAATAGGCCGAGGCAAACGGCGGCGAAGGCGGCGAAGGCCACCGCGCCGGCGAGCACCAGCATCTTCATCGAGGAGCCTTGCGTCGCCGGGTAGGCGCGCTGAATCACCTTGACGCTGCCGTCGTCGCCGGACTGAGCCAGGGCCTGGGCCGCTTGGCTTTCCTGCTCGCGCTGGGCGAGGCTGCGAACGCTGTTGGACAAAAGGTCGCGCTCGCGCGCCAGCTCCTGGTATTGCGGCTCTATGGCGGCCAGCTTCTGCCGCCGGGCAGTGACGTCGGCGATCTCATGCTCAAGCATCGCCTTGCGGTCATGCAGCGACACCGACTGGGCCTGGAGCTGGTTCTTTTCCGTCTGCAGGGACTGGAAGATCGGGTTCGGCCCCACACGGCGCGCGCCGAGACCGCTCATTTGGCCCGAATCGGCCAAGGCCTGCTGGGCGGCGATCTTCTGGTCGAGCTCCTTCACCGGCTGGGCGTCGGGCCGGTAGCGCGAGAGCAGATCCTGGCGGTCGGACTTCAGCTGCATCAGCTTGTCCTGCGCCGTATGGTCGATGTCCCGATAGAGCAGCGTCTCCTGCTGCGCGCCCGCCGCCTCGCGGGAGGTGACGCCGAGCCGGCCCTCCACCTCGGAGCTTTGGGCCCCGACGCTATAGCTTTCGGTGAGAAGCTGGCCGTAGAGCTGGGCGAGGGAGGCCTTTTCGGTGTCGAAGTCGCCGACGCCGTTGTCGGAGAGGAATTTCTGGTAGGCGGCGTCCGCCTGGTCGAGCTGGGTCTGTAGCGCCTGGCGCTCCTGTTCCACAGGGCCGATGTTGCGATCCACCAGCACGCTTTTGCGATAGCGCAGATATTCATCGACCAGGGTGTTCAGGATCAGCGCCGCTCGGGTTGGATCCTTGTCGGTGTAGGTCAGGCGGGCGATGGCGGTGTCCGGCGCGGCGGCGACCTTAAGGCCGCTGGTGATCGCGCGCACGGCCGCCTGCTGCAGCGCGTCGCGCTTTTCCGGGGTGGCGGCGGCGTAGGACTTGCCGAGGTCGGGATAGAGGCGCGCCAGGCCGATGTCGTTGACCACGCGGACCTTCACCGCGTCGCTGGTGAGGATTTCCAGTTCCGATTGCACCACTTGGTCGTTGTCCGGCGTCGCGCCCCGCGCCGCATCGCCGACCTTGGGCTGATAGACGTATTCCGGGCTAAGCCGGATCAGCAGGCTGGAGTGCGCCGCGTAGGTGTTCGGCATCGTGTAGGCCGCCGCCGCTCCGATCAGGGCGATCACGAGGAACACCAGCACCATGATGGGCAATTGGCGCCATAGGAGGACGGCGATGTCCGCAGGGGTGTAGCGCGGCGGCTCCGGCGACTGGCGGACAGGCAAGCGCGTCACCGTCGCCGGTTCATCCCGCCATGTCCAAGGTCCTGATTGCATGTACGCCGCGACTCCAGATCACTCTTCCGACCCTGCCCGCCCGGCGTTAACTGAACATTACCCGTTAACCATAATTTTGAGGGCGAGGCCGCGCGGCGGCGAAGGGTTCGGGTGACGGCGATGGCGCTTTTTCGGGCTTCCTTAAAGACGCTGACGGGCGCTGTGGTCCTTTTGGGGTTGGTCGGCTGCAGCGTCCCCTCGATTCCGGCGCCGAGCCTGCCGGCGGTCCCCCTGCCCGACCGGGCGACCTTCTATCGCGGACCGCACCCGACCCAGGATTTCCCGGACATCGGCTATTCCACCTGGACGGATCAAGAGCCCGCTTATCGGATCTATCCCGGGGACGTGCTGGACATCGCCTTCCCGACGGCGCCGGAGCTGGCGCGTTCGGTGACCGTGCAGCCGGACGGGCGCATCACCTTGCCCTATGTCGGCCCGATCATGGCTGCGGACCGTTCGCTTCCCGAACTCGACGCCAACCTCTCGGCCGTCTACGCCGCCCAGCTTCTCCGCCCGGAGGTGGAGGTGTCGGTCAAGCAGGCGGCGCCGCTACAGATTTTCGTGGCGGGTCAGGTAAAGACGCCGGGGGTCTACACCATGCCGGGGGATATCAACGCCCTTCAGGGCATCGTCATGGCCGGCGACTTCCTGCCTGGCGCCCGGCGCGGGGAAGTGGTGGTGATCCGGCGCGGCCCCGGCGGAAAGCCGATGATGCGGGTGGTGGACCTCAGGCGCGCCATCTACCGGCCCAGCGGCGGCGATTCGGTGCCGCTGCGCCGCTTCGACGTGGTCTATGTGCCCAAGAGCAGCCTGCAGGCGATCAGCGAGGTGGTGACCGAGATCCGCAACGCCCTGCCGGTGCAATTCAGCTATGTGATCGGCGGCACATACGCCACCAACTGAGGGCTTACGCAGACCTCATGCCGAAGGCTCAGGCGCGTTGCAGGAACTCGCGGGCGGCGCGCTGAGCGTCGGCGATGGAGTCGCGGTCCATTTCTTGGGACAGGTCCCGGCGGTACTGCTTGGCGGCCTCGCAACCGCGCATGGCGGCGAGGTTGAACAGCATATGGGCCGAAACGTAATCGAGCGGCGCGCCGCCCTGGCCGGTGGAATAGAGCATGCCCATGCGGAGCAGCTCGTCACCGGAAGAGTCGGCTTGCGGCAACGGAAGGCCGCCCACATAGGCGTCGTTGGCGATCTCGGTATCGAAAGCGGTTTGCATTCTACTTCCCCTGCTTAGGCCGCATTCGACGGCCCGTGCTTGCGACGTTGTCCGGGAAGAAAACAGCTTTCTATTGAAGATATAGTTAAGCCGAAATTTAAGCCTAAAGTAATCTCAAATGAATCGGGTATTGACGCTCTATACTTGATTCATGCTTCGGCAACAGAGTCTGACGCGGGCTTAACCCGCGCCATGACTCCGAGACGGCGCCGCTTCAAAAAACAAGGTCAGGCGCGGGCTCTCTGACCGAACAACACGCTGCGCGCGGCTTGATTCTGCTGGTTCTGGTCGGCGAGGTTACGGCGCAGCTCCGCCCCCAATTTGAAGCCGTTCTGCACGCCCTCGCGGGCGCCCATGCGCTCGAACCAGGCCTTTAGATTCTTGAACTCTTCGAGGTCTATGCCCTGGTTGCGGTAAGGTACGATCCACGGCCAGGAGATCATGTCGGCGATGGAGTATTGACCACAGACGAAGTCCTTGCCGTGCAATTGCTTGTCGAGAACGCCGTAGAGGCGGCTGGTCTCGTTCGTGTAACGGATCGCGCCGTAGGCGGTGGCGCGGCTATCGATGAACATGGAAGGCGCGTACTGGCGAAAATGGTGCGTCTGGCCGGCCATGGGGCCGAGGCCGCCCATCTGCCAGAACAACCACTGGTCGATCTCCACCCGCTGGCGCTCGGTCTCGCCGTAAAACTTGCCGGTCTTGCGGGCGAGGTATTGCAGGATGGCGCCGCTTTCGAACACCGAGATCGGCTGTCCGTCCGGCCCTTCCGGATCGACGATGGCGGGCATGCGGTTGTTGGGGCTGATGGCCAGGAAATCCGGATTGAACTGCTCGCCCGCGCCGATGTTCACCGGCTTCATCTCGTAGGCGAGGCCCATTTCCTCAAGGGCGATGGAGACTTTCCAACCGTTAGGGGTCGGCCAGTAGTAAAGTTCGATGGGGGCGGGCATGGGCGTTCTCTCCTCGCGCGCTTTCGGCGTCGGTCCGTAGATGGCGCAGCTGAGGGCGGAACCGCAAGGCCCGCGCCCCATTTCCGGCAAAGCTGTTCAGCACGGGTTCAGCCGCGCCCTGTCAGATTTCTCAGCGAAAAGCCGAACAGAGAGGCCTCGCGCCCGCGCCCTCGGTGCAAGGAGACGACGATGAAGAAGATCATGCTGGCGGCCTCCGCGGCCCTTATGATCGCAGGCCCTGGGGCCGCCTTCGCCCAGGACCAGGAGCATCAGGGCCGTCCTGGCGGCTCGCACCCCGCGCCGCCCGCGGCCGCGCCTGCACGCCCGGCTGCGCCGCAAGGCCATTCCGCGCCCCAGCCCAGCGGCGCCCCGACCTACCACCAGCCGAACTTCGGCGCCGGGACCTATCGCCCCCAAGTCAACGGCCAGCCTAACGCCAACGCACCCGCCGGCGGGCGGCCCACCTACAACGCCCCCACCAGCGCGGCGCCTGTGAACGGGCAGGCGCCCTTGGGCGGCCCTCGCGCGCCCGGCGGCCAAGGCGGCTATCGTCCGCAACCTGGCCAGCCCGGCGTTCAGGGCGGCGGCTACCACGGCCAAGCGGGGCCGCCCGCCGGTTGGCGCGGCCCCGGCCCCGGCGCCCAGGCCTTCAACTACGGCGGGCGACAGTTCTATCGCTACCGCACCGCACCCTACGCCTTCCCGCGCGGCTATTACGGCTGGGCGGGACATGCCTGGCGGCGCGGGGAATGGCTGCCCTCGGTGTTCATCCTGGACAGCTATTTCATCAACGACTGGTACGACTTCGGCCTCTATGATCCGGCCTATGGCTACGAGTGGATCAGGGTCGGGGCTGACGCCCTCCTGGTCGATCTCGCTACCGGCCAGGTCGTGGACGTCGTCCCGGGCGTTTACTACTGGTGATCGTACGCTTTGAGCCTGCGACGCGGGTTCGAAATCATCCGGCCCTGATCCGAGCCGCTTATCGGGTCGGGGCCCTATCCCGTTGGACGCCTGGCGAAAGGAGGCGGACATGAAAACACTCCTTCTCGCCGCCTTCGCCGCCCTTTTGGCCTTCAGTCCAGGCCTGGCGCAGGAGCGCGGCCATCATGCCGGCGGCTTCGGAGGCGGGTTCGAGCGCGGCGGCGCGCGCTTCGGCGGCCCGGCCTTCGCCCCCGGCGGGCGGGGTCCGGTAGGGTTTGGCGGCTTCCCTGCGCCGCGGGCAAGGGCCGCGCCTCGCTACCAAGGCGCGCCTTATAGCGCGCAAACCGCGGGCGGCTATGCGCTGGAGCCTCGCGAAGGGTTCGCCGCGCCGCGTACCGCTGCGCCCTACGGCGGCGGCGCCTATGGCGGGTTCCGGCGTGGTCAGTTCCTGCCGCAGGGCTATTGGGGCGGCGCGGTGGCGGACCCGCGCGCCTATCACCTGCGCCGCCCCCCCAACGGCTACAGCTGGGTCACGGTCGGGCCGAACGCCTATCTCATGCAGCGCTCCACCGGCCTGATCCTCGACACCGCGCCGCTCTACTGAGCGGGCGGCGCCGCGGTCAAAGGCCGAGCTTGGCCTTCAGGATCTGGTTGACGGCGGCGGGGTTGGCCTTGCCGCCGGTGTCCTTCATCACCTGACCGACGAACCAGCCGACCGCCTGGGGCTTCACCTTCGCGGCTTCGGCCTTGTCGGGGTTGGCGGCGATGATGGCGTCGATGGCCGCCTCGATGGCGCCGGTGTTGGTCACCTGCTTCAGCCCGTGCTTCTCGACGATCTCCGCCGGAGCGCCCTCGCCCGCCCACATCAGGTCGAACACCTGCTTGGCGATCTTGGAG
>Ga0116226_10006681_pt1 | contig 10366 bp, 10 predicted proteins | sample S1TSphfallax_FD_89692 | JGI IMG/M metagenome (GOLD analysis project Ga0116226, IMG submission 89692) | Host-associated microbial communities from peat moss isolated from Minnesota, USA - S1T2_Fa - Sphagnum fallax MG | ecosystem: Host-associated > Plants > Peat moss > Unclassified | place: USA...
AAATTGGTGGAGATCGGCGCCACCTGATACAGCCGCGTTTCCCGGAATTTGCGTTCGACATCGTATTCTTCCGCGAATCCAAACCCGCCATGCGTCTGCACGCAAGCTTCCGCCGCCTCCCAGGATGCATCCGCGGCCAGCATTTTCGCCATATTCGCCTCAGCACCGCATGTTTGTTCCGCCTCGAACAAAGCCGCGGCGTGCTGAACCATCAGCTCGGCGGCCCGCATTCGCGCATAAGCCTTGGCGATAGGAAATTGCACGCCTTGATTCTGCCCGATCGGCCGGCCGAACACAACGCGCTCCTTGGCATAGGCCGCCGCCTTTTCGATGAACCATTTCGCATCGCCGATGCACTCCGCGCCAATCAGAATCCGTTCGGCGTTCATGCCCGAAAGAATATACCGGAACCCTTTGCCCTCCTCGCCGATCAACGCCTCGGCGGGGATCCGCATCTCATCGAAAAACACCTCGGTCGTGGCATGATTCATCATCGTGCGGATCGGCCGAATGGTCAGGCCGTTGCCCGTGACCTTGCGCATATCCAGCAGGAACACCGAAAGTCCATCGGTGCGTTTGGGCGTCTGCTCGCGCGGCGTCGTGCGCGCAAGCAGCAGCATCAGGTCGGAATATTCGGCCCTCGACGTCCAAATTTTCTGGCCGTTGATCACGTACTCATCGCCATCCCGGGTCGCTGTCGTTTTCAGCGCGGTGGTGTCTGTTCCGCTCGTCGGCTCGGTCACCCCAAAGGCTTGCAGCCGCAACGCGCCGCTGGCGATCTGCGGCAGATAAAGAGATTTCTGGGCCTCACTGCCATGGCGCAACAGCGCGCCCATAATGTACATCTGGGCGTGACAAGCCCCGCCATTGCAACCGGCACGCTGGATTTCTTCCAGGATCGCGGCAGCCGCCGAGAGCGGCAGGCCAGAGCCGCCATATTCCTCGGGGATAAGGGCGGCAAGCCAGCCATTATCCGCCAGGGCACGAACAAATGCTGCGGGGTAAGCGTGCTCCCGATCGAGCGCACGCCAATACGCGCCGGGAAATCCCAGGCACAGCTTGCGCACTTCTTCCCGCATGGCGGCATACGGGTCGCGGTCGAATGTTGAGGCTAAACGATCCAAGGCGTTTCTCCGGCAGGGCTTGCCCGTTTAAACAACTTGCTCCACTGTTTATCAGAAGGAAAATAGCTAATTATTTTATCTAGTATCGTATTTTCTTTTGGCAAAGCTGACCAGTTGCCGGCTGGGCTTCGAAAGCGTCTGATTGGTTGATCATGAAAACTCAGCGTAGCACCAGCCCATGAATCCGATGATTTAACGGGGCCAGAACCGCCTGCGCGTCCTTGTAAATCTTAAAAAAACCTGAATAAACTTGATGCCTTGCCGAATCAGGCGCGCACAGCCGTTCCACCTTAACACACTTGTCCACCGCATCCGCGGCCGACGCGAAGATGCGCACGCCAATTCCCCCCAGCAGCGCGGCACCGAATGAGGCGTCGCCGTTTTCCATCACCTCCACAGGCAGCCCGGTCACATCGGCGATAATTTGCCGCCACGTGGTGCTCCGCGCGCCGCCGCCCATCAACCGAATCGTTCCGTAAACCAGGCCCAGTGTCTGCGCCGTTTGCAGAATATCGCGGATTGAATACGCAATCCCCTCATATAAAGCCCGCGCGAAATGTGCCCTTGTATGCGAGATCGTCAGCCCGATGAAATCACCGCGCAAGAGCGGGTCCCAATATGGTGCGCGCTCGCCCTGCAGATATGGGTGGAAAAGCAGCCCCTCAGCGCCCGCCCGAACGCCGGCCGCGAGCGCATCCATTTCCGCGAACCCGCCTGCGGGGAACATATTATCCCGCAGCCAGCGATGCGCCGAGGCGCAAGAGTTGGTTCCTGTTGCCGTATAGTACATGCCTTCAACAATATGCGGATAGCAAGATATCGGCGGGTTTACGCTCGGGCCGTCGGTCGCCAGAAACAACACGCCGGCCGTCGCCAGCTTCACCGCCCCGATTCCGGCCCGCGTGGCGCCAACGCCAAAAAATTCTACTGTCGTGTCGTTAGATCCGCAAACTACCGGGATTCCGGCAGCCAGGCCGGACGCGTTGGCCGCCGCCTCGGTCACGTGGCCGGCAACATCCGCCGGCCGCATCACCGGCGGCAACGCCGCCATATCCCAGCCGATCAACCCGCAAATTTCGGCGGACCAGCCTTTCGTTGCATCATCGGCCATCAACGCGCCGACGGCATCCGAAAAATCCGTCTCCCATGTGCCGGTAAGGCAATAGCGGAGGTAATCCTTGGCGAGATATAAACGTTTGGTCTTGGCAATCACCTCAGGCTCGTGCTCCTGCAGCCAGGCGAGCATCGCGAGCGTCCAAGTCGGGTTCACCCGGTTCAGGGATTTTTGCAGGATCATCTCCCCGGCTCGGGCGTTCAGCGCCGAGGCCTGGGCGGCGCTACGCTGGTCGTTCCACATAATCGCCGGCCGCAGCACTGTCCCCGCCGCATCGGTCAGCACCGGAATATGCGCGCCGGCGGAAACCCCGATGGCCGCAAGATCCGTTGCCGCAATCCCGGCTGCCGCGGTTGCGGCGGGGATGGCTGCGCACAAGGCGGCCCACCATTCCGCCGGCGTCTGCTCGGACCAACCGAAATGCGGCACGTTGGTCGTGATCGGGCAACTACTTTCGCCTGCAACCATGCCGGTTTCGGTGATGATGGTGGCCTTCAAACTCCCCGCGCCGAGATCAATCCCTAACAGGTACGCCAAAATTTGCCCCTTAAAACACTTCGCGTTACATTGAACCGATGCCGGACACCATTCAACTCGACCCCTCACTCGCCGCGGCAAAGATTTCGCGATCCGAAATTCCGGTCATCGACCTGGGCCCGTTTCTGCGTGGCACGGCGGCCGACCGCGCCGAAGCCGCGAAGAAAATTGGCGATGCCTGCCGTAATATCGGTTTTTTCTACGTCACCAACCACGGCGTGCCGGAAACGCTAATCGCGCAAACCTATGCCGAGGCCAGGCGTTTCTTCAGCCTTTCTCCCGCTGTCAAGGCAGAAGTCGCCATTGAGCATTCGGCCTGCCATCGCGGTTATTTTTCAACCGGTGGCGAAAACCTGGACCCGGCCCGGCAGAAGACCGGGGATTTGAAGGAAGGCTACAAAATTGGCCGGGACCTGGGTGCGCATCACCCCTTAGTTCTGGCCAACACCCCGCTGCACGGGCCCAACCAATGGCCCGCCAACCTGCCAGGCTGGCGGGAAACCATGACCGCCTATTTCGACGCGATGGAATCCCTGGGCCGGGAGATGCTGCACGCTTTCGCTTTGGCGCTGGATCTGACGGAAACCTATTTCGATGGCTGGCTGTCAGCGCCCATGACAACGCTTGGTCCCCTGCATTACCCGCCGCAGACCGGGCACATCACGCAAGCGCAAATCGGCGCCGGCGCGCACACGGATTACGGCTGCCTTACGCTTCTCGCGCAAGACAATGCCGGCGGCCTGCAAGTTCGCAACGCCGCCGGAAATTGGGTGGATGCGCCGCCCATCCCCGGCAGCTTCGTGGTAAACATTGGCGATATGATGGAGCGCTGGACCAACGGTGTGTTCACATCCACCCTGCATCGGGTCATCAACACGTCTGGTCGAGAGCGCTATTCTCTGCCCTTCTTCTTCGACCCGGATTTCAACACGCCGGTTGCCTGCCTGGATACCTGCCTTGGCAATGGCGCTAAATTCCCGGCCACCACCGCTGGCCAGCATTTACTGGATAAGATCAACGCGTCCTTCGCCTATCACAATGCGAAGCGGGTCTAGCGCCGGTCCGGTCCCTGGCGGTCCCGCGCCGCTCGCGCCTGCTTGATCCGCTCGAGTACCAGGATATGGTCATACGGCTTTTTAATGCTCGTATCCTCGCACAACTCTCCGGCCTCGCTGGCCATTTTCGGCACGGTCCCGGCCAAAATCACGTCTAAACCGGGTTGCGAAGATCTGATCCATTGCGCCAGGGCAAAGCAGCCATCCGGGTCCGCCCCGGCATCCGCCAGCACCAAGTCGATCGGCATCTTGCGTTCCCGCAGTAATTGCCTCGCCTCTGTTACATTCGCGGCTTCGGCAACTTTGTAGCCGCAATCCCGCAGATATTCGGCCATAGGCTGTCTTACCAGAATATCCGCCTCCACAATCAGCACGCAGCCCTCATCCATCGCTACTGGCCTTGGCGATCAGGTGGAGCACAACATCCACGGCCTTGGTGAAGGAATATGGCTTGGGCAAAAACGCATCGACTTCTCCGGGAATCACCGGCCCGATATTACCCGATGTGATGACGATCTTGATACCGGGGAATTCCGCGCGCACGCGCCGGCGCAATTCTATCCCGTCCATCGAACCCGGCATTCTTACGTCCGAGAGCATGAGATCAGCGTGGCCACCGGATTGCAGATAAGCCCAGGCTTCATCCGCATTCGCCGCTTCAACGACAGTAAGCGCAGCAGCCCGCAATTCGTCGGCCAGAAGCGCCCGAACGACGATTTCATCCTCCACCACCAGCACACACGCGTCAGGCAGAGCGACGTCTGCGTCCCTGTCAGGCGACATCCAACACCTTAAGTTGTTCCCGAGCCTCTTAGATGCTGTTCAAATATTTCAATTTAAGTGCAAAGAACATGACTGAGACAATAACAGTTGTTAATCTCAAATTTCGTTGACCCTGTCGCCTCGCGCATTCATGTCCGGCGCCGGCATTGGCAGCTCCCAGGCCGAGGCAAATATGTAATGCCCCGCCTTGTCCTTGCGCGGACCGCCAAAAAATTTCGTTTGTGAAAACAAGTTATTGCGCACCCGGACCGTGAACCAAAGCAGAAAAATCGGCATCAATATACCAAACGCCAGGTCAAGCACAAAATACATTCCGCTGGTCCCGTCGGGATTGAAGTCCGGCCCGGCAAGATCACCAAGCATGGCACGAGGCGACTGGCTCATGCCGAGAAACAGCAAAATGACCGTGCTGGTATAGGCCGGAAACGCCACCTTCCAGATACCCCAGGCGCACCAGGCGAAATCCCAAAAAACACCGCAGCCGCCAATAATGCGGCGGTTAAGTTAACATCTAAGCCGACCGCGAATTTTTCGAAGCCGGTAAAGATTGCCACAATAAAAATACAAATCGCCAAAACACGATTAGACATGCGGTACCGCCTTACGCCTTCCGGGTTCGGCAAGCTTGCAACAAGCCGGGCCGCCTGTACCGGTTTGTCCAGATCCGCGGCCAGCGCTTGGAACACGTTCTGCTTGCTCATCCCACGCGCGTACATCTGCCGTGCCCGCACCGCGAGTGCTTGTATTTCCGCTCGTCCCGCCATTTAATCCCCCTTGCGCTACCGGTGCTTGACCGATCCGCGGGGCGAATACTAGCCCTCTGCGCCCGAGCAATTCCTTTGCGAGATCATCGCGAGAAATTCCCGCCTTGTGGAAGGGTCATCCCGGAACGCGCCGAGCATCCGGCTCGTCACCATGCTTGCGCCAGGCTTGTGCACGCCGCGCGTGCTCATGCACTGGTGGTTCGCCTCGATCACGACGGCGACGCCGCGGGGCTGCAGCACATCGTTGATGGTGTTGGCAATCTGCGCCGTCAGCTTTTCCTGAATCTGGAAGCGGTGCGCGTAGGCATCCACGACCCGCGCCAACTTACTGATGCCGACGACCCGTATATTTGGCAGATACGCCACATGGGCGCGGCCGATGATCGGCACCATATGATGCTCGCAATGGCTTTCAATGCGGATATCCCGCAGCACAACCATCTCATCATAGCCTTCGATTTCCTCAAAGGTACGGGCGAGCAGGGCGACGGGGTCTTCGGCGTAACCCTTGAAGAATTCTTCATAGGAGCGCACGACCCGCGCCGGGGTGTCCAGCAGCCCTTCGCGATTAGGGTCCTCGCCGGCCCATTTCAGCAGCGTGCGGATTGCCGCCTCAGCCTCGGCCCGGCTAGGTTTTTCCTCCATCGTTTGGATTTTTCCAAGCTTGGCGGCCGGCGTGTGAATGTTCAAGATTCTGCTCCGTGTGGATAAGTCGATTTTGTCGATATGGCCCATAGGCTCTATCGCGCAACCCATCTTATTACAATCAATTCACAAAAAACGCCCGTATGGCGCCGGCGGCGCGCTCCGGAACTTCCTGGTGGGGGAAATGGCCGACACCGGGGAAAATCTCCGCCCGCAAGTCGGTAAAGAACGCGGGCAGACGGTCCATCCATGCCACCGGAAACACCGCATCGCTCTCCGGCCATAAAATCTGCGTTGGAATCGCAATTGGCGCGGGCGGCGGCGCCGGCGCGGCGCGGGCGTGCGATACGTACCAGTTGAACCCGCCCTGCAGATTGCCCGGCTGCATCATATTGTCGACAAATGCGTCGAAATTATCATCGAATGCGAGCTTGTTGCGGCTGCCGCCGATCAGGCAGTAGCGCATGTATATTGCCAAAGTCTCCCGTGAATGCCCCACCAGCTCCAGCGCGAGTTTCGTCTGGTGGAACCACATATACCAGGAGCTTTTCAGCTGTCCGCCCTCAATCCAGCGGCGGCCGATGCCGGGATACGGGCAGTCAAACGCCAGAAATCTTTCGATACGGCCGGGTGCCGCGCGGATCAAATGCTGGGCGATCAGCGCGCCGATATCATGCGCCACGACCCCCACAAGCGGCAGGTCCAGAACATCCAGCAGAGCCGCTAGGTCTTCGGCGTGCTGGTCCGCTGTCATTTTGTCCGAATACCCCGAGGGCATTTTATCCGTCCCGCCAAACCCCCGTAGATCCGGAGCGATCAGCCGGAACTGGTCCGCCAGCAGCGGCATGATTTTGGCCCAGGTGAACCAGAATTCTGGCCAGCCATGCAGCAGAAGAAGCGGCTTTCCGGCGCCAGTCTCCGCGACGTTGATATTGATTCCGTTGGCGTTCACCAGCCTCGTCGTAATCTCCATCTTCAGTGTAACCGCTTTTTTTGGTCCGGACTGTCAAGGCTGAAGGCCGGGATTTCGATATCAAACGCCTCGCCGTTATCGGTGCGCACCATGTGGTACTGCCCCTTCATGAAGCCTGATGCGGTATTGAGGGGCGTACCGGAGGTATATTCGAAAGTCTCGCCGGTCTCCAATATAGGCTGCTCGCCGACCACGCCGGGCCCGTGCACATGGTTCACATCGCCGTTCGCATCGGTGATATGCCAGGTGCGGTTCAATAACTGCACCGTATGCGGGCTGTAATTGGTGATTTTGACCCGATACGCCCACACAAAATGCCCGGCCTCGGCGTTTGACTGTTCAGGAAGATAGAACACCCGTACCTCCACGCGTATCCCGGCGGTCGTCGCTTGAAACGCTGTGTCCACTGGCTGATTTCCTGGCGTAAACTTTTGCTTCCGCCAGCCTAACTTGCCGCCGCCGCACAAGCAAACCATGTCTGATAACGAGCCGGAAACGGGCCGCCTTGCTTTCTCATGACGGGCCACTGACAACTGACCACCGAGTTCCCACTGACAACTGAAATTTTTTTCCTTAAACGGGGCCGATGAACGAGATGCACAAAATGCGACGCCGTGGTTCCGTGGCTTTCAGCGTGGTCCTTTCCGCCTGCGCCGCGGCTAATCCGGGCGCGGCCTCGGACACCGCGAGTGCCGCGTATGGCCCGTTTCTCGCCGCCCGCTATGCCGATGCGCAACAGGATTCTTCCGCCGCGACGCATTATTACACGCTCGCCTTGCAGGCCGACCCCGGTAATCAGGCGCTGATTAACGAGGGCTTTATCGCCGCCCTGCTGGCCGGCAGTCCGGACGCGCCGGTGCTCGCGCGGGAAGTCAGCGGCAATGCTCTGGCCGTGATGCTGCTTGGCAATCAGGCTGCCTTGCAGGGCGATTATGCAACGGCCGAGAAGAATTTTTCGCTCTTGCCCCAGGATAATCTTTCCGCCCTGCTTTCACCACGGCTGACCGCCTGGGCTAAAGTCGGCGCCGGTGACTCGGCCGGAGCGCTTTCCGGGCTTGTCCCGCTGGCCCAGGGGTCGCCTTTCGGGTCGGTTTTCGTATTGAACGCCGCGCTGATCGCCGACCGGAGCGGTGACATGAAGGACGCCGCCCAACTCTACAGCGCCGCCGGAAACAGCGACCAGGCGCCGAATCTGCGCCTCGCTCAGATCATGGCGAGCTGGTACGCGCGGGAAGGCAATGCAGGCCAAGCCCGCGCCGAGCTGACGCAGATGGCGGCGACCCACCCCAGCCTAGCCATCGCCTTGCCGGCCCTGGAGACAGATGCCGCTCAGCCGGTGATCACCTCGCCCACGGATGGCCTGGCCGAAGCCTATCTCGCCATCGCCGGCTCGCTGCAGCAACCCTCGCAGGCGCTGCTGCAAGTCACCTTCCTGCGTTTTGCCTTGCAGCTTCGCCCCGATCTTTCCGCTGCCCGGTTATTGCTCGCGAACATCGAAGCCGGCGGCGACCAGCAATCCAACAGCCCGGCGCCGGCGAGCCAGATGAGGCTGGCGCTCGCTACCTTGGAGCCGATCCCGGCATCGGACCCGATCTACGCCCCCGCGGCCCTGCAGGAAGCCAATATCATGGCCGCTCTGGGTCAGCCGGCGCAGGCGGTTACCCTGCTCGACCAGCTCGCGGCCGCTTATCCGGGAAGCACGGACCCGCTGGAGGAGGCCGCGGATATTTTGCGCGATAACGGCCAGTTCAAAGACTCGATTGCCTATTATAATCGCGCCATTTCCGCCTTGCCGCAGCCCGCTCCGGCCAGTGCCTGGACTCTATATTACGACCGCGGCATCGCAGAGGACCAGAGCGGCGATTGGAGTGACGCGCAGCCGGACATGCAAATGGCGCTGGCACTCTCCCCCAACCAGCCGTATGTGCTGAATTATCTTGGCTATACCTGGGCATTGCGGAACGAAAATTTGGCGCAAGCGCATTCGATGCTACAACAGGCTGCGGGCCTTGACCCGAACGAAGGCGCGATTATCGACAGTCTCGGCTTCGTCAACCTGCGCCAGGGCGATACCGCGAATGCCCTGAAGTTGCTGACCCAGGCAGTGGAGATGGACCCGGATGACGCCGAGGTTAACGCCCATCTCGGCGACGCCTTCTATGCCGCCGGCGAAAAGCTGCAGGCCGACTACCAATGGCAACGCGCTTTGGCGCTGAAGCCGGACCCAAAGCTGCAGGCCGAAATTGAAGGCAAGCTAAAAAAGTTCCAGCCGCCCGCGTGACAGCACCCCTCCGCCGGCGCGGCGCACTCCCGTCATGCCCGCACAGGCGGGCATCCACGATTTTCTTCCTAATGACTGACGACTGATGAATGCCCCCGCAAAAGTAAACCTCTACCTCCACGTCACCGGCCGCCGGCCGGACGGCTACCATCTCCTGGACAGCCTCGCCGTATTTCCGGCGATAGGCGATTTTCTGTCTGTCGAACCGGCGGAAGCCCTTACCCTCGCCATCACTGGGCCGTTCGGCGCCACCTTGGCCGTAGAGCCTGACAACCTGGTTCTGCGCGCCGCGCGCCTTCTCAACCCAACCGGCGGCGTGGCATTGGGGCTTGTGAAAAATCTCCCCATCGCCTCTGGCATAGGCGGCGGCTCGGCGGACGCCGCGGCCGCACTTCGCCTGCTCTCCCGCCACTGGAATTTGGCAATGCCGCTGCACGATCTCGCCGCATCGCTCGGTGCGGACATTCCGGTTTGCCTCGCAAGCCGGCCTGCCCGCATGTCCGGCATCGGCGAGTTGCTCCGCCCAGCGCCAGTTTTGCCGCCTTTCGGCATTGTTCTCGTCAACGCCGGCGTCGCCGTCTCAACGCCCGCGGTCTTTCGCGCCCGGAAAGGTGCATTTTCACCGCCGGCGGACCTCCCAGACGCCTGGTCAACCGCCGCCGAAATGGCGTCCACCCTCGCCAAACTCAGCAACGACCTCGAACCACCCGCCATTGCCCATGCACCAGTCATCGGTGACGTCCTGGCAACCCTCCGCACGCTACCCAACTGCCTGCTCGCCCGCATGAGCGGCTCCGGCGCCACCTGCTTCGCGATTTTCGAAACCGCCAGTGCCGCAGCCGAAGCAGCCACGGCGATCACCCGGCCCGGCTGGTGGCGCTGGGGCGGGGGGCTTTACGAACCATCACCCCAGGACCTATGACCACGCCGCGACCCGCGCGGTTTTTGGGACGTCGCCAAGTGGTAAGGCAGCGGATTTTGATTCCGCCATTCGGAGGTTCGAGTCCTCCCGCCCCAGCCAGCGCCGTGCGCAGTTAAGCAAGCAAGGCGAGGGGGCTTTGCCCCCCTCGACCCCCCACCAAGGGCCGGG
>Ga0116226_10006682_pt1 | contig 10365 bp, 4 predicted proteins | sample S1TSphfallax_FD_89692 | JGI IMG/M metagenome (GOLD analysis project Ga0116226, IMG submission 89692) | Host-associated microbial communities from peat moss isolated from Minnesota, USA - S1T2_Fa - Sphagnum fallax MG | ecosystem: Host-associated > Plants > Peat moss > Unclassified | place: USA...
AGCCCGGGCATGCAAATGCTGAGGGGGGCTACTATCTGTGGTTTGGCTCGAGTGTTTGGTTGGCACCATCTAGTTTTTCTTGGAAAGCCATTCGACCCACGGACATAACTGGTAAAGGGCTACTGCTACATGGTATGAAAAATTATAAATATATTTCAAAACTAAGGTTATGGGTGGAGTTTTGTAGTGAATTTTTTTGGTGGTGAATGATATTGATATACATCAACTAAATTTATGACCATTTAAAAATTTTAAGTTTTTCGTTGAAAATCCATTCAAAAGATGTTTTTTTTACACTTCTTGAGCAATAAATGCATAATAAACTTTTTTTTTGAAAAAAACCCATTATTTTTTAAAAAACGAAGAGATTTTATAGATGGCATTATATGTTTATTTTTTATGTTTTGGTTTGATAATGTGTCATGAACCACAAACATGAGGCCTTATGGCCATTAAAAAATGGTATGTTATATTTTTTATGCACATTGATTTTATCCAATCTTCTTCATTTAGCCATTGGATCAAGCTTAACTTTGATCAAAATGAACTTTAAGTTCCAAAATGTTATCATGCACATTCTAAAGTTTTTTTTCCTTGTGTTTAGGGTTTTCAAAAAATGTCATCAAGATTTCAACTTACTGCATACCTATCATACTTGTTATACATCATTTTTTTGGGTGAAAAGTGGTGAAAAAATGATTCATTCATAGTGTGTTTTCACCCATATACATATTTTCCCACTTTCATTTGGTAGGAAACCCACTTGCTTGCCACAAAAATCTCAACTTTGAGGAAAAGAAAGTGGGCAAACATCCAACAATATTAACATTGAAATAAGAAGAATCAAGCAGCCATTTTATTTTCAAACATTGTAATTGGGGAAAAGTTTTTGGGCAACCATTTGATTTTCATACATTACAATTAAGAAAATAAATAATCAAGCGGTTGCTTGATTTTTAGACATTATGATTGGGAGTTTTTTAAAATCAAATGGCAACCCATTACTTTAGCAATTTAAATTAATAATTATTGACTAATTGGGTGGTTTTTTTATTCTATCCCAAAACCTCCAATGTGTATCCTTTGTGGTGCAGAATGTGGATGTGAATACACCTTCGGTTTTTTGCTCTTAATATGAACAAATAGACAAATTTGTTAACTTTGTAATCTTAATTGACTTCCCAACTCCATGCCTCTCAGTCTGTTATGGACTACAAGAATTTTTCATTCTTCTGCATGTGATTGATCCATTAATGCTCTTACCACATTCTGTAACTTCACATGTTTAACAATACATGCTTTGATGTGAAAAGGCACAAAAGGACAATCCACGATTGCATGTCCTTCTTCCTTACATAATGCACAAACTTTTAAAAATCAGATCACTTCCGAATCCACATATTCATGATCCCATTTTTTGAATGTATACCTAATTTGATCCAACTTTAGATTTCCTCGATGTGAGTATGATTATGGTACTTCATCCAACACATTCACTCGTGCCTTTGCATATTCAAATGATCGTAAATAATTATCCTTTGTTTTTTCAAGTACATCAATATTAGTGTTTTCTTCCACCTCCTAGTCTACCACTAATTCCTAGTAATTTGGAAATGCCAACTGATACACAAACATGGGTTGTATAGCTCTTGTAACATCCCTTCCTTGACTAGTGATCACTGCTCTAGATTTGAGATCCTTGTAGTTGATTAGGTACAATGGAAGTCCCTGCTTCGTCTTGATTTCTACAATTCTAAACCACATATTGCAACTAAGAAATATATTGCACCCATTCATTTGGATGAGTAGTCAACTACATCTCTTTCCATGGAGATTGTCATTTGTAACTTGCCTTTTCTAAAGACCCTCATTCCATACTTCACGTTATACCACTTCTTATAGTAGAAACAACATGTGCCATACAAGTCTTTCCTTTGTTCTCATAACTTGTCTTTTCCAACATTAGATTTCGATATGGGGTTTTTGTAAGCCATGCATATTCCTCTCCATTTTCAAGATTATATTATGTTCATCTTTTAGTGATTTAACAATTTGCCTCCAAGTCTAATTGCCACTGTAAACTTTGGGTTACCATCCAATTCATCTTGTTTCACAATTCGTCATTTTTAGAGTTTGTAGATCCCTCTACAATCCTTACAACATCACCCACTTAGACTTTTGATAATTTTTAACATGCCCCTTTAAATTTTGAATTAACAAAAACAAAACCACTTGTTTGAACCCTCTCATTTCTAGTACAACAACATATATTATACAAAAACCTACTCACTACTGCAATAAAAACAAAAACAAAATTCCCCGTGAGATGGTCACCAAATGGTATAAATGAATTTAATGCATATAAAATTATTCCACATTACTGTAACAACGTATTTGCACTTCAAATGTATACATTCACTATTTTTGCCTTGATTTTCAACACACTTAACTCTCCATTCATTAAAACACCACATTCACGGATATTTCATATAACCGAAATATGCACTTTAAAATACATTGTAAAAAAACTCCAAAAACAAGATTTCAATTCATTTCATAATGTTTTGTTATTACATCAAATTCACACAACAATCTAAACATAGAAATCATTATAGAAGTCTACACTTCTCTATTTTACGAAAAACTTCATCATAATTACAACACACTTATGCTTTATTGAAATAAAACCCAAAACATCAAAACAAATATGTGGTATATCAAAATAGAATCTATGGTTTTTTACTAAAAAGTACGTACAACTCCTATTTTTCCCAAAACTATGTGTCTAAAAATAATTTTTTTCCCTATAACTCTCTTCTTTAGACAGTCCCAAGTCACATCACCATGGTTAAAAACAACAAGAATTCAAAATTCAAACTAACAATGTTCCATGACTAGTCCCTATCCTAAATGCCTTATTCATCCAAACCATGTTACCATCCTACCCCCTTAATAGACATAGTCAATAATATGACATAACTTCTTGAGGTCGTTGACAAAATTGAGTCGGCTTCTTTTTTGCAAGATGACACAATGAACACTTTTGCTATGGTTTCCATCACGCACACAACAAAAGAGGTCCTTATTGTGTGGAAAGGGCAAAAATTGGGAATCCTTTCTAAACACATTGTTGAATGCAAAGGTCACTATAAGGGTGGTGGTTTACCTTTGTGACCACGAGTCATTTAAGTTCCTATTCACGACTGCCATGAAATCAACCTATATCACAAAGATGCATTTCGAATTTGGATAGTACATGGTAGGAACATGAGAGGTTCTAGCTTCATTGTAAGCTTCATGAGGTAGCTTGTACTTTATTATGTGTACCTTTTCATCAAGAAGGTCAAGAAGTTGACGCAAGTTAATATTTTGGGGAGCAAGAAACTTTCGTTACTCATTGAAAACCTCATGTCAACTTTTTCAAAAGATTCCCATATTTATTGAAATGAAATCTACTTAGAGGTTCTATTAAGAATTTTGGAGCCCATTTTAAGTAGCAACATAGTTTGCCTAAGCATTTCAGGGGATGAGTCATGAGATATGTCTATATGTGTGTTTATGTGGCTTCCCCATTTTCCTTTGTGTTAATCTCTAGTTCATTAACATCACATTCTTTGAACATGCAAAAAAAAAATGTAAAGTTCTTGAGATCATGAAGGATGATCTCAAGGGGAATCATTTTGAAATCATTGCTTTTGTTTGTCTTTGGATGTACTCTCCAGCGTGGTTATGAGAAATGTTGTAATTGGTGCAAATGAGGACCTTCTCTACATCACAAAAGGTGTGCAAATGACTAACATTGATGTAAATGAAGAGCCAAGCTCTAACAAGAGCAAAGGAAAAGATGATGCATAGGCTTTGACTATGAGTGAAATTCTTGTTATTCCACCACCAATTGACAATGGCAAACTTGGTTACATTTATAGAGACAAGAGTTTTACAAGGCCACCCATAGCTAAGAATAAAACTTCAAAAAAGAAAGGGAAGAAAAATATTTTCTTGTCAAAGCCTCAAGACATCGAAGCACAACCCAACAATCTAAATTTGCAAGTTGATGAAGACTTCTTGGCATCTCACAATTCTTCAACTACTCAAACTTAAGTAGCATCAATTATTGAAATTGATGTGAGGGTCAAAGATGATGGGCAAGAGAAAAAACCGATTGGTGAAGCATTACAAAATATTGAACCCATTGAAATGGATGCCTTGAACCCATTGAAGTCTCAATAATAGTTATTGCAATTGTACACATAGGGTAAATATAATCAATTGTGTTACTTTGTTAGATTATTTAATGTACATAATGGTATTGGAAAATTCACAATGAAGTTGATGCCTTTTCTATCAAAACATGTAATAATTTTAAAATTTCTTTCTGCATACCTTTTTCATTTTCCTTGTGCGTCATAAACTAGACCACAAAACTAGAAGATGAAGACTTCCTAACCCTACATTATGCTTAATTGTCCTTTGTTGTAGCCTCACAACCTCCAACAATGGATTTTCTTGCCGTAGTCTATTTATTGCTTGTTAAAGTTTTTGCCCTTTGTATATGTTTCTTCTAGAAATTGTCAACAACATTATTTTTTTTTTCCCTCTTGTATGCATGGCGATTGCTAGGCGTTAATGATTGTTTTTTTGCTTTCTCCCAACCTACTTTTGGTTTTCGATTGGAATTTCATGGTTCTAAAAATTTTGCGATTACGAAGATTTTTTATTAATTGTTATCAAAAGTTCATGGTCTATTTTAACTTTTCTTTTTGCAATCCAAATTATCAAATCAATCTCGCTCAAATTGTTGAATGCAAAATGGGCAAGGAAGATCATACTAACTTATTTGTTATTGAAGAGTCTATTATTACAAAGGGTGTTCACAAGCTTTTTAAACCTCATTTGGATGTGGATTTTCAATGAGTGACAATTCTATTCATGGAAGCAAAAATGACTTTTTAGGGTGCTTGTGAGCTTTTCGAGCCTCACTTGGACGTTGGATTTTGATGGGTGACAATTTTATTCATGGAAGCAAAAATGACATTGAATAACATATGGGCTTGGATTATGGTTCATTTGGTTCACCATTATCCATTGAAAAAGTTGATGACTAGGTGAATAGTTTTCTCTTAACCATTGATACCATTAAATCGTACTCTAGTTTTATATTTATTTATTAAAGTCATAATTAAAAAAATTAAAATACAATTTTTTTCATCTTGTTGACGGTTTTAGATTCATATTGCTCTGTGTGGGGATGCAAAGGATGTTTTTTTGCCTCCCAAAATGGTGTTGGATGATGTCCCTTCAACTTCAAGTCTTCACCTCCAATCCAAAGTGCCAAAATCACTTCTTGTTGTGGTGAGTCAATTGCATGTGATTTTGACCTTAGTGGGGTCTTGGTGACGAAATGGGTTGAGTCTCATATGCAAACACCTACCAATTCCTCCCTTACACTTAGGTTTGGATTGAAATTTTTTTTAACAAATTGTTTGGTTTGGTTCAAAGTTGATATTTGGTATGCATCACGACAATACAATATTGACAAATATCTAGATGAAATTAAAGAGCAAATACATATTAAATGGATCCTCCAAGGATTTCCAAACAAAAATTGTGCCAAAAAAATGATCATTTTCTTGTTGTTGATCCCAAAAAACATGTATTCCATAAAAACCTTAATGTTTTCTTCTTGAATTTCTTGACACTCATGATAGGAACACTTTGCTTCTAGATGATACATTAGATATGAATCTATTTGTGTAGTGCTATATTTTTAGAATTGTTTGAGGGTTCACATAACAATGGAGATTATTTGCTCTCCCCTATCCTTTCTTACTTGGTCTCCCTTCGCTCATTTGGATTTAATGTTTAGACTTTTGTTAGGCATAATCCTTTTGGGACTATTAGAAGCATAAGTCGTGGTGATCCTTATTACAATATGTTGTTTGAAGATTGTAGTGATAGTTGTGCACCAACATACTATAGAGAATTGAAACAAAAAATAATGCAATATATTTACTATTATTCTTACTATAATAGTTTTTAATTGATTTTTGATTCATGTATTGATTAAAATAATATGTTTAAAATGCAATTGAAGCCAAAAAAACTTGTTGTCCAATTTTTTTATAGTGAATTTTTTAAATTAGTGTAGTTCAATATATTTTCTTGTTTATTACCCCGCCAAATCTTTGGTTTTTTTAATCATTTCAAATTTTCAGTTGAATCATTTCCTTCTTTTCAATGAATTTCTTGGTGGCCACAAGGCATTTTTTTTGTTATTTTTCATTTGGTTTTTCTATTTGTTCTTCAATTTATAAGTGTTTTAATCTTACTTCGAACCACGTTTGTTGTTTCATTGACACATTTTGTTGTTCTTGTGATTCAAAGTTTCAAAATGTATTTCAATGATGAGTTCATATTTACGTTTGCAAATTGTTGGACCCAAAAAATTGCTAATTTTTAGTGTCAACAATGTGTTGTGTTATTTAGAGCATTTTGTTATTCAACATGAGAATGCATGAGTCTTTGGAAGAAATATTGATAGGAGCAAAGTGGAAGTGAAAGTTGAAGTATAACAATTCCTCTTTATGACATTCAACTACTTTTACATTGGAATTTGGTCTTTGTATGAAACTTGAAGATGTGTTGGAAGTTCTTCCCATACTCGTTCTTGAAAATTTCTTGGATCGATTCATTTTCATTTAGGGACATGAACAATGTTCCAAGACATCTTGTGAAATTCCGCAAGGTCCCATTATTATTTAAAGGATTTGAAATGAATATATTATGCTTGTTGTGGACTACCTTATGGGAAGGAACATCAAACATTACTGATTGATGATGAACCCAACAAAGTGCTTTGGAATCCAAAGTGGAGTGGTCTTTTTCTTAATTCATTCAAGCAACAAATGTTATCAAATAATAAGGTGCAATGGTTGGACCTTGCATCTCGTTTGTAGCCACCCTTGGTTGAATTGCCATTGGTCAAGATGGTTCGAGTTCATTATGACTACATGGTTAAATATTTTAAGTTTTGTTTGAATTTTTCTTCAAAAAATTATTATTGTTTTGTCCAATATGTGGATAATGAAAATGGTGTTGTTCGTAGTAACCAACCCCCTTTAGTTATGCAATTTAAATCATTTCAATATGCAAGTCATTATTTTGTTATAAAATTTCTACATTGGTATATGTGTTCATGTGCCCTCATTTTCTAGTATTGACTTTTATTTGTAGTTAGTTTGGATTGTTGTTTGTAGACTATGCAACATTTACAACTCTGAAAGGGAAAAAATGATGTTGGTCATTTAGTTTTTTAATTTCAAGATGGTGCCAATGTTCTTACATATTTGAACATGGAAAATCATAAATCTTTTAATACTACAAGGATTTGATATTATCTTTCAATTTATCTTTGAAATTTAAACTATTTAAGGTTTTTTGGATTAAAAAAAAATTGGTAGTGGATTTTTTATTTCAAAACCCTTCAAGAATTCAATACAATTGTTTTGACAACTTGGTGGCCACCAAATTTAGTTTTTATTTAAATTTTTTAATAAAGCTTGTTTTACATGTTATGTAATTTAGATTTTTTTTCTAATTATGGATTTTTTTCCCATTTTACATGTTATGCAATTTGGATTTTTTAATTGTTGCAATTGTTTTTCCTCTTAGTACATGCATGATTAGTGTGATCTATGTAAACTAAATTTTATTACATCATCCCCCAATTTCTTTTTTGCTTTCTTTAAAAAAACCTACCATGTTGTCCTCAAAGTTTAATTTGTAAACATTGTGTGTAAATTGTATTTTTTAAGAGCTTTTCCTTGCAGTCCTAGTGGCCACCAAGTCATTTATAATTGAAAGGTTTACAAATTTAACATTGTAAAAATTTTGTTTGGATTTTCAGACTTTTGTAAAGTCCTAAATTAATTAAATATTTGTTATAATCATTGGATCACAAAGTGTACCCAATACAGATGGGAAAAACATATAATGATGTTGTCAAGGATTAAAATGATGAACATTATAAAATGATGCATGTTCAATGGTGGATGTTGTTGAAGAAAGGAGGACACAATGTAATGTAGAGTTGTACCAAGATTGGTAAGGTGAAAATCCAACTTAACAAACTCAATGCAATAGGTGGACATTGATTCAATCACATTATCATTTTCTACTAAGAAAAATAAAAATATGAATAACACAGTAACAAATAGTGATGTGCACGATAGTTAGGTTAGAGCAAACAATGATGTGGCTAATGAAGTTAACCACATACAATACTTTAAAAGCTAGTCATCATGATGAATAAAATGACATGTATTGTTTGATTAATACATTAGTCTTATGTTATATAGTGATTAAAATTTAAGGGTGGATTCCCTAATACATGTAATTTGTTCATGATGAATGTTTGCATTGAATGTAATAATATATTTCCACGACAAGATGAATTTCACATTTAAAAAAATACTAAGTCTAAAAATTATGTTTCAATATATTTGAATTGAAGTCTAAAATAATGTGAACAACATTCAACACCATGAACTTTCATATTTATAATTATAATATATTTTTGAAAAATAAAATATTGTGATTATTGAAAATTCTCAAAATGAGAACTTGCTAGCCACAAGTTTTGGGGGGTCAACTATTAATTTATATGTTTCACGCCATTAAATGTGTTATGTTTGCCATTATGTGTCAGAGTTGTGTACAATGTACAATGATAATTTTAGTTAATATTTGTTGATCAACATCTACTTTGTAATAAGTTACCTTGAAAGGAAGGGAAAAACTAGCAATTTTGTTCAAAACTTGTGAAAATGTACAATTATGTGGTGGCTATCACAAGGGTTTTGTGCCACCCAACAAGTTGAGTTAAGTCCAAAATTAATTAAATAAGTGTTATACCCCATTTCTACCCAATTTTAATAAACTAAGATATTTAGATAAAAATGAAAATGACAATTTTCTAAATCTAATTTTCAAAACCTTGAATTGACTAAATTACTTCCTATTTTTGTCTACTAGTGGGGTTTTTAAAAATCAATTTTTGAATAAAAAACTTGACTTAATATTCATTAATTTTGAACTTATCATTTTTTTTCATTTCATTTAACTTAATTCCATTCTTTTGCTTCTTTTGCTCATTTGTATTACATTCCTAAATCTCAACTTTCTCACACACCAAATACCAATCCATACTTTGAACCAAGGTTCTATTTCAATTTTGTAAGCTAGATGGTGTTGGGTAGAAATTAGCCTAACCCCAATTTATTAGAAGGATGACCCATTTTGTGGGATTGTTACTAGTGGGGATGGGGGTTAGGTGAGATGAGGAGTAGGATGAGGAAAATAAGAGTTTTGGGGGAGGGGAAGGAGATCATGATCTTAAAAGGGGTTAGGATAAAGTCCTAACAACTTTAGACTCTAAGGAATGGTGGCCTACATAGGATGGGAGAAACTGGGTTAGTTAGTTTATAAAGGATAGGGAGCACCTTATCCTGCCTTGGTTTGGTGGACACAGTGGAGGGGGGGGGGGGGGATAGTTAGAGAGAAAATCATTTCCTATAATTTTTTGTTAGGTCTAGATTAAGGAGTTAGGTCATCATAATAGGTTGGGGTTTCTTGGTCGGTTCCTTTTCATTGACTTCACATTTGGATGTGAAGATAGGAGTATGATGCAAGGACTTGGGGAGACTTGGGGGGGACTAAGTACATCATCAACAAGCAAGAGGAAGGTGATAGTTCATTCATGAAAAATGGGACCTTCAAGGTGAACTCAAGGAAAGATATATGAGAAGAGGAGATGGAGATATGAGTGGGAGGCAAGAGAGGTGGTGGCCCATGCTCAAGAATAACCTTCGATGAGAAAGACCACATGAAACAAAAAGGAGGAAGGAGTTAGTAAAAGGAGTTTAGGAATGGAAGAAGGTGAGGAGGAGGTACAAAAGGGGATGTAGACGATTTGCAAGGGTGTAGAGGTTGTTTTAGGGTTTTAAAGGGGTTGGATTGAGTTAGGAGGTAGAGAAGGGAGTTTGTGGAGGGATGTGTGTTTTTCTTTAGCATATTTAAAGCCTAGTTGATGCTACATTCAAGAAGGGTTTTTTCTAATGATATGATGGTAGAAGGAGATATTAGGAGAACCCCAAAAAAAATTTAATGTATTTAATTGCAACATACAAAATTATGGCAGTTTGTCAATGTGAATGGTTGAACATTTCAATCTTGAATGTGGCATTGTGTTTTTAGGAAGTGGGGAATAGAAGTGAGTCCAATGGATAAAGGTTACTAATTCAAGTAAAGATTGTTGTTTAATACAAATAAGGATGGAAGGGGGTAGAAAGGATATGAGGTGAAAAT